>Ga0209925_1000454_pt1 | contig 21140 bp, 19 predicted proteins | sample SalPonR2_A_D1_MG_FD_185702 | JGI IMG/M metagenome (GOLD analysis project Ga0209925, IMG submission 185702) | Salt pond soil microbial communities from South San Francisco under conditions of wetland restoration - Salt Pond MetaG R2_A_D1_MG... ... | reverse complement strand
TAGAGGCGGAATGACAACTAAGGTTCTTAAGTATCTCGGTAAAAAACTTAAGTCTCGTGAAAAGAGAATCTTTTGTGATCATTGTAATAATATTCAACAACAAATTATAGATACAGGATCAACTACAAATTCACAATTTGAAGTTATTCATATTCAACCTGCATTCGAACAATCAAGCCTCGATAAGCACTTTATAGATCAATTAGATATTCCTCCATTTGGAAAGAATGCTAAGAAATATACTAAGGGACCTAACTTCGATATGAATAATGTATTCACCCCTGAGGATATTCTTGCTAGACTTGAGTGCCTTGCTGATTTCGAATTAGAAAAACTAGGAATTCACCCTAGTAGACATCCTAAATATTTTTACAATCGATATTTGTCTATTCCACCTGTTAATATCAGGCTGATTAATAATAGTGGTGGAAGCGGTGAAGGTAATAACTTTATCAATGCCAATATTGAAGCAGTTATAAACAGCAGTAATAATCTGGCTAAGAAACAAAGTACAAAATTTGATGTAGATTTTCTGCCTGATACAAAGATTAAATCATACAGAGATCGAAACAAAGATTTAAGTAAACTTGAGTTATATCAGAAATTATATAAAGACTATTATAATTATCTAGGCATTGCAGAAGCAACTGATAAGACCACTTCTCTTTACACTGCATTCAAAGGTAAAGAAGGTCTGATTAGAAATAAAGTAATGGGTAAAAATGTTGCTAATGGAATTTACCGAACAGTTATTGGATGTGGTCCTCAACTTCCCTACAATGTATCAGAAATTCCTAGGAAATATGCAAATATTATTACAATTGAAGAGACAGTAACTCCATATAATATTCACATTCTTCAGCAGTTTGTTAAAAACGGTACTAACTATCCGGGATGTAAAAATATCCGTGTTGCTGAATTAGGTGGAGTACTTAAAAACAATGATGGTACTATAAACATTAAAGTAGGTGATTCAATTAATCGCCATATTATCAGTGGTGATGAACATAATATGAATAGATCACCGTCTCTTGCTACAACAAATATTACGTGTATGAAAACTAGAGTACATGCTGGAGCAAAGGATATAAATAGTAGTTTAATCTCAATCGGATCATGTAAGTATTTCAATGCTGATTTTGATGGAGATCAAATGTCTGGTAAATATCAGAAACGAGAGGAAACTCGTGAAGAAATGTCTCAATTATTTGCTGCTTCTAGATTTGTAAATGATTACGGAACTGGAGAACCAACTATAGGTTTATCTCAGGATGGACCAATTGGTGTTGCATTATTAACCATGCACGGAACAGAATTAAGTAGATTTGAAGCAATGAGATTATTTGCTGATATCCCTATTAATATAGCACTGAATAAAGATGTTTATACAGGTAGAGAAATATTTAGTTTCCTCTTGCCTAGAATAAACTTTAAAGCACCAAGCCCCATGTTCAAGGAGAAGATTATATTCGCCGTAGGTGATTTTCATGAATCTGATAAAGATATCGTAATTGAAGATGGTATTTTAAAATCAGGCGTTGTATGTGGAGGGGTAATCAAGGCCAAAATAGGCTCACTCTTCCATATAATTGGTAATAACATTAGTCAGGAGGAAAGTATGAGAACCTGCTATTATATACAGAGTGTTGCTGCTAAATTCTTAGAATTACATGCATGTACTATTTCCTACAAGGATATCAGACTAGGTGAAGATTCTAAAAAATTAATAGATCTAGTACAATCAACTATTATGAGAGAACTTTCTGAGTTTAATAATCAATTAATGGCTAATAATATTACACCACCTGATGGTGTCTCATTAAAGGATTATGTTGAGGAGATGTCTACTAAGATACTCAATCCTAAGAATAGATATTTAATGCCTATTTTAAAAACAATTGATCCTAAAAATAATTGGCTAGTTTTGTTAATTATATCTGGTGCAAAAGGAAGTTTAAGTAATTTATTCCACATCTTTGCTCCGGTTGGTCAGAGAAAAATTAATAACAAGCGTATTGACAATTCACTTTACACAGGTAGATATAGTATTAATTCACGTCAAAATAGTATCGAACCTGAAGATAGAGGTTATGTTAAATCTTCACATATGAAGGGATATGACAGCAGAGATGCACTTTCAATTGGTCGTGAAGTCAGAAGAAATATTCTGACTAAGGGATTAGTTGTTTCCCAAGCAGGTCATTTAGGTAGAGTGGTTATCAGGGCAGTAGAATCTGCTACAGTTAATAACGCTTTAATGACAACCAGGGGGTATTATACTAATATTATAGAATTAACAAACAACGATGATGGATTTAAATCGTCAATGCTACAATATATTAAATTACCACTTTTATCAATGGACGATGCTGAGATCAAGAAGAATTATAATGAAAGATCAGACATCATGATCAAAAGAAGAAATACTATATTTGAAATTAGAAGAGGTCTTTATAATTACAACCCTCAGTATAAATATACTGATAAAGTTCTATCTCCTATTGATCTAGATCAGCAGATTAGTATGAACGCAGATAAAGAAGATATCGGCGATGCAAAAGTAAATGGAGAAATTCTAGAAAAATTCTGTGATGATTTACATTACTGTAGGCTTAACCCTGTTCATAGAAAGAAACAAACTAAATTATTAGATCCACTTACTTGTGGATTTGTTATGCTTAAAATTATCATTGCAAGTAAGTTTACAGTCTCTGTACTTAAAAAATTTACAAAGGAGAATTTCTTATTATTTCTGAATCTTCTTGAATATAAAATAATTGATTCACTTCATGAACCTGGAGATCAAATTGGTGTTATTTTAGGTCAAGTTTTAACAGCACCTCTTACTCAATACTTAATTGATACTCATCATGTTTCAGTGACTGGTGGTACAGCAAAAGACACCATTGAATATAATTTCAACACACTGAATGTAAAAGAGAAAAAAGATAAGAACGTTACTAATAAAATGTTTATATATCTCAGACCTGAATTTGAACATGATAAAAAAGTGGCCTCAGAACTAGTTGAGTATATAACTTCTAGAAAATTAAAATCAATCATTTTGAGTTGTAGAATTTTACGAGAAACAATCGGGGAACATATTACATTCAAATCGGATGCTGATTTAGAAAAGCAATATATGAAGAAAATGAATATAAATCCAAATATATCAGAGTTTTATCCAATTAAATTCAGACTCGTGTTGAGTAAGCGATTAATGGAACAAAATCATGTTCAAGTTGATGATCTATTTAACAAACTTGATCATCTATATGAAAATAGAATATTGATCACTTATTTTGAATATGATTATGAAGTAATTGTAATCTTATATTTTGATAATAATTTTACTTGGCAGTATATAGATAATGTGAATGTAAAGAGAAAGGCAAACAAAGACTTAGAAAAAGTTGGTTCGATTGAGCAGCGAATAGACAGATTTAAAGATGAATTAATTGAAAATATGACCATTAATGCATTTACTGACATTAATGGGGCTACAGTTAAAAAATCTTCATATCAGGAAGTTGAAAATGGAAAGATAGAAACAAAAGATGTATTTTATGTAGAGACAAATGGAATTAACATGGAAGATATTTTGTTGATTAATGTAGTAGATAATAATAGAACAACTTGTAATAATATAGATGAGACATTTAAATTTGATGGATTGTCGGCTTGTAAAAATAAAATCATGCATGAATTATATAATAATTTAACTCCTGAAATAGGAACGCTTCCTTCTATATTTGCATTTATATCCAACCTAATGACAGAAACTGGGTATCCAACTGCTATATCAGACTCTGGACAAAAGGATAGAGAACCTGATGATATTTTACTCAGAATGTATGTTAAGAATCCTATTGATGCTGCAAAAGAAGCATCTTCAACTTATATTGAAAATCAAATGACATCATGTTCTGCTAATATAATGCTCGGATACAACTCTAAATACATGGGAACAGAATTAAATAAGATAATTATCAATGAAGAGTTTATAGCAACTCATGCTGGATCAGGCTCTCAAGACATTGATGATATGTTATAATAATCTAGATTAATATATTTAAAAATTTGATTTTTTTAGTTTCTAAGTCTACTTGTTAGTTATGTCAAGTTTAAAAATATTCTCTTTTAATGGTGATTATGAAACCCACACAGATGGTGAAAGGAATATTCAAAAATGTTCATCTTTCGCTTTCTTATTTGACATTCTTTTAATCTTAGTTAACTCCTTTGGATTGTCTACTGATAAAAATTCTGTTGAACGCTGTAAAGGATTCACATTCTTCTGCAGAAAAATTCAGAATAAAGTTTATATTCAACTTGGTGTTAATTTTGATTTCTATAACAAGTATTTTGCTTATTTAAAAATAGGCTCTCTTCAATATTTTGATTCTATTGTATTTGAATGCACAAAAACTGAAAAAGGATATTTAAATTGTAATTTCATTAAGATATTTAGTGAAAAAAGAGATTTAAATATGAGGGACCGTTATAATGTAGCAGTTATGATGGGAGGTTTACTTAGCAGATCTAAACTTCGCGATTACCTATCTAAAATAGAATTTATCAACTCTGTATCGAGATTTGAATCAATTGTTCCGTGATTGGAATGAGCACGCATCTCACTCCTCGGTGGTTTCTGGATTTAACCCTTAATTAATCCTTCGTGATTGGAATGAGCACGTATCTCACTCCCTGGTGTTAACTTTCGGCTAGATATAGGCGGGTTAATTACTTTTTTATAAATAAATTTTGATTTTTAATTATTCTAGTTTAAATTGATATGAGTGAATTTATTAAAAAAGGTTCAGAATTATATAACTTATTTGAATTTATGAATAACCTAGATCATATCCCGGGATGCAGAATATTCAGGAAGCAAAATGGTGATTTTGAGTTATTTAAAATTGATGGCAGAAAAGTAATTACCCATTATGATGTTTCATATGGAATTGATAACATGATTGTTATAGATGTCAAGGAAGATAGATGCGTCAAAGAAGGGGAGTATGACAAATGCTTTAAAAAAATATTTTAAAATACAATTTTTTTAATATTTAAATGAATTCCATTTTGGATGTTTTCAAGAAAAATATATTTAATTCTGATCTACCAATTGATACAACTAAGGTTGTTTCTAAATATCATCTCCGAGCGATTATTCATAACGAATTTATAGGTAATAATAATCATAGTAGAATTGAATATTTATCTGGATCAGAACCCGAGATTAAAAAAATAAATAACGATGTATGGTTATTTATGCCAACTAATCGCGTATATAAATATGATAGTTTTTATAAGGAACATAAAACAGACCCTCGTAAAGAAATTTTTAATCAATATCATAAATGCTGGCTTAAAATGGAGCAGTATTACAATGCGAATAAAAATCAAGAATTTATAATTGATATGCGCTCTTTTGAAACACGCGGACATGCCTTTATCGCTTCTTTATTTCCATTTATCGGAGATTGTGAAATACCTGTGGTCAGATCCAACTTAAAAGAAGTTAAAGATAAAATATATATCAGTAATAAATTTCCATATATCAGCGTTAATGAAAAACTTACATCTGATTACGTAAACCTAGGCAATGCTAGAATAACTTTCTTAATTGATTCTAATACTGCAAAAATAAAAGATCCGTTTTTCATGTGCGGAATGTACGCTCTTTCGCAGCGATATCAAATATTCGGAGTAGATATTGGTGATTTAATTTATAATCAATATAGAATTGAGACAAAAAATTATCCTAGATATTTTGAAAGTCAGATTAAAGCAGGTATAAATGAGGTGTACATCAGGATTCCTGATACCCAAATAGAGAGAATAAATATAATTCCTATTCCTGATTCGTATAAACCTTATCTTAACTAAATTTATATACCCACTTGATTATATCCTTCTACATCTGGATAAAGTCGATTGTTTTTAATAATTTTTTTATCAATTATTTCGGTATATGGATAAATTATAAATACTCCATTTATGTATATGTCTGCCATCGTTGAAAGAGCACCCATTGACGGATAGCCATGAATAGTGGCTTTAAGATATTTCTTGAAAAAATATGTAGATATCTCACTACCTGATGCACTTCCATTATTTAGGATAACATGGATATTATCTTTGTTCTTTACATCAATACAAAAAGGCCTTTGCATTCTATCAGAAATAACGCTTCCTCCTATATTCGTCCAGTGAAATTCTTCTTCATCTGCAGTAAATTCGACTTTTTCACCGCTGTTTGAACGTAAGTCTAAGGTGAGATTTTTTAAGAATGGGGTGATTATAGAAATGAAACTTGCTGCCAATCCACCTCCGTTATTACGAAAATCAAATATCCATTTTTTAGGATGATGATTGGTTTCCAGAATGGATATAATCTTAATTACGCGATTTATGAAATCTACTTCTGATTGTTCTCTTCCGAGTGAATATATTGTGCTCCTAGGATGAGGAATCCAGATAAATGCTGTATCTTCTTTCATATAACCTTGCGACCTAAACACCGTCCGCTGATGCATAGATGGATCTAATGAATTTGTATAAACAAAATGATTGAAACTTATATAAGAATTTATATTTCCTATTTTTTTAATAAATAACTCTTTAATACTAGATGGAACTACTTCTAAGAATCTATATATGGTTTTTAATTCTTCATTTCTTTTTTCCTCATCTATTATAAAAGGAATCATTTAAAGTATGAGAGAAATAAAAAATAGGGAAATTAATAATGCTCTTCATAAATTACATAAATTCGTAGCAATTGTACCGGATGAACATTTATCACCAGATATGTTTACATGTGTTGAAGAATTCTGGGAATATATAATCACTTTTTGGAGACCCAAGATAAGGCACTTTGCAGTAGATTATAATACGATAGGACCTGTCAAAATGTCAGTAAATGTGAATAGTAATAATTACGGTTATATATTTGTTAGAGCCGGCAAATCAGAGATATCAAAATTTGTAAACTATAAAACAGTCCTTGAAATACTTGAGAATAAAACTAATAAATTTGTAATTAATCTTAGTCCTATCAGTAATATAGGATTAACCGTTCTTTACCTTGCACCTTTCTTGAAACACAAAACAACTGTGAACAAGTCTTTATATACTGATGGAAATTATACAATTAATACTATATGCGATAATATTCGATATACTCATAAAAAAATAATTATACGTAGTTTATTTAGCGGTGCTTACAGAGTTGAGCAAAATATAGATAACCCATTTGAAATAAGATATAATGAACTAGTAATCTTAGTCAATAAATACAATGCTGAACACATTAAAGCACTTTTTCCTGAAGCAATATTATATATGCCAAGTGATGAAGATTTAATGGCAGATATTCCGGTTCAATTTGAGACAAATGAATATACAATCTGGCTAGGGGTTAATAAAAAAATAGATATCAAGAGAGAAACACTTGATAAAAAATATTGGCCTTATTCATAAATTAAGAATATCCACCATTTCTATAATGATGTCTACATCCAGCACAACACATACAGCAAACAATAATGACAACAAAAACGACGATGAGGAGTACCCAACATCCATATTTCCAATAGTCATTTTGACCGCATCCATAATTTCCTGCTCTTTCGCATCCGCAATCTCCGTGCATACCCATTCTTGTTTTTAATTTGTGAGAAAAAAAAATAATTATAATTAAAATGGAGATAAACGAATTAATTAATCAATTATATTTATTGGGGGGGACTGATCTACCTGATATAAATTTTTCAGGAGGATCGCGTCTAGGATTAACTGGGTCTGAACAAAAATTATTAGACCTTGCTAAATCGGCAGAAAAAACTAAAACTAGATTTCCTAAACCTGAAGAATATGTAGCAGAACAATATCTAGAAAAATATAAAGAATTTCTAAAAAAATATCCCGGGCAAAATGGTTTATTAAAGCCTATAATAACAATTGATAATATTCCTGAAAAATTAAAATATATAAACAATTTAATGAAAACTATTTATATGCAAATGTTTCGCCTCAATATTCATAATGGTCAACGTAAATTGTTTTTATCAGAATATCAACATTTAACAGAGATGCTAAATTCACACAATGAAGAAGCATATGTAATCTACGCTGGATCAGCTCCTAGCAATAAAGCCCCTATGTTAGGTAGAGCATTTCCAAATGTTAAATTTATATTTATTGATCCAAATGAATTTAATTTTTATGTATCTAAATTTCATGATAGTCATTATTACTATCCTGACACTGGGAATGTAGTTTATATGAGCGTGTCAACTAGAAATAAAAGAATGTATAGGTTGGATTATGGAGTTAAAAAACTTATCCACTTCAAGAATCCAAAACAAGTATTGAATGTAAGTGATATTAAAACTCCACTTAGTTGGGATAATGATGATGAGTTTATTGAATTTATTGAGAACAGTAATTATCAATTTTATCTACTTGAAGAATACTACACCACTGCTATTTCAGATTTGTTAAATAAATTGATTCAACGTCAGCCTGGTAAAAAAGTATTATTCTGGTCAGATATCAGGAGTCAATTTTATGAAAAAACCGTTAGCGATGCTGAGGCAGGTGCTGGTGATATAGATGTTATTGCAAATGCGGCTATGACATATAGTTGGATAAAGCATTTAGTTAAAGGAAGAAAGCATAATTTCCACAGCATGCTTAAATTTAGATTTGTATATGGGGATGAACCGATTAATTGGAAGATGATTGGTAATTTTATACGCGAGGCCAAGAAACTTGGTCATGATTTTCAAGAGGAATATTTAAAAACAGGCAAAATATCTTTCTTCAATGGAGACGCATATCTCCAAGCGTGGCCAGGAGGTGCATCAACTGAAACACGCCTTTGGTCTGATTTAAGTCAACTTAAAGGAAATTTAAAACAATATAATGTCCAAGATTATGAGGATAGACTTAATTGTTATAATCAAACATTTAGGACTACTAGATATTTTGAGAACCCTCTTGCAGGTGAAATAGATGGATTGGATAATTGTAATGATTGTGCACTCGAAGTAGATATTAGATATAATTATTATAATAAATTCTTTCCTAAAATGAGTGAGAAAGAGAAGAAAGAAAAAATACTACATGATATAGAAGCGATTAGTAATTTAACTGGAAGACCATTACTTAGATATCCCCATGGAAGATTGTTGTATTCAAATGACCAAGTGTAAACTAACCGGTTGATTTAAGATAAGACTTATTTTTTCACAATCTTCATATATTTTATTTAATATATCAATAGTTGGGTATGGTATTTTTTGACAATATAAAATTACCCCATTTACAATGTATCCAATCAAGGCTGGTAAATTTTCATAGTCATTACTTGGATATATATAACCTAATTGTTTTCCTAAATCCTTGTCATCTGAGATCAAAATTGAATCTCGATAAAATATGATTAAACCGGCTGATACTTGAATAAATTTTATAGAATTTATATTTTTTTTATCAATGTATCGGGCATATTCACATAGATATATATTTCTAAATCCAGCTTTGATTAATCTAATATTATAAATTACGCAGAGTTTAATTTTTTTATCGCAGCCTGGTTTGAACATTAATTTGATTTTAACATATTATAATTATTAAGAAAATATGACAACTCTTGATGATATTTTTATGGATATAAATGCAGATAGAAATATTATTTTGCATGGACCTGGGGGAACAGGAAAAACATATACTATCCGAGAAATACATGCTGAGTACAAACACTATAAAAAAAGAATAGAAATAGCAGCGCCGACAGGTAAGGCAGCAGTTGAATTAAATCTAGATGCAAATACTATTCATAGCCTGTTCGGGATCAGCCCTCTAGATACAACTGATATCAGTGAAGTAGAAATATTGAGAGAAATTGCAAAAATATGTAAAAATCCTCGTATCCAATCGACGCTTTCTTCTATGGACATGTTAATTATTGATGAAATTTCTATGGTAGGTTATGTTTCATTTCGTATTATGGATGGAGTGCTAAGAAATATTAAGAAAAATGATAAGGCATTTGGAGGAGTTCAGTGTATATTCTCAGGTGATTTCAAGCAACTTCCACCAGTCAAGGATAAGTTCTGTTTCCATTCTGATGTATGGAAAGAACTAGATTTAAAAGTAATTAACTTTATTGAACCTAAGAGATATACTGATTTAAACACTTTTGATTTCTTACTTAGATTGCGCGATGCCAAGCTGACTGAAGATGATATGGAATTTCTAAATGAAAGACGCCAAGCATTCATAAGGAAAGAATATTTAGATAAAGAAAAATTTAAGATAATGCCCGTTGTGTTATTTTCATCTAATGCTGAGGCAGCCAAGGTTAATAAAAAAAGATTAAAAGAATTACTAGGTTCTACTTTTATCAGCCTCGCTGTAGACAAAGTAGAATATAAAGATGAATCTATTGATAAATTCCAAACAGGAGCAGATAAAAAATTTCAAGAAAATATGATAGCAAGAGAAAGAAATGTAAGAAAATGCTTAGAAGATATAATGCCTGCGAAATTAGAATTGAAAGAAGGAGCAAAAATAATATTTTGTAGGAATTACAATAAGGATTTAAATCTTGTAAATGGGATGATGGGGGTTATAGTTGAAATCGATGATGGCTGGATTGACGTCAAGATAGAAAATGGAACTGTCCATAGAATTCAAAAAGCATCATACTTAATTAACACTAGATATTTTTCATGTTCCCGGATTCAATATCCATTCAAATTAGCTTGGGCACTTACAATTCATAAAAGTCAAGGAGCGACATTAAATGCTGCAATTATATCATTAAAAAATATATTTGCACCAGGCCAAGCATATGTTGCCTTATCTAGAGTAGTAAACATGAATAATATATTCATTGCTAAGAAAATAGATTTTAGTGCAATCACAGCAAATCGAGATATTCCGAGTGAATTTAATTAAACATTTCTTGTACACCTGAATAATTAGTGATATATATTCCTACTGAAATTGATTATATATCTGAATTATATTTTTTATTTCAAAATGGAGTATATAAGCCGGCTTAATATTATCTCAGATGCTGAAGATGATAAAATACTTGATATTGTTCTAGACAATTTCAATTCACTATGGGAAAATTTAAATAAATTCTATAATGAATTTAATCCTGATGAAAATCAGTTAGCAGGAGTTGGATTTGATTCTAAGGAAAAATTTGAAGATAGAAATTTTGTATTTAATCATTTATATAATTTTTCTTTGATACGCACACTAGGTTCACTTTATGATGCTTCAACTATAAGAGATTTAGATGAAATTTTTGATCAGCTTGTTCCTAAATTCCTTGAACCAATAATCAAGATTGATAAAATTACTAGAGATGAATTATCTCAGTGGTATGCAAAATTATATATGACTGATAAATCAGATATCATCCAGGATATTTTACAAAATTTTATTCCAAATAAAATAGCAGAATACAAACAAGATGATGAAGGTAATTTTCATATCAAATTTGAATCAGATAAAGTATCATATTTGGAATACTTCATTCATGATTTTGAGATCAGGCTTAATCAAGTAATGACCAATTATGAAGATTTTGTCTCTGATCAAGTAATTAAAGAGGCAGAAAATATGAAAGCGCTTTATTCAGATATGATCGAATATGAGAAAAGAATCTTACTTAATTTCAATATTAAATATGAATCAAAGGATGACAGAATAAAGAAGATTAAAAAATTATCAAAGAAACAAAAAGCAGCCTATGATAATATGTGCTATAATAAACTTCAAGAATATGGAAGAGATGAAAAATATAATCAAACTGTAGTGAAATACCCTACCATATCTGCATGGATATTTATGAATCAAGATTTTAATGAAAATATATTCAAAGACAAACTTAAAAATCTTTTATGGAATTTATCATTAGACAACTTCGATATGGAAAAAGCCTATTTATTAGAAGTGAATAAAGGTAAACCTAATTATGATATTATGAAAAAAAATATTTTCAAATTGATCAACACTCAAAGGAGTCAAGCAATTAAAACTAAAAAAGAAATGGAAGAAAGAATGAAAAAATTAGAACAAATCTATAAAGAAGCAAATGAAAATAAAGAAGATTCAAAGGAGTCATTATCTGAATTACTAGCAGAAAGTATCAGATAACAAAATAAAAATTATTTTTAATATAATGTAAATGGAATTGAGTAAAGTTTTCAGAGTTGTATTCCCATTGATATTATTTGTTGCTGTAATTATTCTTGGGTATTTCTGGTATAATAGTATGCTTTGTACGGCGTTTCCTAGCCTACCTAAAATCCCAAATCCATTCTAGATGATATAAATTGTTTTTTATGGATTTTAAATCATATTTAAATATGGATGATTTGAAAAAATTAGTACATACTCGGTATTACAAATATGAAGAAATTATAAAAGCCTGTAATTTAGTTGCAGAGTATATAGTGAAAAATAAATTAGTTGTATATGGAGGTCAAGCAATTGATAATTCGCTTAGAATATATAGTAAGAAAATTTATGAAGATTACTTAATTCCTGATTATGATTTTTATTCAGTCAACAATGTTCATCATGCTTATGAAATTTTCAAGTTAATGTGTAATCATTTTGAGCAGGTTGGAGTAATGCCTGCATTTCATGGAACTACTATGAAGGTGCGTGTTTTTAATGATATGGTCGCTGATTCATCATATATCAAGCCAGATTTCTATAGGTTATATAAGCAGACCGCAATCAAATATAAAGGAATGTATTCTAGGCATCCATATTTACAATATGCTGATCAATGCAGAGCACTTTCATATCCTTATGAAAATGAGGGAATGGAAGTGGTTATGCATAGATGGATAAAAGATTATGAAAGAATGAAATTACTTTATTCTAAATATCCAATTGGAATAGGAAATGAAATTACTGAAAGATTTCTTAAAAAAATAAAATATCCTAATTCAACTGTTATTTTAACAACTCAATTCTTATCTAAATCTACAAAAAAGTCAAGAATAGAATCAGGCTTGATATGCGGGTTAGAAGCAGTCAGAATATATGAACTAGAATTTCTTAAATTAATAGGAGATGTAATTGATACTGATGAAATAAATAATGAATTACCGAATATAGGATACACTAGTTCAATCTCAGATGAACCTCCGCTGATTGATCATGATTGCTATGTAGTAGAATTAGATCATGCTGAAAAGATAAAACAAGATGCGGCTGGTAAAGAAAAAGTAATTGAAAAAAAATTACCAGATCATAAAATTCCTAAATCATATATACTTGAAAAATCGAAAATGGAAATTATTTTAGCGGAACACAAAATAAATTATCAAATGATAAATGGACAAAAAGTTGTTTCATTTCCATTTTTAATCATTTATCTATATGCTCATATGATGGATAATTATAAAGTGGAAGGGGTAGATAAGATAAATTCAAGTACTATTTATATGAGTGCTTATTTTAAAATGCTCATCATTATGAATATAATATTCAGGTTAGATTTTCATGATCAATTTAAGATATTCTATCCAAGTGTTGATGTAATAGGTGAAGAGAAAATGGATCCTATTCAAAAATTATTTGCTACTGATCGAGAATTAGCGAGAAAGGTAAAACCGCCTAGTGTGTACTATAAAGGTGAAATAGACAAAGATCAAGTATTCAAAGAAATACCAGATAAATTTGAGTACGATCCAAATTATTACGATGTCTAATAATATTTTAATTTATTTTTTTAAAATTTATACATACTTAAAATAGTGATGACAGAATCAGCATTAGTCGGCGGAGCAAAACCAAAAAGAAAGACACGAAAAAGAAAAACACCAGGTTCTTCTACAAAATCAATTGCTAAAAAAGCACCAAAAAGAGCATCAGCAAGTGATAAGAAAAAAGCACCAAAAAGAGCAACCGCTAAAAAAGCAGGATCTAATACTAACCTAAATGCTGCTGAAAAAAGAAGACTCAAAGCGCTAGTTAATAAAGCACTTAAATAAATATTTAATATTTTTGATTTTTTTTATTCATAATTGAATTAATTATATCTCAAAATGTATCCCAATGAGAATGGAATTTTTAAACAACCTAACATTAACAGAACTCCCATTGATTCAATTCCTGAAGGGATAAGTATATCTAATAGAGAAGGTGTAAAATGCTTTGAAATTGAGTTAAATCAGAATATAGTGAGTGGAATAAAAACGTATATCAAATTGGAAAATATTAAGAAAAAAGTATGGTTATCTATCTGGAGTAAAGAAGGATCAGCCGTTAGACATAAAATAGATAAAGGTTATATAAATGTAAATGTTGAATTAGATGACATCATAAGCCGCTATATGTCAAAAACCTATCACAATGACGAAACTTTCAATAAGATGGTAGAAGAGATTAATGATAAGTTCGATTTAGATTTTGTATCTTCCGATTTACAAGAAGATGAAATTGAAATTACTGAGAAAATTGGATATTTATATAATATAGACAATCTTTGGGAATTTACCTGTGGATCATTTACATTTGTTGAATATAGTAATGAAATGAATACCCTGGTTAACTTTTATAAACTTGATCTAGTTGATGTTATTGATATAACGCTTGCTTATAGAAATTATCATAATAAAAGTGGTAGTAATTGGAGCCCTATTGAGATAGGAAATATTGTAAAGCACTTTAAGGGAAAGTGTAAAAATCGTAAATGTAAAAATTCACATAAATTCAGTGTGATCGAATCATTTTCATCTCCATTTAACAATCAGAATTTCTTATATAAAAGATTAGATCTCGTAGATGCTGCATTTACACTATATGAAACCGATAAGAAAATACCATTTGTAAAAGGCACATTTCCTAAAAGCCTCATCCCGACAATCGAGTCAATAGAAGGAAATATATTATTGCTTGTTAATCCTGTATTCGCTGAAGATATAATTACTTTATCAATTGATGAAGTATTCAAATTATATAGAGATAATATATCAAATGCTAGATCAAGAATAATTACAGTGATGGCTATTCCAAATTGGGATGACCTTTATTCTCAACCAAACAATAGTAAAAAATTAACATTGCTCAAAAAAAATATAGGGATTGATAAACATTTTATTAACGGAACAACTGTTAGAAACCACCATGTCCACCAGCGTATTGGATTAAAATATTATTTATGGATTATTAATCCAATCACGTCTTATCATTTCTAAATTATTTCTATGATGACCTTCTATAAATTTTTTATCATTGCTGAAGTGAAGTAAAATTTCTTCATTTGCGATTGAATAACTCCACCATAAATTATTCCATGAAGTCGAAATTTGACCAAGTTCAAAATTTAATCTAGCCATATTAAAATATTCAATAAATTGATCTCTAATCAGCGTGATTAATTTTTTCACTTTATTAATTACACTTCCTTTTACCTTTAGATATTGTGAAATAGCAACATAATATATCTGCTTCACAAATGAAGAAGGTACAAGGAAAATAGGCCTAAATTGATCTTCACAAAGTTGATCTATTTTTTGACTCACGTCATCAAGTTGAATGATTGAATCAGGAATTATATCCAATATAGGCAAATATAGAGTATATACAATTTTACTCAATTCAACACACTGATTTGTATAAATATTATATTCCATTTTGTATCCATAATCAAGCAAATCATATATAAATTCATTGAGAGTATTTTCGTCATTTATTTTTTGATCTACTTCATCAAGAATTTTATTAAAATTAGATCTTAATATTTCAATGAAATCTCCAAACATTTTTATATCAATTAGTTATTTATTTTAATAAATATTTTAAAATCAATTTTTTCCATATCTAAAATCAACAATGTCTTCAACCTGGTGGTGGATTATAATCGGTATCTTCATTTTAATTGTCATTGCAATTGTAGTTGCTGCAGTTTTATATATGGTCAAGAAAAAGAAAAAATCTAGCAGCGGTATGGATATGTAAATAATTTCTCAATGGAAAAAAATTTGATTTTGGATTTAAAAATCTTGAACGCCTGTCATGCAGGAGGTTCCCCCTTGCAGACCGGTATGTTGTGAGGGTTTTAAAAATTTTTTTAGACTTTTTTTCTGCACTTCACATTGCCTCTTTTATCAACGAAAAATCCTATTTCATCTTTTAGTAAATCTCGTTCAAATTCTAAATTATTATTGAACTTTGATAAAATATTTGATACTAATATGCTTCCTAATTTAGCATATAACACTGCTCTACTCTTTGTTATCAATTGAGTCTGCTTGCTAGCCCATAACCTAGGTTCATTGAAAACACATCTTCTAGCAAAATATTCACAGTTATATCTATGGATAGTATATGTCAAATTGTTGTCTTTATACAGCATTAAAGCCGTTTTCAATCTATCATCAAGAGATCTAAATACACTTGATCCAAACATAGACAATTCGTCATTGAATGTGGCAACCCAAAAATATTTACGAAACCATAAAAACCCTCTTAAATCAGTTAGCGTGATTATATTAGAATCATCGAATTCGAGCACTCTAATAAAATCCATATGCTGTCTCTCCACGCTTATTACTAATCCTACATGAAATACTTGATATTCTGGAAGATATCTATAAAGAACATCTCCTGGTTTTAATTTGATTTTACTCATTTTAAAAATAACAATAAATTATTTTTTAATTGATAATTATATTGACTTATTCAATAATGGAATATAATAAGAAGAAATTTTATTATATCCTTCAGAATCTTTATTCAGTGGATCATTTTGTTGAGTTAAATCCAGATGACAGGGTTGTAATGGTATTAATGGTGAATTATATTCTGGAGTCAACAAAGAACGATTATCCTTATACATATATATGTTGTACAATTACCAGTGAATCACATGAATGTATGGATTTAATCAAGATTCTTAAAATCATTACAGCAAATATAAAACTAGATTTATTTGATAAACTGGATCTATTGATTAATCTTTATATCGATTTGACTGAATATAGAAATTTAAAATGTATTTCAAATAATTATAGAACCATTAATAATCAATCCTATTATAATATGATGTCTAGAATTATATACAGATTAGATAATTATTTTAAAGATCACTCGATTCAGGATTACATTGATAAAAAAGTAAATCTACCGGTTATTTTAGACTTTAATAGCAAGATGGATAAAGGCTATAAAAATAACAGAATTGTTCAATCTGATATAATCTGTGATTTTTGTGGTAGCAAGATGAAAAATATTTATGATCAATTATTGGAATGTGAAAAGTGCTCAAATTGTATAGAAAAATGAAACTTAAAAATGTCTTCTCATACAACCCTTAATGTTGCACTTTGAGTAAGGATTAATATGTGATTCAAATGGATGATTTTTTTCACATTTAGCATCTTCACATCCATAATTCATCACAGATAAGAATGCAGTTAAATGTGCTTTAAATGATCTATCAGTGATTCCATACAAACTTAATATCTCTTTATCATTGGTTGTACAAATAGTAAACCAGAGTCTAAGAACATATTCACACATTCCTATTCTAGCCAAGCATGGTGCTAGATTTTTAAATCCAGTGGAGGCTTTAATTTTCAAACTGAGTATTGCATTCAGCCTGTTCATATATTGATTGCATTGTTGATCAGTATGAACAAATAAGCAAGCAAAGTTTTTACAATCTTCATCGCGGTTGCATTGAAATTTTTTATTTTTCATTTCGAGATGTTTTTTCAACTTGCTTACATTTTCCAAAGTGATTACGTCTAATGATTTTTTTATATAATCATTTAGATCTTCTCTTACTCGGTCATACTGATCAAAACCTAATTCTTCCATTTCATCATAACTATATAAAGTAAACGGATGTACCACTTTATTGATAGGAGGGTCAATTTCAGCAGGCTCATTCTTGGATTCAGGTTCATTTATAATTTCTTTCTCCTCTTCCTCAATTGGTTCAGTCATGATTTCTTCTTCCTTTTGAATGGATTCAGGTTCAGTTATAATTTCTTCTTCTTCATTTTCTTCTTCCTCAATTGGTTCAGTCATGGTTTCTTCTTCTTCATTTTCTTCTTCCTCAATTGGTTCAGTCATGGTTTCTTCTTCTTCCTCTTCACTGATATCTTCAACAAATTGTTGTTTTTTCAACTGAATTAAGTTTTCAACTTCTTCAAGTTGGGCTAAATCCATATCATTTAATAAATGATCAATTACCATAATTGGTGATTCACCTAAATCTCTTTCAGTGATTAAATAATAACTATTACAGTTAATATTTGTTAAGTTTTTCTCCTTGACATAGATAAATTCATTTTCATCTATCTCATTACTATTGATTTCTTCAACAGGATAATTAACATGTTTTTTACCATGATCAAAATAATTAATAATTTCGTTATCACTGGATAAAAATGTAATTGAATAATCTGCATCAATAGTGGTTAAATGTTGAGAGATTTCTTCAATTTTTCTACCTTCACGAAAATAAGTCTTTGAGTTAATTTCAGACATAATGTAATAAAACAGAATTTAAAAAAATTAAAATCAAATTTTTAATATCATAAATGTACTTTGATTCAAATGCTAATCACCCCATGCTGAAGTGTGCTGAAATGGGGTATTTAGAGGGTATCAAGTATAATAATATTTCCTCAACAAAAGATCCAAAAGCCATGAAATATAAAGATGATTTAACTAGTGCTATCCTGGCAGAGCATGGTAATAATTATGATGTGATCTATACATCGGGAGGATCTGAATCTAATTCTACTATAATTTATCAACTTTTACATGAATATATATTAACTGGTAAAAAACCCCGGGTTGTTTGTTCAACAATTGAACATGCTTCTATTTCATATCATTTACAACAATTGGAAGAACAAAATATAATTTCTGTAGACTGGATAAAACCAGATGCACATGGAATAATTCATGCTGATTCTATTCAAACTAAAAATATATCCATGATCTTTCTTCAATCAGTTAATTCTGAGACAGGCGCTATTCAGAATATTAAATCAATTTATGAACTTGCTCAACGAGAAAATATTTTATTTGCTGTAGATAATGTTCAGGGTTTCATGAAGCGTGTTTACCCTACAAATGTAGGTGATTATATCAGTATTAGTTTTCATAAAGTGGGAGGACCTATTGGATTTGGAGCATTGTTGATTAAGAAAGATTTACATTTTTATCCTATGATAGGGGGTAAGCAAAATAAATCTATGAGAGGAGGTACATATAATATAGGAGCAATGGTAGCCAGCCTATGTGCGATTAAAAGATTTGATTATAAAAAGGCCTCTGAAAATGGAAAATATTTCTGGAAACAAATTAAAAAAAAGATCTTAGTCAAAGAATATAATGATTTGATCAATGGAAAGGTACTTCCTGCTGGACCATATATAATCAGATTTGGAGAGCAAACTAGCCTTCCACATACTGCATTCTTTAGCATGGCACGCGGACATGAAATTAAATGTGGAACAATGATTAAGAATAAACTAGCAAAACAAGGGATTATAATCGCGACTGGATCAGCATGCAATAATGAAAGTGCAACTATAATTGGAAGCATGAATTCAAGTGATATACACGATGCAGTGAAGAAAGGATTTTTAAGGATAAGTTTTTCAGAAAAAAATAATAAGTCAGAAATTAATAAGTTGATAGAGTCATTATTTTTAGTTTACAACTAACTAAAAATAATATACTTAACAGTTTCCATAATCAATTTCACTATCTTCTTCTGGTTCTTCATTTTTTTCTTCTTTTTCTTCTTTTTCCTCATTCTCCATCTCATCAATATCACCTCTTAAGTCATTAAAGTCTGCTTCTGCTCCACCTGTTTTAGGTTCGATGCAGCCAGATGCAAAATACTTACCAATTCGAGCTTCTATACCACCAGATTTATACATGAATTTACCAAATCTAAATGACATTAATACAAATGAATACTCATTCATTTTATCAATAAATGTATCTGATTCTAACATTTCCTTTCTTCTTTCTTCAGAAATTTTAGATACATCATCTATTCTTTTTTTAGAACCAAATTCAGCACTATACATAGAAGTAATATAGTTAAATGGTTTTCTGTTCTTACATTTCTTTACCAATTTATCAAAATCATCATTATATCTTCTTAATTTTTCTTGTGTAAGAGGTATATCAGATAAAAGTGGTAATTTAGTATCCTTATGTAAAATAATTGGAGCCATTATATCACCATTAACTGCCTTAATCGGAACAAATACTGTTTCAGTTTGATCTTTCTTACCAGGCTTAGTTACTATTGAGTTATATGTTTCGTCATTTAAATCTAATCCTAATGTACTTTTAGCAACTTCTTTTATTTTTATATCTAGCAATTTGCAAAATTCTAAAACATTTTCATTTTTGACCATGACATAATTCAATTTGTCTCCACTTGTTAATTCAGTTTGAATAACAGGAGTTTTACAATTTTTGAATTTAATTTTGTCAAACTTTTCATCGTTTAATTTAAGAGTTATAACATGAGTAATATAACTATTTGCGGTTTCACTTTTAGTTGCAATTGATACCTTTATTAAATCTAAACTAGGTAGTTTAAATCTTTCATCAATCATAAGTGTACCTCTTTGGATGTTGTAGTTTGGCATGATTAAGTTTGTCTTTTAAAGTCTAATTTTAATCTTTCTAGTAAAAATCAAATTTTTTTAACACTTTAATTTTACTTAAAGTTAAAGTATCACTACTCCACCTTCGAATGAATCAAGTGAGTTTAGATATTCTTCTGATTCAAATTGAAATTTGCCTCCTATAATTCTTTGCTTAACTGTTTTATTAATCGTCAAAAATGGAATTGCATCATCACTGATCTTTGCTGTTGTTTTATCAATTGGGGCTTGATACATTTTTTTATGTATATCATCTAGTAATAATATTTTAAATTTATCCATGTTTTAAGTATTGTAAAAATTATGAATAAAAAATCAATTACAGTATTGTTTATAAGCGTGTTTCTATTTGTTATCTATTACTTGATATTTAATTCTGATTTATTTATTGATACTGTGTTAATTCACTTTCCAAGTACAGTTCAACAAAAATCATTT
>Ga0209925_1000452_pt1 | contig 21157 bp, 16 predicted proteins | sample SalPonR2_A_D1_MG_FD_185702 | JGI IMG/M metagenome (GOLD analysis project Ga0209925, IMG submission 185702) | Salt pond soil microbial communities from South San Francisco under conditions of wetland restoration - Salt Pond MetaG R2_A_D1_MG... ... | reverse complement strand
GGCGCTGGCCGAGCGCGACGACGTGAACCTGGAAATGCAGCCGAGCCTCGGCCGGGAACTGCTGGAAGAAGAAATCCTGGCGCGCGCGCAGCGTTCGATGCCGCAGCTCGGCATCGAGCTGGACGATGTACGGATCAAGCGGGTCAACTACATCGACTCGGTGCGCAAGCAGGTCGAAAGCCGCATGATCGCCGAGCGCCAGTCGATCGCCGAGCGCTTCCGCTCCGAGGGCATGGGACGCAGCCAGGAAATCCTCGGCAACATGGAACGCGATCTCCGGCGCATCCGCTCCGAAGCGGCCCGCGAAGCCGAGGAAATCCGCGGTAATGCCGACGCTGAAGCCACGCGGATCTACGGCGTGGCCTACGGCGAAGACCCTGAGTTCTACTCGTTTTTCCGCACGCTGGAAAGTTATCGCGCGCTGGGTGGTAACAGCACCATCATGCTGAGCGCCGATTCCGACTTCTTCCGCTATCTGGAAGAATACCAGGCACCGTAAGCCGGTCCGCGCCTGAGCTGACGGCGCGTCCGCCGCGCCGGGCCGACCTACGGCCTGGCTTGAGCGGTACCGCAGGTCGGGGCGACGTCCCCGACGGTTCAGGATTCGGCGCAGCTTCGTAGCCTGGATAAGCGCGCAGCGCGCATCCGGGGCCGCAGCCTGAACTGGTCCCCGGGTGACCCGGGCTACGGTACTGGCCCTCGCCCGGCGCGGGGGAAGGCAAGAGCGGTTCCCGATCAGGATTCGGCGTAGGTCAACCGGTAGATCGCGCCGGCCTGGTCGTCGGAGATCAGGATCGAACCGTCGGGCAGTTCGAGCAGGTCGACCGGGCGGCCCCACGATTCCTCGCCCTGCAGCCAGCCGGTGATGAAGGGCTTGTATTGCACCACTTCGCGGTTTTCGCCCAGGTGGGCGCGCATCACCCGGTAGCCGCTCTTTGTGGTGCGGTTCCACGAGCCGTGCTCGGCCACCAGGATGTCGTGGCGCAGTTCGGAAGGCATCATCTCGCCGCGGTAGAACAGCATGCCCAGCGGGGCGGTGTGGGCCACCAGCTGCTGGGCGGGGGCCACGAATTCATCGTAGCTGCGCTGACCGCCGAATTCCGGGTCGCGCACCAGTCCCGCGTGCCAGAACGGAAAGCCGAAATGCTGGCCGATCTCGCTGACGTGGTTGAGTTCGCACGGCGGCAGGTTGTCGCCCATCATGTCGCGGCCGTTGTCGGTAAACCAAAGGTCGCCGGTGACCGGGTCGAAGTCGAAGCCGACCGAATTGCGCACGCCCTCGGCGATCACTTCTTCGTTGCTGCCGTCGGGGTCGATACGCACAATGCGCGCATAGCCCTCTTCCAGGCATATATTGCACGGCGCGCCGATAGGCACATAAAGCTTGCCGTCGGGGCCGAACTCGATGTGCTTCCAACCGTGGTGTTCGTCTTCGGGGAACCGGTCGGTGACCAGCACCGGCTCCGGCGGATTGTCCAGGTTGGCTTCGATATCGTCGAACCGGAGAATATCGCTGACCGCGGCCACGTAAAGATTGCCGTCGTGGAACGCCAGCCCGCTGGGCATCTTGAGCCCCTCGGCGATCACGACGATCCGGTCGGCCCTGAAATCGCCGTCCGAATCGACGACTGCGTGTACCTTTCCGGCGCGTCTTGAGCCGACGAATATGGTGCCCTGGTCGCCGCGGGCCAGCTGGCGCGCGTTCTCGACGCCGTCGGCGAAAACATCTATCGTGTAACCCTCGGGCAGCTCCAGCAGGTCGAGATTCACGGCCGCTGAAGCGTTTGAAGAGATCGCGCCGAGCATGATCAGGGCCGCGGCGAAGAGTCTGGCTTGCCTGGAAAACATGAGGAATTCCTTGGTGTCTTGATAAGCATTTCATTCTACGGGAATCGCGGCCCAGCCCGCCAACTCGGCAGCTTCGGCCTTGCGGCAAGGGCGTCGGACAGCTTGTCTGCAGAACGGGTTGGCGTCAGAATGCGTTTTTTGACCTTCCCGCCCGGAGCACCGCTTGAGCGATTCCAACTACCTCCTGAAGCTTTACCACAAGACGACCGCGCTGCCGTTCGGCCGCTGGATCTTCTCCCGGATGTTCGCGCGCAAGGCGCCCTATTTCGGCACCATAATTCCGCGCGTGACCGAGCTTCGGCCCAATTTCTGCGAGGTGCGGTTCGCCAAGCGGCGAAAGGTCCAGAACCACATCGGCACGGTGCACGTGATCGCCATCTGCAACGCGCTGGAAATGGCCATGGGCGGCCTGGCCGAGGCCACCATCCCGAAGCACCTGCGCTGGATTCCCAAGGGCATGCAGGTCAATTACACCGCCAAGGCCACCACCGATATCCGCGCCACGGCCGAAACCAGGCCGGAAGACTGGAAACCGGGCGACCTGCCTGTAACCGTCAAGGCCTGCCGCGACGACGGCACGGTCGTTGTCGAGGGCACCATCACGCTCTATATCTCCGAAAAGCCGAAGAAATAGGCGGGTACCGTTTTGCTTGTGCCAACCGGGCTTCTGTGGCAAAGTTCAATTCATGAACACAACTGCATCAAGACTCCGTCGGCACTGCCCGCTGAATCTGCGTCAGCGACGCCGAAACAAGCCTTATTTCGGCTGGGTGGTTGGCTAGCGCTTTTATCGATTTGAAAGCTGTAATCGTGACCAACCCAGCCCGACGGCTGGGTTTTTTTTGGGAAAAGCTATCGTGAAACACTCGTGGACCATTCGATGAAACACTTTTTGTCTACCGTCGATTACACCCGTGACGAACTCCAGGCGCTGCTCGATACCGCAGAGCAGCTGAGATCGGCGCCGGTCTCGCGAGCGCTGGCGGGCCGGACGGTCGCGCTACTTTTCCTGAATCCGTCGCTCAGAACGCGAACCTCTTTCGAAGTCGGCGCGTTCCAGCTCGGTGCGCACGCGGTGGTTCTCGAACCCGGCAAGGCCGCATGGGGCATCGAATTCGAAAAAAATGTGGTGATGGACGGCAACGCCGAGGAGCACATCCGCGAGGTCGCCGGCGTACTGTCGCGTTACTGCGACGCCCTGGCGATTCGCGCCTTTCCGCAGTTTCGCGACTGGCGCGTCGATCGAGAGGACCGGATCATCCGCGCGCTGGCCGGGCACGCCACGGTGCCGGTAATCAACATGGAGACCATCATCCATCCGTGCCAGGAGCTGGCGCTGATGCGCACGATCCAGGATCATCTCGGCCGGCCGGACAATCGCAAGTTCGTGCTGACCTGGACCTGGCATCCGCGACCGCTGAACACCGCGGTGGCCAACTCGGCGCTGCTGATCGCCGGCAAGTTCGGCATGGACATCACGATGCTGATTCCCGACGAGCAATATCGTCTCGACCCGCAGTTCATGGACTCGGCGGCGGCGTTCGCGGCGGAATCCGGCGGCAGCCTGGACGTGACCACCGACATCGAGCAGGCCTACACCGGCGCCGACTTCGTCTACGCCAAGAGCTGGGGCGCGCTGCCGCTTTATGGAAAACCGGACGAGGAAGCGAAACTGCGCGCGCCGTTCCGTCATTTCATGGTCGACGGGGAGAAAATGGCCATGACCGCCAACGCGTGCTTCAGCCACTGCCTGCCGCTTCGGCGCAACATCAAGGCCACCGACGAGGTGATGGATGCCGAGTATTGCGTCGCCGTCGACGAGGCCGAGAATCGGTTGCATGTGCAGAAGGCGCTTCTGCTTTCGCTTATGGGTGGGGCGGTAGCCCGTTGACTTTCATGTCCGTTTCGCCGCCGGTCGTCGGTCGATGCAAGTCGGCAACGACGCAACGGTCAGGAATCAAAAGCGATTTCGCTGCCGGCTGCGCCGGTTTCAGCGAGTTACTTCTTGGCGCCCCAAGAAGTAACCAAGAAACGCTGCCGGGCGACGCCGCCGGTCCTCCGGCTGCTGGCGCAGCCTCCGGCCCGGTGCCCTGCGTTTCTCGCCACGAACGGCCAGTTCCGAACTCGCTTCATTCGCTGCGCTCTCTACGCTCAGACATGCGGAACCGGAATGCCCCGTCCGTGGCTGCGATACTCGGCGGCGAAACGGCTCTTGAATTTGAATTTGAGTTTGAAGTTGAACCTGAATCTGAACCTGATTCCAAGCCTGAATCTGGAAAACAACTGAAATGAAAAAAGACAAAATCGTATTGGCCTTCTCCGGCGGCCTGGACACCAGCTACTGCGTGCTGGCGCTGAAAAACGAAGGCTTCGAGGTGCACACCGCATTCGTCGACACCGGCGGCGTCGGCGAAGAACAAAAACGCTGGATCGCCGAGCGCGCCCGGGCGCTGGGTGCGGCCGGGCATTACGAGCTCGATGCCTCGACGCCGCTGTGGGACAAGTTCGTGGTGCCGCTGTTGTGGTCCGGCGCGCGCATGCTCGATCAATATCCGATGCTGTGCTCGGATCGCTACGTGATCGTCGAGCAGTGCCTGGAACTGGCCGATCGGATCGGCACGAAGCGTTTCGCCCACGGCTGTACCGGCATGGGCAATGACCAGCTTCGCTTCGACCAGTCGGTGCGTTCGCTGGGCGAGTACACCATCCATGCCCCGATTCGCGAACTGCAGCGCGAAACCGGCAACGTGCGCGAATACGAGTTGAAGCTGATGGCCGATGCCGGGGTCGACGTGCCGCAGTCGTCCAGCAAGTATTCGATCAATGAAAACCTGCTCGGCGTGACCCTGTCGGGCCAGGAAATCGATCGCTTCGAAGCGCCGGCCGACGACACGCGCGTGCGCTGCCGGCCGCGCTCGGAATGGCCCGAAGGCCAGGCCAAGTGGACGCTGGGGTTCGATCAGGGTCGGGCGGTTTCGCTCAATGGTGATCCGATCGAGGGCCCGGAAATGCTGGACCGGCTGAACCGCGAGTTGGGTGCCTGGGGCGTCGGTCGGCACATCTACACCGGCGACGTTTCGATCGGGCTCAAGGGCCGCATCGTGTTCGAGTGTCCCGGCATCGATGCGCTGATGTGCGCCCATCGAGCGTTGCACGATGCGGTCAACACCCGGCTGCAGAACCAGTTCCGGCATGTGATCGCCGCGCGCTGGGCCGAGCTGGTCTATACCGGCTTTTTCTTCGAGCCGCACAAGGCCGATCTCGAGGCCTACCTCGAATCCGCCAACCGCTTCGTCACCGGCGAGGTGACGCTGCGTACCGACGGCAACGCGGTGGAAGCGACCGCCTTGCGTTCCGATTTTCTGCTGCAGGATCCGGATTCGGTCTACGCCCAGTCCGCGTCGTGGACGCCGGAAGAGGCCGAGGGCTTCGTCAAGCTGATCGGCCAGAGTTCCACACTGGCCCAGAAGGTTCGCAACACATGAACATCGAACGGATTCTGGAACACCTTGGACCGTTGATTGCTTGCGACAGCCAGAATCCGCCGCGCGAAATCGATGCCGGTTCTTCGATGTTCGACTATGTAGAGCGCGTGTTGCCGGAAGAATTCGAAGTGTCGATCACCGATCACGGTTCCGGCCACGTTACGCTGTTTGCCCGCCGGGGCCGCCCCGAGGTGCTGTTCAACTGCCATCTCGACACGGTTCCGGTGGGCGATGGATGGCGCATGCCACCGCTTGAACTGACGGTCCGCGATGGTCGCGCCTGGGGCCGTGGAAGCTGCGATATAAAGGGCGCGGCGGCGGCCCTGCTGGCCGTGGCCGAGGCTACCGAGTCACCGATGGCGCTGCTGTTCACAAGCGACGAGGAAGGTGCCGGTGGGTGCTGCGTTCGTGAATTCCTGGCCACCGACGCGGCCGGCGACTTCGGCCGGGCGGTGGTCTGCGAGCCCACCGGCAACCGGGCCGTACTTTCCCACCGCGGTTATCTCTCCGTACTGGGACATTTCAATGGAACCGCCGGACATTCGTCGGCGTTTCGCGCACTCGAAGACAGCGCTGTGCACGCCGCCGGACGCTGGATCGCAGCGGCCGTCGAGTACTGCGCGGCCGAGGCCGAAGCCGATCGGCATACCTGCTTCAACGTCGGCCGGATCAGCGGCGGCATCAAGAGCAACGTGATTGCCGATGGTTGCGATCTGCATTACTCGGCTCGCCTGTCGCCGGGGCAGGACAACCAGGCGTTGCTGGACGCCCTTTCCAGGCTTGCCGATGCCGCTCAAAGGGCCGAGTGGAAGGTGCCGTTTTCCGGTCCGCCGCTACCTTCGGGCGGGCGCGACAGTGACGCCGCCCGAATCTTTGCCGAAAGCTACGGTCTGGCCTTGACAGAGGGTGTCGATTTCTGGACCGAGGCCTCGCTGTTCTCGGACGCAGGCATGGATGCGATCGTGCTGGGCCCGGGTCACATCGAGCAGGCGCATACGGTGGACGAGTGGGTGGCGCTGGACCAGCTGGAAACCGCCGCAATGCAATACCGGAACCTGGTCGAAGAAATCTCATGAGCGAAGTCCGGCCCATCGTCACCGAACTGCTGGGGCAGCTCGGCTCGTCGCGCGAGGCGCGCCAGTACCTGGAGCAGTTCTCGCGCATCAACGAGGCCCGTTTTGCGGTCGTCAAGGTCGGCGGCGGGGTGCTGGCCGACAACCTGGACAATCTGGTTGCAGCGTTGACTTTCCTGCACCGGCTTGGCCTGTATCCCATCGTTCTGCACGGCGCAGGTCCGCAACTCGACCAGGCGCTGGCCGAGGCCGGCATCGAGACGCTCAAGCGCGACGGCCTGCGCGTGACTTCCGAGGAGGTCATGGCCATCGCGCGACCGGTGATCTACCGCGAGAACGCGCGACTGGTCGATGCACTGGAGCGCCACGGCGTTCGGGCGCGCGGACTGCTGCACGGCGTGTTCGAATGCGATTTCGCCGACCGCGAAAAACTTGGTCTTGTGGGCGAAGTGGCCGAGGTACACCTGGATTCGGTGCGCGGCGCGGCTGCCGCCGGCGCCCTGCCGGTGGTCGCCTGCCTGGGCGAATCGCGCTCGGGTCAGGTCATGAACATCAACGCCGACATCGCCACGCGCGAGCTGGTCTGGGCGATCAAGCCCTACAAGATCATCTTTCTCACCCCCACCGGCGGGCTGCTGGACGAGAATGGACGAATCATCTCGGCGATCAGCCTGACGAATGATTACGAAGGGCTGATGGCCCAGTCCTGGGTGCATTCCGGCATGCAGCTGAAGCTGGCCCAGATCCGCGACATGCTCGATCCGCTCCCCGCCTCCGCGTCGGTGTCGATCACATCGGCCGAGAAACTCACGCGCGAGCTGTTCACGCATACCGGCGCCGGCACGCTGGTGCGCAAGGGCGAGCAGATCGAATGGTACGAGCGGATTCCCGACGAACGTCGCGCCGAGTTCGAAGCGTTGCTGGGATCGGCCTTCGACAGAAAACTGCGCGCCGACTGGCTGGAACGGCGGCCGGTCCGCGGCCTGCTGATGGCCGAAAGCGGTCGAGCGGCCGCGCTCATACTGGAAGGCGCCGACGGTGTGCCGTACCTCGACAAGATCGTGGTGACGCCCCAGGCACGCGGCGAGGGCCTGGGCGCGGCCCTGTGGCAGGCGCTTCGCGTACGAGCGCCGGCGATGTACTGGCGCGCCCGCATCAACAACCCGATCGCCGGCTGGTATTTCCAGCAGGCCGAAGCCAGCCACCGGCGCGGCCAGTGGGTGGTCTACACGATAGGAATAGAGGATTTCAGCCAGCTGGAACGGCTGGTGACCGATGCCGCCGCACGCGATTCCGGCTGGCAGGGCTAACGAGAATTGAGTTTGGGCGCACCAACATGGTCTGCAGATCGTTCGACCCGAGGGTGGCTTTCAGTTCTTTCGTAAATGGTAAATCGTGAATCGTGAATAGATAAACTAAAAGCTCAAAAGATCCGGGCTGTGAGCGAGGTTACCCGGAGTCTTTTCACGGAGTCCGGTCGAGTCAGATTTTTCCATTTACGATTTACGATTCACGATTTCCGAAAGCTTCAACAAAAGCGCCATCGTTTGCGGAATACTGAATCATTGGGACACTCACAGGCATGATTGAGCAAACAAAACATCGACTGGTACTGATCGGCGCGCGGGGTTATACCGGACGCGAGCTGCTGGAATTGCTGTCGACACATCCGGGTATCGAGCTGGCGCTGGCGGCGTCGAACGCCCAGGCCGGGCAGTCGATCATCGACGAGGTGCCGGACTGGCCGCAACCCGACCAGACCTTCGTCGCGCTGGCGCCGGACCAGGTCGAAGCCGTAAACGCTGAAGTCTGGGTGCTGGCCGTCCCTAACGGGCAGAGCCCGCCATGGGTGGAAGCCATCGAACGCAGCCATCCCGGCGCACTGATTCTCGATCTTGGCGCTGACTACCGGTTCGACCCTGGCTGGGTCTACGGCCTCACCGAGTTCAATCGCGCTGCTCTTGAAGAGGCACGACGCATTTCGAATCCGGGCTGCTACGCAACCGGCGCGCAGTTCGGCCTGCTGCCGATTCGTGATCAGCTGATCGGACCGCCGGTGATCTTCGGCGTGTCGGGATATTCGGGCGCCGGCCGAACGCCGTCGGCACGCAACGATCCCGGGCGGCTTCGCGACAACCTGATCCCATATGCGCTGACCGGCCACGTTCACGAAACCGAAATCAGTACTCATCTCGGCCGCCCGGTGCGGTTCCATCCGCACGTCGCCGCATTCTTTCGCGGCATTACCCTGACGATTGCGGTGGAATTGGGCGCGCCGGCCACCGACGAATCGCTGGCGGCCGAGTTCCAGGCTTGCTATGCCGGCTCGCCGCTGGTTCGGGTTCAGGCCGAGATCCCGGAAATTCCGGCCTTGAGGCCGCGCACGGGAATCTGCATCGGCGGATTCAGCGTAGATGCGCGGGATGCACACCGCGCGAGCTTCGTGGTCGTTCTGGACAACCTGCTCAAGGGCGCCGCCTCGCAGGCGCTGCAGAACATCAACCTGGCCCTGGGGCTGGATGAGTTGACCGCGATTGATCTTAAGACAATTGGTTCTACGACAATTGAGTCCGAGACGATTGATTCAGCGGCAAGCGAGCCGACCTCGCAAGGAAACGAAGCATGAGCGATCCGATCTGGAAGAAATCCGGCAAGCACGAAGTGCCCGAAGCCATCATGCAATTCCTGGCCGGCCAGGACGTGGCGCTGGACCGCGAACTGCTGCCGTTCGATATTCGCGCCAGCCGGGCGCACGCGCGCGGGCTGGCGCGAATCGGCGTCCTCAGCGACGACCAGGCCGGCGCAATGGGTCGCGAACTCGACGCGCTGGCCGATGCCTTTGCCGCAGGCGAGTTCGTGCTCGACCATCGATTCGAGGACGGGCACTCGGCGATCGAAGCCTGGTTGACCGAACGCCTCGGCGAGACCGGAAAGCGCATCCACGCCGGGCGGAGTCGCAACGATCAGATCGCGGTCGCGCTGCGGCTTTATCTCAAGGACAGGCTGCAACGACTGGTTGGACTGTGCGGCGACATAGCCGAAGTGGCCCTGAAGCGGGCCCATGCCGAACGCGACGTGCCGCTGCCTGGTCATACCCATCTTCAGCAGGCCATGCCCAGTTCGCTGGGCTTGTGGTGGGCCGGCCACGCCGAGGCTTTCGTCGACAACGCCGAGCTGGCTGCAGCCATCCACGATTGGCTGGACGCATCTCCGCTGGGCACCGCTTCGGGTTTCGGGGTCAACCTGGCGCTGGACCGTGACGGCGTCGCCGCAGAGCTCGGTTTCGCCCGATTGGCCGTCAATCCGCAGAATGCGCAGGCCGCGCGCGGCAAGGTGGAATCGCGCGCAATCGATGCGCTCGCCGCGGCCACTTCCGATCTGCGTCGACTGTGCTGGGATCTGAGCCTGTATGCCAGCCAGGAGTTCGGCTACGTCACGGTGTCGCCCGAGTTCTGCACCGGCTCGTCGATCATGCCCAACAAGTTCAACCCCGACGGCGTGGAACTGCTGCGCGCGCTGCACGCCACGGTGGTCGGTGCCCGCGCCGAACTGGACTCGGTGCTGAGCCTGCCTTCGGGCTACCAGCGCGATCTTCAGGACACCAAGCCGCCGGTGCTGCGCGCCTTCGGCCGCGGGCTGGAAGGTCTGGCATTGACGCCGGCGCTGCTGGCCGGGCTTGAGTGGAACCGGGAGCGCATGCGCGATTCCATCGGTGCGCCCATGCATGCCACCGATCGGGCCAACGAACTGGTTGCCGAGGGCATGACCTTTCGCGACGCCTATCGCAAGGTGGGTGATGAGCTTGACCAGCTCGCCGAGCGCAGCGCCGACGACAGCCTGACCGCGCGGGTTTCGCCGGGCGGCTGCGGGAATCTTCTGCTCGATCGGATCGAGGCGCGATTGCGATCTGTGCGTTCCCGGGCTCGGGAGTGAGCGAGTGTACCCCGTCGTTAATCCTGTAACATTCAGAGTGTGACTGAATCGACAGTGCAAGGCGCGACCCGCAGTGAATGGCACGCCCTTTACAAGGGTCGGAACGCAGCAATGTCGACTCAGACGCACTCCCGAAGGGCGAGCCGGAAAGCGCTCATCTGCGGCGTTAGGACTCTTGGAAAGGCAATAAGCATTCCCGGCGAGCCCTGCCTTGCAGCTAAGCGCTTTCCGACTCGCTGAAAGTTACAGGATTAACGACGGGGTACACTAGGGCGCCATGACTGGCCCGAAGGCGTCTTGAAAAATTCAAAGGCCTTTTCGCCCCGCGAAACGGACTCTAAGGGTGAAGCCGAACGTCTGTTCGAGCACCAAGCACACAAACTTCATTCAAATCCATGCCAACCTGTGTAACCTGTAGCACGCCCGAATAAAAACCAAAGCGAGGCTGGACCAGGAGGCGATGGAAAGCGAACTGACACTGACCGGGGACATGTTGCTGGTCCTGGCCCTGCTTGGTCTGACCATCTTCGCGTTCGCCAGCGAGATCGTTCGCATCGACATTGCTGCCGTGTCCATCATGGTGCTGGCCGGGCTGCTCGGACTGGTGCCCGGCGAGCAGCTGTTCGATGGTTTCGCATCCAACGCCGTGATCGCGGTGATCGCGGTGATGATCATCGGCGCCGGCCTCGATCGTACCGGCGTGATGAACACCGTTTCGGCCACCATTGTCCGCTACGGCGGCAAGTCGGAGAACCGGATCGTCATCATGCTGGCGAGTTCGGTCGGACTGATCTCGGCGTTCATGCAGAATACCGGCGCCACGGCCCTGTTCCTGCCCGTGGCCGGCCGGGTCTCCAGCCGCCTGGACATCCCGCTTTCGACCTTGCTGATGCCGGTGGGCTTCTGCGCCATCGTTGGCGGTACCATCACGATGGTCGGCTCGTCGCCGCTGATCCTGCTCAACGATCTGATCCAGACGTCGAATCGATCGCTGCCGCCCGGCGCCGAGGCGATGAAGCCGTTCGGGCTTTTTTCGGTCAGCCCGATTGGCCTGGCGTTGCTGGCTGTCGCACTGCTCTTTCTGGTGACGCTGGGCAAGAGCTTCATTCCGCGCACGCACGCCAAGCGTCCGGCGTCGCCGGGACGCACCAAGAACTACTTCGCCGAGGTCTACGGCATCACCGGCGACATCTATGAACTGCTGGTCACCGTCGATTCGCCGCTGGTCGGCATGCGCGTGGCCGAGGCCGAGATGCTCGACGGGGCGCCGTTGATGCTGGCGATCCAGAGCACCGACGAACCCAGGCTTGCGCCGCCGGCCGACGAGATGATCTGGGTCGGAACCGTGCTGGGGGTGATGGGCACGCGCGAGCAGGTGGGGCGCTTTGCGGTCGACAACAAGCTGCGACTGCAACCGAGACTGCGCAGCTTCGGCACGCTGTTCGACCCGGGCCGGGCCGGGATCTCGGAGGTGGTGATTCCGCCCGGCTCCAATCTGATCGGCAAAACCATCGGCGACGCCCGACTCCGGTCGCGCTTCGGCATCTCCGTACTGGCGATCAATCGCGGCGAAGAGATCGTGCGTGAGGGGCTGCGCGGTGAGGCGCTCAGAGTGGGCGATTGCCTGGTTTCGCATTCGTCCTGGCGCGACCTGTCCGCCGTGGCCCGCGACAAGGATTTCATTGTCGCCACCGACGTGCCCAAGGAAGAAGCGAGGCCGCAGAAAGTGGCGCACGCGCTGGTATTTTTCCTGCTCGCCATGGGGCTGATCCTGTTTACCGAGTTCAATCTGTCGGTGGCCCTGCTGACCGGCGCGATCGGCATGGTATTGACCGGCGTGCTCAGCATGGACGAGGCCTATCAGGCCGTGAGCTGGAAGACCGTGTTCCTGATGGCAAGCCTGATTCCGCTGGGATTCGCAATGGAAGTTACCGGCACCGCCGCCTGGCTGGTGCAGGAAATGCTGGCGCTGGTCGGCGACATCGGCGACATCTGGATGCAGGTTGCGCTGGCGGTGCTGGCCACCGTGTTCACGCTGGTCATGTCGAATGTAGGGGCCACCGTCCTGCTGGTGCCGATCGCGATCAATATCGCCTTGGCCACCGGTGCCAATCCGGCGATTTACGCCCTCATCATCGCGCTGGGCACGTCCAACGCCTTCATACTGCCCACGCACCCGGTCAACGCGCTGATCATCGGCCCCGGTGGATACAAGGTGAAGGACTTCATCCGCATCGGCCTGCCCATGAGCGTGCTGTTCCTGCTGGCGATGCTGGGCATGGTGAACCTGGTGTATTGACTATGTCTGATTTTGAACCACTGCCTTGGCACGACGGTCATGCGGGCAAACCGCGCCGCGTCGGCGTGGAAATGGAAATGGCCGGGATCGATCCCGAGCGCATCGCGGCCGCAGTCGTCGACGTCGTCGGCGGGCAATTCGAATCCGAAAGCGCGTTTTCCGGCATTGTGCGCGATACCGAATTCGGTGATTTCGGTATCGAACTGGACGCCGAGGTCCTGACCTCCCGGCGATACCTCGACTCGCTCAAGGCGGTCGGCATCGAGATCGAGCCCGGCCAGTTGCGCAACAACCTGGAAGACGTCCTGTCTCGCGTTGCAGGGCTGGTCGTGCCCCACGAACTGGTCTGCCCGCCGGTGGAAGTCGCCGCGCTGGGCCGTATCGATCAGATTCGCGACGGGCTTCGCCGGGCCGGCGCCAAGGGAACGCAGTCATCGGCCCTGTATGCGTTCGGCCTCCAGTTCAACGTCGATGTTGCCGAATGCAGCGGCCGCCACTTCGTTTCGGTTCTGCGTGCATTTTTCCTGCTGTTTCCCGACATCTGCGAGCGCGAGCAGATCGACTTCTCGCGCAAGCTCACGCCGTTCATTCAGCACTTCCCGGAGGACTTCGTCGCCCACGTGCTGGATCCGGATTATGCGCCGGACCTTGAAACGTTCATTGACGACTACCTGGCTTTTACGCCGACCCGTAACAGGCCGCTGGACCTGCTGCCGTTGTTCGCCTGGATCGACCGCGAGCGCGTGATGTCGGCGCCGGTCGAGCATGAATTGATCAAGCCGCGGCCGACCTGGCACTATCGATTGCCCAACTGCCTGATCGACGATCCGGACTGGTCGCTGCGCGATCCATGGTGCGAGTGGGTTCACATCGAAAACCTTGCCGCCGATCCGGATGCGCTCGCGGCCGCTGCCCGCGCGCGCCTTGGTAAATCCAGTGCGCTGCGGCGCTGGTGGTCGGGCGTAAGACGGGCGATGGGATTCGGCTGATGCGCCCCAGAATCGGCATCACCGGTCCTGATCGCGGCGGCGCTGCCGCATGGCTTTTTTCCGCGCTGGCGGTCTGGCGAGCCGGCGGGCGGCCGCTGCGAATTCGACCTTCGCACAGTCGATCAATCGATCGGCTGGACGGACTGATCATCGGCGGGGGCGCAGACATAAGTCCAGCGCTGTACGGCGAGCATCGACATCTGCCGATGCGCGAGTTGTCGGATCCGGGTGCGTTCGGCTGGCGGCGGGCGCTGGGCTTCGTGCTCTTTCCCCTGCTCTGGCTGATGCGCTGGCTGCTCACGAAAGAACGCGGCGGTCTGGACCCTGCGCGAGACGAGCTCGAGCAAACGCTGATCGGCCACGCGCTCGAGCGGCAGCTGCCGATGTTGGGCATCTGCCGTGGCATGCAACTGATCAACGTGGCGCTGGGCGGCACACTGCACCAGTCGCTCGAAGGTTTCTACGACGAATACCCGGCCATCCGCTCGGTGCTGCCGCGCAAGCGGGTGGTTCTCGAAGCAGGCTCGAGACTGCAGCGAATCCTCGGCGCCGGGGAAGCGCTGGTCAATGCGCTTCATCGCCAGGCTATCGACCGCCTGGGCGAGGGCCTGAGTGCCGTGGCGCGCGAGTCGAACAATGTCCTGCAAGGCTATGAAGCGTCCGGCGATCGCTGGCTGATCGGTGTGCAGTGGCATCCGGAGTACCTGCCGCAGCGCACCGACCAGCGAGCGTTATTCGAGGCGCTCGTGGAGGCGGCAGCCGTGGAGTCTTCTCGATGAGCGAACGGTCTACCCGACATCTGTCGCCCGAAGACTTCGTGGCCGCCAGCGCCTACGCGCGCGAAGTGTTGCGCCGGTGGCGATTGGGCGCCGGCTGGCTGGCCGAAGATATGCAGGCCGACGACCCGGAACTGCCAGTCGAGTCCCGCCTGCGACGCTATCGCCAGCTCGAGGCGCTGCGCATCCAGTGGCTCGAGATCCAGGGCCACCACGATGTGGAAGAGACGGGCCGGTTGCTCTCGCAACTGGCGCGGGAATGCCTGGAACGGGCGCTTGTGCGGGCCGAGGAGATCGTGGCGGAACGTCACGGCTGGCTGGAAACCCCGCAGGGCGGCCATGCACGGCTCGCGGTGCTGGCGCTGGGCAAGCTCGGCGGCGACGAGCTGAATTTCAATTCCGACCTGGACCTTGTGTTTTGCCACAGCGCATCGGGCCAGAGCGACGGCCGCCGACCGCTGGAGCCACGCGATTACTTCAGCCGGGTGGTGCGAGAGTTGTCGCGAATGATGGAAGAGGTCACCAGTGATGGGCGGGTCTGGGTGGTCGATACCCGTTTGCGACCCTTCGGTCAGGCCGGCGCCATGGTCTGGTCGGTGGACGCCATGGAGCAGTATTTCGTCAACGAGGGACGCGCCTGGGAACGCTATGCCTGGCTCAAGGCTCGTCCCGTTGCCGGTGACCTCGAACTGGGCCGTGACCTGCTGGCACGGATCAACCCGTTCGTCTTTCGACGGTACCTGGACTACGGCCTGTTCGACAGCCTGCGTACGTTGCACGGCGAAATCGAGACCCGTTCGCACCGCGAGGAACTGCAGGACGACATCAAGCGCGGGCCCGGCGGGATACGCGAGCTGGAATTCCTGGTCCAGAGCCTGCAGCTATTGCGCGGCGGAAACGACCCGGCACTGCGCACGCCCGGCTTTCTGCCCGCGCTGCGCGCCGCGCGAGATGCAGGACTGCCGGAAGAGGGAGAATTCGAACCGGTAAACGAAAGCTACCGGTTCCTGCGCGCGCTGGAAAATCGACTGCAGCTGGTTACCGGTCGCCAGACCCATGAACTGCCCGCCGATATGCAGCAGCGCGACGCGCTTGCGCAGCTCATGGGGTTATCCGGCTGGAGCCGGCTGGCGTCCGCCATTGCGAAAGTACGGGACCAGGTTCGCGAGCTGTTTCGCAAGCGCTTTGGCGGTCCGGAGCAACCTGGCGAACCGGCAAGCGAGCTGTGGCCGCCGACGCCCGAATTACGCGACCGCCTGGAGGACGCGGGATTCGAAGACCCCGACGCCGCGGCTACAGCCCTGGAGCAGCTGCACAAGCGCCTCGGCCGACGGCCGCTATCGGCCGAAGGACGCAGGCGGATGGATCGCCTGATGCCTGAGTTGCTCGAAGAGGTGCTGCAGCACGATTCACCGGATACCGGGCTGGTCGATTTGCTGGCGCTGGTCGAAACGATCGCCCGCCGCTCGGCTTATCTTGCCTTGCTGCACGAGCGGCCGCAGACGCTGGCGCGCTGCGTGCGTATATTCCGCGGCTCGGCGCGCCTGGCCGCCTGGATCACTGCCAGTCCGCAATTACTGGACGATTTGCTGGCGCCGGACAAGAACCCGGCGCTTCCGCATCTGCCCGCCGTCCAGCCGGATGATGTCGAGAACAGCCTCAATGCGCTGGCGCGCTTCCGGCAGATCGGTTTCGTGCGCACCGCGCTGGGCCAGCTCGATGGCACCCTGGACCGCCCCGAGGCCAGGCGGCAGCTGACCCGGCTGGCCGAGGCGGTGTTGGCGCGCATGGCCGAAATGTTCCTGGCTGAAAACGAACCGCCGGCCATCATCGGCTACGGTAATCTCGGGGCCTCCGAACTTCACTATAGCTCCGACCTGGACCTGGTCTTCCTCCACCAGCGCGGTGAGCCGCCGTTGCGCGCCGTGCAGCGGCTGATCAATGCGATGCAATTGCCCATGCCGGATGGAAAACTCTACGAGATCGATACCCGTCTGCGTCCCAACGGTAACGCGGGCATGCTGGTGTCCACACTTGAAAGCTTCGCCGACTACCAGGACCGGCACGCCTGGACCTGGGAGCACCAGGCGCTGATCCGGGCGCGCTGCGTGTACGGCAGGGATGCCTTACGCCAGCGTTTCGATGCCATGCGCAGCAAGGTGCTGGGGCGGCGACGTGACCCGGACGAGGTGCGCCAGTCACTGGCCGATATGCGCCGGCGGCAACTTGGCCAGCGCTCGGAGCGACCGGAAAAGCGGCTCCTGGGGAACATCCAGTTCATCGCCGAGCTCGGCGTGTTGCTGAACGCGGCCGAAGTTCCCGACCTGATCGAGGCGCGCGCGACCATTGAGCAACTGAAACTGCTCGCACATCTTGGCTGGCTTTCCGACGATACGGCCGAGGGACTGGTCGATGCGTTCAATCGGGCCGCGGCGCTGCGTGACCGGTTGTTTCTTGAACGCGATTGCACCGACACACTCACCGATACCGATCGCCAGGTGGTTAAAAAGGCCTGGGCGGAGGCATTCGAGGCGCCACGCTGAAGCCTGCGTCCGGCTTTCGGGGCCAGTATCCTGAGCATGAACATTGTTCAGGACTTGTCGAACCGCCCATACGTCTCGTCCGCGCGGCATCACGACCCTGCCGAGCGACGGAGTAAACTAAAATAGGGATTTTTCAACTATGCTGAGTCTGTCCGTGAACGAATCTCTCGACAATTCTTCGCCCAATGGCGCACCGAAGAAGCCGGCGAACACCGAACGTCTGTACACGGTCACCCGCGCCGATCTTCCCCTGAGCTGCCCGACGCCGGAAATGGAATTGTGGAACTCTCATCCGCGTGTCTACCTGCCGATTGAAAAGACAGGCTCGGCACTGTGTCCTTATTGCGGAGCCCGGTTCGAGCTTGAGGGCTGATTCTGCCGACACTACGGTTCCAATTCCACGCAGCAGCGCGGTAGTGCCGGCATCCAGCTGGCTTGGCCGAACCGCCGCGCTGATTCTGTTTGTCGGACTGGCGCTCGGTCTTGTCGTGCCAAAGGTCGCCGGTGCGACTTTTCTGCTTATAGCCATGTTGGGGATAATCTGGCTCGAGCCGGGGCTGGCACGCCGACGCTGGGACCTTGACGCCCATGAGCGTTTGCTGGTTTTCTCGGTCGTCGCTTTCGTTGGTATCTGGTTGCTGTCCTGGGTGGTGCACGGCATTGATCCGGTAGGCTGGGACGATTTGGGTCGGATCCTTCGTTTGCTGTTGATCATTCCGGCGTACCTCTTTTTGATGCGAGTGGATGGTCTGGAGCGGGGCTGGTGGACGGGCCTTGCTGCCGGCACGCTGATTGCCGGGGGCTACGCGATTGGCTTTGCTTTTGCTGGCGAGCCCGGAGAGTGGGCCGAGCGGGTCGGCGGTCCGACCAATCCGATCTACTTCGGCGGCGTGGTGCTTGCCTTCTCACTGATGCTGTTGCCCCGGATCGCCGATCGCAGCTTGGCGGCGCCCAAACGGATGACCATGGTCGTCGCCGTCACGCTCGGGCTGACTGCCAGCGCGCTGTCGGGATCGCGCGGCGCTTGGCTGGCGCTGGCGCCGCTATTGGTGCTCTATCTGTTGACGCTGGGAACACGCCAGACGCTGGTCTGGCGATTCGGGGTACCGCTGGCGATACTGACATTCGTGATCGTCCTTTCGCTATTGCCAGGCATTCCCCTGGGACAGCGCGTATTCGAGGCCGTCGGCTCCTTTTCCTCCGGTGCTGAAGACATTGTCCGGACCGATACCCTGGCAATTCGCTGGGCGCTCTGGGAGCTTTCCCTGGAGCAGTTGCGTGAACGGTGGTTGTTCGGGCTTGGTCCCGGGGGGTTTCGCGCGTCGCTGGAGCATGCGGTGGCGCAAGGGTCGCTGCCGTCCTGGTTTCTCGAATACCATCACCCTCATAATCAGTACCTTTCGGCGCTCTTGATTGCCGGCCTTCCAGGGTTGATCAGCCTGTTGCTGCTCTTCGGCATTCCCCTGCAGCGCTTTGCATCGCTTTGGCAAACCGGTCTGGAACGCACACGCCTGGTTGGCTGGAGCGGATTGGCCGCGGTTTCGATTCTGGCGGTGATGGCCTTCAGTGAATCGATTTTTCAGAGAAACAGCGGCATCATCTGGTTTGCGTTGCTGGTTGCCGCGGCCAACGCCCTCGTGCGGGTGCGCCAACGTAGCGAAATCCAGTCGGCGTCTTCGGGCCGACGCCAGCCGCTCAGCGTCATCATGATCTGCCGCAACGAGGCCGATCGCATTGGGGATTCGCTGGCGTCGGTGGCGGGATGGGCCGATGAAATTATCGTGCTCGATTCGGGCAGCACGGACAACACGGTTGAAATCTGCCGCCGTTATACCGATCGCGTCGAAGTGACCGACTGGCCGGGTTTCGGTCCGCAGAAGCAGCGCGCACTCGAACGCGCAACCGGTGACTGGGTGCTCAGCATTGATGCCGACGAAGTCGTCAGTGAAGAACTGAAGCGCGAGATAGATCTGGTACTTTCAAGGCGGCATCCGCATTACGCCGGATACCGCATCCCTTGGCTTACCATTGCGTTCGGCCGGCAATTGCATTTCGGTCATTGGGCGCGCGCGCCGCTTCGGCTCTTTGCGCGCCGCGCCGCGCAATTCACCAACGTACGTGTGCATGAAAAGCTCGTCATGAGCAGTGGGCGTCGTACCGGTCGCCTCGAGGGCGAGCTGCATCACCATGTTTTTCGCAACGAGCGGCATGCGCGCGAAAAACTCGGCGGCTATGCCCGACTCCAGGCTGCCGAGCGCCATGCCGCAGGTTGCCGCGCTTCCGGCCCGGGGGCATACTTGCGCGCGGCCTTCAATTGGCTGGACAATTTCGTATTCCGCGGCGCCTTTCTGGATGGTTGCGCCGGCTGGAGGATGAGCGCACTTCAAGCGGCGTACACGCGCGACAAGTACCTTGAATTGGCCCGGCTGTCACGTGAACGATAACCGCGGAGCATCTTTTACCGGGCTTGCCCGCGTGGTTGATCGCTCGCTGTTCCCGCGCTGGAATTCGTGCCAAGGTGTGCTGCGTCCACAACTATCGAATCACGTGCCGGACAAGCTCAGCGATAGAGGTCGTGCTGGCCTTCGGGGCGGGTCTTGAAGCGGCGGTGAAGCCACCAGTAGGTTGCCGGTGCGGCGCGTATGTGGCGTTCCAGCAACGCGTTGAAGCGAGCCAGATCTGCGACGGGATTGCCGGATGGAAACGGATCCAGCGGCGGCTCCAGAATGATGCTGACGCGACCGGTCGCCGGGTTCTTGCGCGGCATCATGGGTACCACGTGGGCGCGGCCGAGACGCGCCAGTTCGAGCATGCCGGTGGCGGTTGCCGTCGGGATGCCGAAGAACGGGGCGAATTCGCTGCGGGCCGGCCCCAGATCCTGGTCGGGCGCGTACCAGAGCACGCCGCCGTCGCGCAAGTGCCGCACCATGGCCCGCAGGTTCTTGCGCGGAATCATCGCCTCGGCGTAGCGCGAGCGGCCGCGAACCTGGAGGTCTTCCAGCACCGGGTTGCCGAGCGGGCGATAAATGGCCCGCGCCCGCACCCGTTCGCCGAGCAGCCGTGCCGCTACTTCCAGGCTGGTGAAGTGCCCGGTCAGCAGCATCACCCCCCTGCCGTCGGCCCGCGCCTTTTCCAGGTGCTCGAGGCCGATCACCTCGCCGGTTCCCGAATCCAGTTTTTCTCGACGATGCCAGGCAAAGCCGATCTCGCCGACCGACTCGGCCAGGTTGCGGAAATGTTCGCGCGCCAGACGCGTGCGTTCACGATCGTCGAGCTCGGGAAAGCACAGTTCGAGATTGCGCGCCACGATGGCCGATCGCCGCCGCATCAGCAGGCGCATCGGTCCGGCCAGCCAGCGGGTGGCGCGCTGGGCCTGTCGAAGCGGCAGCCGGCCGAGCCAGCCCACCGGCACGAGCGCGGTGCGTGTCAAGGCTTGAGTGAACAGGGCCATTTCGATTGATAACTTCCTGATCGGGTTCGCCGTTTTCGAAAAAGGCATTTCAGCCGCGGATTAACGCGGATCGACGCGGATTCAAAAGCGTATAACCACGAAGGACACGAAGGGCAAGAAGTAAAAGCAAGTTCCCCCGAAATCATCAACCAGATAGTACATCATCCCGGAATCGCCGCCAGGCGATATCCGGGATCCCGAGACGATGCCGTGATCGCTTCGCTCGATTGATCGTTGCTATTCTTTTATTCCTTCGTGTTCTGCGTGCCCTTCGTGGTTCATGCTTTTGCATTGATCCGTATAAAGTCCGCTTTTTCTCCAGCGCAGGAGATGTCCAGTCGCGCCCTGCGATATGCTTGCAGCGATGATTTCACCGTGGCTTGGAGTTTACCGTCTGGCGACCGGCGTGCTTGCGCCGTTCGCTGCTCGCCGGCTGGCGCGAGCGGCCGGCGACGAGCCGGAAATGCTGGCCCGGCAGCCCGAGCGCCGTGGACATGTACCCGATGCCGGCGGCGAACTGTGGATTCACACCGCTTCGGTCGGCGAACTCAACGCCGCCGAGCCGCTGGTGCGCGCATTGGGCGCCCAAGGTCATCGTCTCGTGCTGACCACGCTTACTCATACAGCCGCCAAGCAAGCGCTTCGACGGTTCGCGGAGTGCAATTCTGTGCGCCATCTTTTCGCACCGCTGGACACCGTTGCCTGCGTCACCCGCTGGCTGGATCATACCCGGCCGCGGGCGCTGTTTCTGGTCGAGACC
>Ga0209925_1000449_pt1 | contig 21228 bp, 20 predicted proteins | sample SalPonR2_A_D1_MG_FD_185702 | JGI IMG/M metagenome (GOLD analysis project Ga0209925, IMG submission 185702) | Salt pond soil microbial communities from South San Francisco under conditions of wetland restoration - Salt Pond MetaG R2_A_D1_MG... ... | reverse complement strand
GATGCCGCTTCTTGTACCGGGACGACCGGTCTTTGGTCGAGGGTTTCGCGGACTCGTACAAGTAGGAGGCCTCCGCCCGCTTGTGGAGGGACGAATGGGTATGAGAGCGGGGGGACGTGGAGGGACGAATGGGCATGAGAGCAGCCAGTGTTGGTTTCCGAAGCCAATCCAGCGTTCGGTTCCATCCGACCCGGCAAACACCTCCTTCTTAGGATTAGGGGAAGCAACGTGCGCTCGCGGCCTGCCCCAGTCCCTCCAAAACAAAAATTTCACCTGGAGAAATGCCTCTTCTTCCCTGCCACCGCATCAGCTTTCCAGTCACCCCTTCCATCCCTCCTTCCTCCCATCACAATTCATGCACACATCCCTTCCCCTCGCCCTCTCTACCTGTTTCCGCATTTGCTGCTCCTGCTCGCGTCTCCGCTTCTCGTTTTCATACGCCAGGGCTTCGGCCTGGAAGAACGAGGAGGAAGGCGGAGAGGGGGGTCGCCCAATGAGTGCTTGCGAGAACTCAAAGACTAAAGACAATCCGCACGTGGCTTTTAAAAGGAGAATGTGAGGCAGGAATTAAGATCGAACGGAAAAGTAAAGACTACAGACTTGAGGGGGGGCAGGGGAGGAAAAGGGGGGAAAGCAAAGCGATAGACTGGAGGAGAGAGGTAAAAACAGACCTGTGTGCGGATGCCAAGACGCCGGTACTGCTGGAGCTGTTCGATGCGCTTGCGCAGTCGCTTGGCCTCCAAAATACCCTAGAGAAAGATGATGGAGGAACGATGAAGGGGGGAGGGACGGGGGTGGAAGAGTAGATGTCAGAAGGATGATCGCGCGGTATCATTAGTAAAGGAGAGGTGGAGACGGCGCCCAAGGGCGCAGGAAGGGTGGCGAGCGGGGAGGAAAAATACGAGAAACACGGACATCGGGGAAGAGGGAAGAGGGAGAACAGAGACCGGAAGATGGGCACAGAAACTGGTGCCTGGGGAGGTAGAAAGGCAGTCTGAAGCGGCGCGAATGGCCATCACCGAAGCCAAGAGAGGGCACAAAGGCGTCGGGAGAGAGTCAAGACCGCGACCTACCAGGACAAACTGCTCGTGCTCTTGCGGGGTCTGATAGCGGGCGAATACCCGGAGTTTGGCAATGAGCTCCCGCTCATCCTTGGGCTTTCGCTTCTCCTTGTTCTGAGGGCGGGTAGGGAGGGAGGGAGGACGGAGACCGTCAGGAGTGCAATTTTATTGTCAACGGCGGCCATAAAAATAAAACGGAGAGGAGGATAAAAAGGGGCACAGACCTGGAGAGCCTTGTAGTCGATGAGATTGTACTCCTTCACGAACGCCTTGCGTTTCTCTCGCTCATCCAGTTTCCTGGAGAAAAGAAAGGGAGAGGGAGGGGACGAAAAGGAGGAAAATAGGGACTTTTGAATGGACAGAAACAGGTAGAGCGGAGAAACACAAAAAACGACCATCCACGGATGCCGTGAAGCCAGTAGGAGGGAGAGAGAATGGACACAGCGCGGGGTGGCAGGGCGGAGGACGTACCGGTTGAAGACGTCCACGACCATGAGCTTGAGCTGTTTCTCCGCCGGGTCCTCATCCGGCAAGATCTCCATCTCTGCCAAAATGAGCTCGGCCTGTACCCGAGAACAGGGAGAAAGGGAGGGTGGGTGGAGTCGGAAGGGTGCGAAGCAGGGAGGGAGGAGAGGGAGAGTACCTCGTTATCGTGCTCCACGTCGAAGTCCCCCCGGAGGGGCATGTAGCCGGGGATCGCGTCATTGGCTTGCGACGGACCTAGGGGCGGAAAGGGGGCAGAGGTAAAGGGAGAAAGAGTTGAGGTCCAGAGATAGGCCGAGAAGAAAGGTATGGTGGTAAGTAGTGCGCGAACTTCCCTCCCACACTCACCACCTTCCTTTCCCTCCCCCTCCTTCTCCTTTCCCGTCTTTCCCTCCCCCTCCTTCCCTCCCTCCTTTTCCCGCCCCGCCCTCGGTCGCTCGTAGGGCGTGCCGTCAGGAGGAGGGGGGGGCGCCCCGATCAAATGGACCGCCTCCGGGTATCTTGCCAGGTCCAAGGGCCGCATCCGATACTCCTAAGATTAGGACGGGCGTGGACGAAGGGAAGGCGTGCGGTCAACACGAGGTTCCCACGTCGACATGTTTGTGATCGATGTTTTTCAAACCCTGAACCCCTTTCAACCCTTTCCTTCGGCCCCCTCTCTCCCTACCTCCTCCGAGACCAGGGCCGTCGTCTCTCCCCCACCAAGAGTCTGCTTCGGCAGTATGCTACCGTAGGAGTGCAAGTACAGGTCATAATAATGCTCCATGCAAGCCTTCTCCGTTTTTTCCTGCAGTAAGAGGTGGAGACGAGGGAGCGGTGGGTCCGGGTGTAAGGAGGCAAGGAGGGAGGGGAGGAAGGAGGGAGGGAGGAAGGGAGGGAGGCAGGGAGGGAGGACCGACCTTGCAGTTGAGCAGCTCCGCTACCTTTCCCCAGTTTCCCATCCCATGCGCCTCAAGTGCTTGTGTCCATGGATAAGGAAAAAGATTAGAATGGCGTCCCCGATGGAAGTGTCCTGTGCCGTTCCGTCGCTCTACCGCGCCCCGAAAACCCCCTTCAATTTTTTCCCCTACCTGAAAGCAGCAGAAGCTCTTCCGTTGCAGTCCAGTCGGGCGAGAAGATGGGGTAGTGGGTGTTGTCGACGACGCGGTAGGGCTACGGGGGCCGAAGCGAGCGCGTGAGTATGGGCCGTGTCATGTCGGACTCCTTTCTAGATCTACACTTCCCCTGCCTCCTTTCCCCCTCCCGCTCTACACCCTCTCTCTGGCGCCAGGGCGTCCTCCTATACCCACATGGTCGTTCTTGTGCTTTCCCAACTCCACGCCGGCTCCGAAACAATCCACGCATAGGTCCCAATCAGGACACGTCGACACCTCCGCGCCTATGGAGAGCGATATAGGTATTTGAGAAAAAAGGAGGACAAGGCACGAATGGTAACAATGAATTGTAGGAGTTTTCTGCAGAATGTGGTGCTACCATTCTTGCTTTTCCTCTATGTCGTTCTTTTCTGTCACGTCTCGTCTCCCATCCAGGCGACGTACACTTGATCCGTATCGTGTTGCTGATATCGCGCATGCAATAATTACAATGGAAGAGCCCAGGTTTCCCGCCCACTAAGAGCATGTCCGAATGCAATTGTAAAGCGCCACCTGGAGTATGTTGAGATGTTGTTGGAGGAACGGCCGCTGCCGGACCGGCTGCTGTTTCCGCATCCCCCTTCATTTTCGATAGGGGAGTCACGGCAGTAGAATTCTCAGCCGCATCCTGTACGCTTGCATGGACGGACGTCGACACCTCCATGCTATCGTGTGCCATGGTAGCGACAGTGTCCGGAAGAGCCATGGATTTGAGCCCGTCTGTGTGTTAGAAAAGAAGTGCATGTGGAACGCCCTATCAAACCTTCTTCACTTCCATCTCTTGCAACACTCCATCCGATCATCCTCGTCGAGACATCGTACGGTTAGACGTTGATAGTCCCAACATTATGTCCTACATCCCAACAATATTCACACTTGAATTCCAATCCATTAAACGGTTTCGTGCGTTGTTTTGTGTTCAGGTAAGACCTTGACTGCCTGCCTCCGCTTCGCTCTGTCGCAGGGAAGTCGGGGCTGAGGTCTTTTCCATCATAGATGAGATCTTTTCCATCATAGATGAGGTCTTTTCCATCATAGATGAGGTCTTTTCCATCATAGATGAGCTCTTTCGGGACGGCACCCGCGACTCTTGAGGCTTCCAGGCATAAGCCTGTGCTCGGGGTTTCAAAATGTATCGCGAGCCCGTTGGATGCTTTGCATGAGAGGAAGAAAGGTGGCACTTTTCATCATGCATGGAATCGTGAATCATAGGTGGCACACTGGTTCGTAGGTCTATCCCTGGCCATCCCATCGCCTGAGAATGTTTGAGCGATGATGGGTGCCCTGTTCCGTACTTCCCTACATCCCTCGCAAGGTATTTGCTCATAGAACACAATAACACAGAGGCAAGCTAATATGGCGGAGCCTGATGATCTCTATACCTTGCGCCAGGAGTTTTACGTGGGTAATTTTCAGGTAAGGACCACGGGGAGTGAAGAAGACATAAGAAACAGCGGAGAGACTACTACAACAGGGAGTAGACCTTGCCAACTTGGCTTGCTATCTTAATGGTCCTAAATAGCACTTGTAGCATGACTGGAATAGGGAGAGTATTTTTGTCGACTCCAAATTCCGACTCGTTCAGTTATCGGACGTCGTCAGAACCTGCGAATGTAACACCGGCCTCCCCGTCTGAAAAGCGGTGTGAATGGCCCGGTTCCTCATCTGTATCGCGTGCACTTCGCTCCTATCGTCGTAGCTTTGTATTTTCTTTGATCGAAAACATCACCACTCCCTCCTCATGACGACTCTTCATGCCATATCTTCCTTTCCAGGCCGCTATTAACGAGGGTACCTCCTTAGGGAGAGTGAGCCCCGACCTTGAAACAGAGAGGGCAGAGTTCGTCTACCGGTAACGAGGGGGAAATTCAAGTGGGTCGTGGAATGAATGTGAGGTGTGTGTCGCATGTGTGCGAACGCTGCTGCGATAATTAGAACGGAAGCGAGCGACTGACGATTTAAAAACGAGTCTGTGAGATGTCAAGGATAGTTCCAGGACCAGCGTGATGACCCTTTAAAGGCGAAAAGATTTTGCCGTCCTTAAGAGGAATATTTCTCATCCACCACATGGTTGCATTCATCGTGAATGGAGGACAGTGCGCGTTTGGGCCTAAAGGAGTACGACGTGATTTTTGGCGAAGTGAAGGAGGGCGGGGACACGCCCATCGGTAAGGCTCGACGGGGATGGAGGGGAGCTCAGGGACTGAATTGGGGACCTTGGTGAACATATATGGAGAGGGAAGACTTCAGGATGCAAGGGGAGCGTACGGTTGCCACCCCAAAAACGGACAATTCCTTGCCTTACCTCGTCCGCTCCCGGCACTCTCACCTTCCCCAATTGATCCCGCCCGGGCTTTTTTCGCGCCATTTTCAATCAGCCCTGCAAGCCGTCCGCTGGTTCGCTGAATACGAGGCCCACCCCGAGCAGCGTGAGGCCGTCGTCGGAAAATTTCAGGTGCGACGACCGAGTAGAGCAAGGGGGCAGGCCCCCCCTTCCCGCCGTAAACCGTCGCCTCCCCTCCGTTGCACGATCGCCGCGATGCGCGTGGCCCTTCTATGTACTGACGGGCCCATTCCCTTGTATGCTCGCCCTCCCTCTTTCCACCTCAGACATCTCTTCAAGAGACTGCCACGGCCTCCTGCCCCTCCCTCCAAACCATGGCAGCGATTATCTTCCTTAAAGAGGGACTTGTCAAGGATGCCCTTAGGGCCGTGCATCGAGGCACCACCCTCGAACAGTAGGAAGGGGGGGAAGAAGGGAGGGAGGGCGGAAGGGAGGGAGGGAGGGACCTCGGATGTAGGACGTAACTGACAAGGAGTGGCTTCTCTCACGAGCAGGCGCGCCTTGATGACGGCCATCTACCTGCGTATGGACCGGCTCGACCACGTAAGCTCCCTCTTCCCTCTTCCTTCCTCTTCTCTATTCTCCTTTCCTCCCTCCCTCCTTTCCTCTTTGCCCTCTTTCATGCCTTCTGTTACGCGCCTACCCCCCCCTCCCCCCCTCGCACGCTCCCTAGGCTCAGAAGCAGCTGAAGCTCATGCAGGCCTCGGACGAAGACGCCACCCTCACTCAGATGACGGGCGCTTGGGTTGATCTCGCCCAGGTGAGAAGAATGAGGGAAGAGGCGCCATTCAACGCCCTAAATTTTATTGCCAGGCATTTTGCCTCGTGCCCTGCGTCCTTGCTGCCTCACCCCCTTCGACCTCCCTAGACGGCGCCTCACCCTCTATCCTTTCCTCCTCCCCTCCCTTCCTTCTCCCTCCTCGCAGGGCGGCACGGGCTACCGTGACGCGCAGCTACTCTTTCAAGAGCTGGTCGCCAAATACGGCAACAGCGCCCTGCTCTTGAACGGTGGGAGAAGGCGGGGTGGAATGTCGAGGAAGGGAGATGAGGAGGGGAGGGACGGGATGAGGGAGAAGGCGAGGGGGGCGGGGGGCTCTGGTCGTTGCGTACATGTGATCTTATGCTTTTCATTGCTTGACTTTCCCAGCCTTTGTTACATTCCATACAATATTGAGGCTCACTTCTCTCTCTCCCCTCCTTCCCTCCCTCACCACAGGGCTGGGGGTCTCTCTCCTTCATCAAGGTTTGTACGAGGAAGCCGACAAATACCTCGCACAATGTCTCCGAGAGGTAAGAAGAAAGAATATTTTAAGGAATTAGATATGTCTGCAGGGTGTATGATCAACAGATGAAGAGAGAGGGGACAGATGAAGCAGGAAGCGACGGTGCTTTTGAGTTGGTTTTATAAAAAACCGATAGCGCGGTGCGAACAAGTCGAGGACAAAACTCGTGAATTTCGATCTCGATGTTTTTCCTTGCCCTTCATGTCTACAACCCTTTTCCCTCCTCCCCTCCCCAGGACCCCGACAAGAGCAACGCCGACACCCTCATAAACCTTATCGCCACGGCCCAGCACTTACACAAACCCCCTGAGACGGTGGCCAAGCTCTTGAGGTAGGAAGGAGGCATGCGGAGAAAGCTAGGTCTATACACAGAACCGAGACTCAGTCTATCGGCGTGCATGATTTCTCGCTTTTCCCATCATCTTCCTACAATTTCCCGCTCTCCCTACGGACAGCCAATTGCAAAAGGTGGCACCCGACCACCCTTACGTCCAAAATCTTGGCACTTTAGAAGGCGCTTTTGACCGTCTCCAGGCTCAGTTCGCCTCCCATATCGTGAACGCATAGGGAAGGACTTCAAATGTGGCGGGAGGGATGGAGGGCAGAGCAGGCAGGAGTCCTCACATGAGGTAAATGATGCCAAGAGAAGAAAGAAATTCTCAATAGAAATAATGCGTATTGAGACCTATCTTCCTGTTCCGTTTGCTGATGACACGTAATTGCTTTATCATGCTCTGTCTCAGTACCCCTCTGATCATCTTGTCGGGGCTTGTGGAAGGGAGGGTAGGCGCTGACGCGTTGGAGGCGGCCAATTGGGAAGACGAAGTTTATCGGCTTTTGGAATTTCAAGCGGTGAGTGCAGGAACGAAGGGGGTTGGGTAGTGATGCATGAGTCTGGGCGGATGGAAGATAGATTAGCGAGCTCCCGTCCGACGTGCTCAGGCGGAGACGATATTTGGATTGAATTTGCTGTTGTAACAGAAGATGGATGCACACGGTTCTCCTGATATATGGTTTTGACCTCATCTGTTGTCATAGTTCCAACATGTTCCACATCCACTCTTGGTCTTTCTTGGCTTTCGCTGTTTTCCTTCTTGGATCTCCTCTTCTTATCTATGACCTCGCGACGTTTCCTGTCAAGGGCGTCGCGAGCCCGTGCTAGCGCCGCCAAGATATTTTCGGCCCACGCATCCATGCCGTCGGGATCCATAACACGGCTGTGAAATTCAAGAAATTCAAGTGTTTTACAAAAAGTAAGTGTTGTTCCTTCGGTGGCGGGGCAAAGCAGCTTTAAAAAGAGACTACCTGGACTAGTGTTCGTGACTGTGTGGCAGTCGCACGCAACACAAGTACGGAAAGAGGCAAATATCCATCTAGATATGCAAGCAGTATCTTCCCGTATTTCCTTTCAATTTTATAAAAAGCCTTTTTCTCATCGAAAAGTCAAGTACGCTTCATGTGCACCCCAAACCGAGCAAAAAAGGCAGAGAAAAACACCCTCCCTACGCGCGAATAACGGCTCATCCGGGGCGACAGCTGACGTTTGGCGCCGCGGGCGACCTCCTCCCTCCTCTAGATGGTCTCCACTAGGGGAAGACAGATATTATCCACCAAACAAGCGTATTGATTGTGAAAGAATACAATCAAACATAACGATCAAATCACGTTTATAGGTCTGGAGCAAGAAGAAAGCGAAAGCCTTGCATGGGAGCGGGAGAATGGAGACTTCGCGTAAAGAGACCACAGGAGCAGGTGGAGGACAACATAAGGACGAATCGGGAAATCTCAGAGAGGAATTTTTGTCCTTATGCCTCAGCCATGCAGAGGTAGGGAGATGCAGGCGAAGAACGCGGGGCCCAGTAAAGATTGCTGTAAAGCAATCATTGCTTTGGTAGCATTCTCCCTTTCCCATTTTGCCTCGTCCATTTTCTACTTCCCAGGGCTTACGCAACGAGCAACTACGGGAGCATTTTACGGAGCGATACCTGCATTTAGTCCCTATCATTAACAGCTGTCTTGCCGAGGTATGAAATCAATTGATTGGCATTGGAGATGGGGAAATAATTGCGGATAAAAGGGAATACTTGGAAATCCTTCCTGTGCGGCGAGAGGAAAATGATTTCGATGAATGTTAAAGCGAAGGCAATGCCAGACTCTATGATTCCTACATCGTTACTTACATTATAACTCACGTCTTGCTATCCTGCTACTTAGAATCTCATCCGATGCATGAAAACCGAAAGCAACGAACTAGTCTATCAAGCGGTGGATCCGAATCTGGCAGAAAAAATGAGAAATTTGGGGTACGTTAATATACATAATATAATAATATGTATATATATATTTACAAGGGGTAGAGATTGCTCGAGCATGAGGGAAGCGAAGGAGAGGGGAATGGATGATGAAGACGGAGGAAATGGGAGGTGTGGGGTGCAGGGGATTGTGAGTAGTTGTCCTTGGTTGGCGGCTCCCTGTATAACTATCTATACTTCATATTCACGGCATCTAGGGCGGAGCAACTGTTGGTTTACCAAGTGGTGGAAAAGGCGGGCAATAAAGGAATTTGGCACAAGGACATTCGGTCACAGACCTCTTTACAGCAGCCGGTGAGGCCGGGAGCTAGGATTACTGGAAACGGGAAAGGCAGATAGTAGAAGTTAGGGGCGACAGTAGATAATGTAGGAAAAACTATGTCGTCAACTCAAGCGATGATTTTATCTGCCATGCCTCGACTGGTTTTGTGTCGCTACCGGACTCACAGGCCTTGAAAAAGATATTGAAAAACCTGGAGTCCCGTCAGCTGGTAAAGAGCACCTCTTCGATCAGTAGCAAGACGCGCAAGCTGTACCTCCTCTACGACCTGGAGCCGGCCAAGGAAATCACCGGCGGACCCTGGTATGGCCAGAGGAATGGAAGCAGAGAGGAATAGAGAGGGGAAGAGAGGGGAGACGGGACGGGGAAGAAAAGAGGCGCTCTGGGAAGATGGGTATACTTCTGTACTTTACTTGCGCTTGAAAGCTGATTTCTTGTCTTTGTCATATGTGACGTCAACGAGCTCCGTATAACTTAAGCGCCTTCACGCCCTGAACCAGGTACACGGAACACGAGTTTGACCACGAGTTTATCGAAGAACTCTCTCGCGCCATTTACCACTTCATCAAGCAACAGCGCAAACCTCCGTCACTGGGAATTATCGCCGACTACGTCCGAAATTCCGGCGTTTCCAAGGTGAAGAGCGAGATCAAAAATGTAGAGAAACGAGAGTGTAGAATGGCAGGGAGGACGAGTGATTCTTTGAGTGCGAATATGCGGCTCATTGCTGGGTGCGAGTATGATGTCTTGCGTCTACCTGCATGCACCACTTGTGCTCATTGCTTCTTCTCATTGTGCACAATTTAACCTTTGTACGAAATTGCATCCCCATTTCACACCCCTTTAAGGTGGAGCTGGCTCCCGGTGAGGTCCAGCTTATCATCAACAGCCTTGCCTACGACATGAAGATCGAGCCTGTGCAAAACAGCCTTGTCGGCGCTCTGCCTGTACGCAATTATTAATTCCCTCTTTTGTGTTTCCCTCCATTTCCAACTCCACCCTTTATGCCCTGATGGGCAGGCATTTTACTCTCGACAGCTACGTCATTAATGCACTTTCTTTTCTCTTTGACTTCCTCTTTACCGGCCTTCCTCCCACGACCATCGCGGTCAACCTTTTTTTCCATGTCTGCCCTCCATACCTTCCTTCAAGTCCTCCGACGGGACCCCTTGCTACAAAATTTCGCGCCAGGTCACGCCGCTCAATCACTTCACGGACTTCCCATGTGGTCGATGTCCTGTGCAGGCGCAATGCGAAGAAGGGGGTGAGATCTCTCCGGCAAACTGTCGGTACTTTAATGTGTGGCTGGATGTCAACAATGGAGCGGGGGGGGTTGGGGGGGCGATGATCGGAGGAGGAAATGCAGGGTCGTTGGATTTTTGAGGGCTTTGTAATCTTAGTCATTTGTCGAATGGCATTTAAAAGAAGGCGCAAAAAGTATAGGCGAATCACTCGTTTCCTTATCGCCCAGCGCGATACTTATGTGGTTACCCACTTCGTTTTCAAAATAGTATGCATCCCCAGTATGTACACTGTCACTACCCCACATGTAATGCACGTCTCGTCTTGCCATTATCCTTCTCTCGTAGTCAGTTTTTAATGTACGCAAATATATGAATGGGTTCCCCACCAAAATAAAAGCGATGGCCGTAGTTCACTGCTCGTGCAGTTGACAGAAGGCCAGTTTGTTATCACCCCCATACATGAAGTAGATTTTCATATACAAGGCCCGGCAGGACTCGGACGGGTGAGGCATGATATCTTGAATCATGACACAGTCTCTCTTCTCTCCCATATCGTCGGCGTCTTCCTCCTCATCCTCCACCATGATCTCCTCCTCCTCCCCCGCCGCCGCCCCCTCAGCTGCCCCTTTAATTTGTTTTGTTTCCGATTTTTCCTCCGCTTTCCCCGTAATCTCGTCACCGTTACCGCCTTCCGTTTTCCTCCTCCCTTCAGAAGATGGCGTGGACAAGTCGCTTGAGTTGCCTCCCTCTTTTTTCCCCTGTTTACTCATATCCTTGCCAAAAAGATCTGCACATGTTTTGAGCAGGGATGATTCAGCCTGAGGGTACGGCCGAATGATTCTCGCGAAGCCAGTGCTGCGATTGAAGCTTTCGAGGTGGGACTGGAAGACGCAGAGGACACGAGAGATTAGAGGGGAAATGAATTTCTCTATAGGGAGATATTGAAGTGCAAATAGGGAAGTAGTAGGAAGGAAGGAAAGGTAGCAAAGCACCACTCCCTGTCCGCCTTACCTTGTTGCGCTGCTCCTTGATGAAGCAATAGGCAAATTCCTGCCCTTTCTCCTTCAAGAGGGCCTCCAAAAGACACTGATACTCCACGTCCGCCACCGGCTGCTCATCGCGCAGGGCTAAATAGCAGCTGCTTACCCGCCTTCTCAGACGGAAGCGTGCCGGACGCGAGGTCGGGGACGGGTTCGAGGCCCCGGAGGGAGAAGAATTGCTCAGAGAGGGAGGGCGAGCGGGTTCCAAGGATGATTCCGCTCTTAGGTACAAATCGGAGAGCGTATGTTTCGTCCTCCCTCTCTCTTCTCGCGAGCGCGAACTTCTAAGGTTCGCACCTTGTAGTTCGTCCATGGATCCCTTTCGATTGTCAGCCGAGAGCCAGCTTCCCCAACCACCCCACGAAAATGTCCCTTCTTTCTTCTTCTTTTGGTTCTCCTTGCCCTCTACCTTGTCTTCTTTCCCTTCCTTTCTCTTTCTCCCCTTCTCCAGCTCCTCTCCGAGTTGGTTGCTTAAATGCGTGATGAAAAAGGAGGTGACGCAGGAGAGCGCAATGGTCACCACGAGGACTTGATAGGCCATGAAGAAGAGGTAGGCAGCGGGATGCGTGACCCGGACGAATTGGGCAGAAATTTGGTTCCAGTTATTGACAACTAGCAGCATGAAGAGGGTGAGCATTCCCTCACGGTACGTGTTGAAGTTGAGCAAATAGTACAGGGAACCGGGAAATGGCAGCGTGGCCCATATGGGTTGACTCGGGTAGATGCGTCCGCCGAACAGGTACATGCCCGCGTAGCAGGTTAAGTGCATGAGGAAAAAGATGACGGTGGCTTGGCTGAGGAGGGCAGGCACGAGCAGATCTCTGAAGACCTAAGTGAAGGGGAGGAAAAGATGGAGAACTATATGATCAAACAGAGAAGCTCTGTACCATGACCTACTGTGCATGAAATTCTCGCTTGCGATACTTAAGGTCAGTGTCGTGTTCACTCCCCTCCCTCCCGCTCCTCCTTTTCTTCCTCCTTTGCACTTTCTACCCTGTCCTGACGCGGTGACTTACCTGCACTAGAGCTGCGTACTCGGGGACGCGCGTGGACAGACGCACCACGTCTGCAAAAACGGATAAAAGAAGGAACATGGAAGCTGCCTTCTGAGTCATGTTGACCTCTTTTGACTCCCCAAGCACCCTGTCATTCGTCAGCATGCAGACGAGTGCGACAAGGAAGAACAAAAGCGCGAAGAGCTTGCATTTATGAACGCTGCTCTGGGAATCGAAAGGATTGGAAACGAGGTCAGCATGATACGGTGGCAGCCATGAATCCCTCCCTTACAGGACGGTCTCTCCTATGCGCTGGGTGTTTTTCAACTATTCCGTCATTTTTTGGGTCCTTCACACCCTTCATGATCCATCACATCGAAATTGTCCACGTCCATCTCTTGTCGATCAATATATTATCACTATTTGTCTTTCGTTTTAAAAAAGGATGCAGTCGTTTAGCATGAGCGTTTGGTACCTGCCTCACTTCCTCCCTCTCCTCTTCTCTTTCGTACTTTGAGATATATCTTGAAACCTTTGATTTGCAGTAGCCCGTAAATGATGTCTAGTGCAAAAATGAAGCGAAATGCGGCGAGCGTCGCTACTAGCCAGATTTTGTAAAAAATGTGCCAATACTGTGCGAAGGAGAGAGAAAAAGAAGATAAATGACAAATAAGAGGGTGGAGAGGATAGGCAGCAGAATGAAAGTGCACACAAATAAAAATTGGATCGCAAATACCAACAGTGGGAGTACAAGCCCAAAAACGTACCCGAGCAACAGCGACAACCGCGACTAGGAGCTCAGCAAGGACCAGCACATCAAGAAAGCTGTGGAGACGACCTGCGAGCATTCGAGATCCGAGATTTCTCATTCAGTTCCATCGCTTGGCACATTATCACTCATTCCCTTTTCCCCTTTCCCCTATCGCACTCGCGCAATTTTCTCCTCACCAGGGTAGGCCACACTTGGCCGGATGACGTGAAGACAATCATCCGCGATGGCTGACATGAGGATAAGGAATCGGTCGTAGTCATAGTCTTGGTCGTCGTCATTGGAGTCCTCCTACAAAAAAGGAAAGACGAGAAGGAAAGAAGAGAATTAATTTAGTGACACATGCAAATAAAAGGTGAAGCGAAAGGAAGAGGAGGAAAATATGATATTAAGTCAGGGGAAGGCATGAGAGTGGCGCTTGAGAGAAAGAATCTGCGAGACAATGCATTACGTTAGCATTTGCTGCCGTCTCCTCCCCCCTGCCCTCTCACACACATCTGCTTTATACTCCTGCCTTTTAAAACCCTGTTGATCCGTTCCCTCCTGCTCCTCCTTTCTATCCCTCTCGCTCTCCATCAATCTTCTTCCCCCTTCCCCGTGTTCTTCTCAATGCCATTCCTCCTCCCTTTCCCCACCCCTCTTTCTTCTCACCCGATCCGCGTACTGCATGAAGGCTGAAATTTTCTCGCTGCTGTGGTGGGGAAACACCCTCTTCAGGACATGGGCCAGTAAATCCTTGTGAACCCTACCGGTAGGACCCTGGTTCTCCCCCACCAAGGCCCGGAAGGCGAGGTTGAGAGCAGACTGGGACGGGCGGAAGGAATGCCGAAAGAAGGAGAGCAGTCAGGTAAGAGGGAGCAGGCAGAAGAATCGGCGGGGCAGGGAGAGGAAGCAGGGCTTACCTCTCGGTAGCTGTTGCGTCGCACGGCGGTGTCTCGGAGCTTTGCCGAGTAAATGCGGAAGACAGAGGCAAGGATGATGTTGTGGAGCAGGAAAAAGGTCAATATCAAGAAAGCGACGAAGAGAATGGCGTTTAAGGCATCGATCCTGTAGTATGGCTGTAGAAGAAAGGCGCGGAGGCGCAAAATGCGATGAAAGGAGCGGTAAGGGACAGTACTGTTGATCCTTGTTTAATGCGTCATCCCCCCCAAGGTAATCAAGTCCTCACAAGGTAAATGTCTGGATCGTTGACAGTCAGCGAGAGCTCATAGAGGGAGATGAAGGCCCGATTCAAGGAGAGGAATGCGGTCTGTTCGCTGGCGCCGCCTCGGTCCACACTCGCGTACAAAATGACCGCGAAGCAGGCGAAGACAAGAACGGAGAGAAACTCGATGCCTATCCACTGGATGACGGAGGGTACGGTCCGCAGATAGTCTAACATGGCGTTTCGGGCTGGTAAGAGAGGGTTAAAGGTAAGGAAAGTCGTGAGAGGGTGGAGGGAGGACGGAGGGGGGGGACGCACAAGCGCGCGATGTGAAGATCGGGCCTCCGTGTGTCACTGTGAAACCCTATCCAACACTCCTGAGAGCCCGAACGAGTTACCTTTCTTGCTGTAGTATACAATTGGGTAGCATCTCACGATGCCGGTGACCATCAAGAGCCTAGCCTGCGGCCAAGCCATCCCCACCACGTCGAAGGCCAGTAAGACAACAAAAAGCTGCGTCCAACGGTACCCAAATGTCTTCTTCTTACCCATCGCCTGAAATTGTATCCAAATGTCGAGGACAAAAAAGAGGACCGATATCACGTTGAATGTTAACTCGTAACCATGGCTCGTGTCCCGTGATACTTGTTCTCGCTTGCGCGAATAAATCTGGAAGTTGGGGGCCTCCGTAAGCGAGATGGAGAGATACATGATGCACGCCACGATTATACACGTCCGGTATGCGAGCGTCTGTCGCAGGTAGTAGAAGCGCATAGATTTAGCGTCGTCTTGAAAGTGGGATTGCTGCTTCCGCCCGCCATCGAGAAGGTAAAGGATGGCACGGAAAAACTCCAGATTCCGTCTTGGCGAGAGCAAAGGACCCTGGGTGGGGTCGGGGAAGCACGACCACGTAGGCAGGAACCGGAGGCATGGAAAATATCTGTAGATCCAGCGAGGAAGGATGGCGGCAGAAGTTGTTTGGAGGACGGGAAAGTCCTTGATGGCCAGTGCATTGCCACTCTCGACGGTTGCATACACGTGATCGAGTTCAGAGTCGGAAGCGTGGACAGAGGACGGCAACGTGTTGAAAGCTTGAGAAGTAGGCGTGGAGACATTTTCACTCTCTTCAGGATGCGTCAAGGCGGCATCTGTGCGCATGGTGGTAAAGCCATCGTCAAATTCTCGCGTCCTGTCGACCTACTTTGAAGATGTTCTCGCACACCTCTCATGTGCGACTCCAAGAGATTCACAAAGATGTGATGCACCGATGATTGGGGGATTGATTGCGCTGCCAGCTCAAAATCATACTACAAGCACTGGCTCGCATTCAAAGCATTTTCCGCCAGCACATATCCTGCCGACATCCTCAGGTACTTCGGAAGAATGCTTGCTCGTCAGGGGGCTAAACAGACATTGGCGACCAGTACTTAAGTGTATGAGCTTTCTCTTCGAGAACGTACCGTGGAATGTAGGTATTGCGCCGTAATCACTCGTTCGACTCACATCGAGGCCTTTGCCCGGGTCTCCCTCATTTTCCATCATGCTATCCCCGCTGCTGCCCCCTGATGTATCCTGCAAGAGAAAGCGGTCGGTGTTAAAAAACACGGACTATAAGCAGCTGGAGGCAAGCAAAAAAAGCCACATTGCGTTCAACAATAGTTCCATCGATAATTTTCAATGTCGAATGGCTATTTGCGCATCTAAAGGACTGTATTAAAAGACACCAAAGGCGCTTAACGGTCCTGGATCATTTTGACGCCATAGCTACAAAATATCACACAGCATGGGAAAAATCAATACATATGATGGAAACGTTTGTTCATGAGCAAGCGACCAAAATGTTTTATAACATAATGCAATATATACTCACGGTAGAAGTTGTTTGTAGGAAATTGGTTGCTTTGTCCCCGTCAGGCCAAAAAAGCCAAACCGGCCTGTTTGCTTTTTGATTCAAATATACCCTCCCGAGAGAAGAATCCAGTCAATTTTCACAGAATGAGTACCAACTGTTGCGTCACAAGGAGCCATACAATCGACTCCTGTAATATACTTTTTTGGATGTCCTCAAATGACCACGTAATGTACGAAAAAAGCGTATTGGGTGAGCGGAGAACTTTTTCAACTATTGCATATCCTGCTGGGCGATTTTTCTATGTCCAGCTTCTTGTCCTATAATTTTTGGTAATTTCACTTTTTGGTTATTGCAATAGATGTTACATGAATGTAATTGAATACAAATTCATTGTCGGCCAGTGGAGTCAGGCAAGTCTATGACATAAGGGACATCGCAACGTCGCTTCGACAAAGAATAGCGAACAGATAGAGCCATATTCGCAAAAAATACACGAGAGGGAACTCGAAACTTTTCCGAAAGTAGTTGATGCTAGTGTTCACGAAAATGTGTCGAGAGCACTAAATACTACCATTGCTGTGTATAGCTGATGATTGTGCCCGTGGAGGAGGGCTGACATATCTAATTACGGCTTCGTCTTCAACCCATTTATGATTCACGGCTGAGATGAAATTTGAGAATACTTGCTCACTTTGAACTCGAATCGGATTATGGTTATCCGATAATATATTTTAAAACAGAAGAAAAAGCATGATTTTGTAGAAAGTAGATTTTCGTGTAATAGGATCAAGGAAGCGCTTTCACCGATTAACTAATCCCCCTCCGTAAACACGACGCAGCCTGGTGTGCAAGGGTGATCACATCAATCTAATGGCCACATCTTCATTTCAGCAATTGTAGATATGCAGGACGACGCCTGGACCGATGGAACGAAGCAGGGGTAGAAAAGACAGAAGATTAACTCTGAGGATGGTGAGGGACAAGAACGTCCTTATCATCAAACACGAAAGGGAAGCTATGTCTTGAGCATACGCGACTCTTGTTTGTCGCCTGTAGAGCAGCTCGCATTCCTCGAAAATCGGTACGGAGATACAGCGCTTTAGCACTTTAGGAGCAGTACATCAAGCGACAGGGGCTCGATAGACAGAAAGGATTGCTCCCTCATAGTCGGAACAGCACCGGATGCCATATTGCTGCTCTCTAGTGGCGTAAACGGCTACAACATGCTTGTCAGCAAAAAATGTAAGGAGATAGTGCAATTAGCACTATGTAACTGTGTGCAAAGCTGTTAATCGGACGGTGGCTGTGGGAGTTGTTGGAAGCACCGTACAGGTATTTGTTCCATACAACCGTTCAAATAAGCGTCATTGTGAGGGATTTGACCCATACGGTGCGTCGTACGGTTTGAAGACCCTGCGCAGTAACAGATAATCCCATATGAAAGCGGTCGTAGCAGCAGCTGTAGACAAAAACAAAGCCATGAAATGGTCAAATGGAATCCGTGTACATTTTTAGTTCATCGTGTCTTGCGTTTATCCCTTGTACTTCAACCGTAGCCGCTTAAAAATTGCAGTGGCACCCTGTCTCTAGGGATGCAATGCGTGATTTACTTAACTGGGTAAATTACGGGCAGCTTTAAACAGACCTCAAAAGCAAACAGCTTCACTGTCTACATGTCGCGTCATATATCCTCTCTAGCGTCCCAAAAACAAGAATTTACTCTATCATGACTTTGTCAGTCTACGCTGACTGACAGACTGCGGGATCAATTCCACGACTATCCCCCCCAAAAATCCGAAAAGAGAATGAATAGAAGCACATACGGCACCCCATTTTTACCCATGGAATAGGACTGTCCTGACCATCAATATCCTTGAGGCCCTTACATTCTATAACATGAAGAGATTATGTAAAAGGGACGTTGTCAGCCAATCGGCATGCGAGAGCGATTGGCGGCATTTTCATGCAAGAACTTCAACGCGCAGCCTCCAGAAGACACGCCCACACGAATCGACTGCAAATTCCTGTCTCCTCGTTTTTTCCTCCAGAAAATCTTACCACCTGAACCTTCCACGTACTATTTTAATAACGTTTTCAAAGGTAAAATTAACAAGAGATCACATGGACCAAGCACAAATGCTTCTACCACCCTATCAGGCCTCAGCACCATGTTTCACCGTCTTCGAAGGAAAAATGATGACTTCAACACCAAAAAGAGCCTTTCGACCAGTTACCTGACCAGCCATCATTATTGTCCAATTTGCCTGGAGTGGTTGCCCCCTAAACATCCCCTGCGCTTTCTGTCTCTTCTTCTTAAAAGAGAGGGTTTGAATTTCGCTGCTGCGACAGCATGCTGTCCCTCGGGGCACGAATACTGCATCCCTTGCTTGACAATCTACGTCAACGTGTCCATAAATGAAGGTAGAACAAGTCACGAGACGTTGCGGTGTCCTCTTACGCATTGCAGCACGCCTTTCCAAGATACATTGCTCCACTCTTTGGCTACTGCTGAGGCCTGGGAAAAGCATAAATACTTTGTAAATGAAGCGAAGGTTTGCCAGAACCCTTTATTACGATGGTGTCCTCAATCAAACTGTAATGGCGTAGCGAGGCTTACGCATGCACCACAGCAAGATCATGAAGGGATATATGTATCGGCCACTTGTCCTGTATGCTCTGAAGGATTTTGTGGAAACTGCGGTGGGGACCCGCATAGGTCGAAAAAATGTGATCAATCGGGCAATCAGGCGTACGCCATGTGGAAAAAGCGGAAAGGGGATGCTGTCAAGCCATGTCCGGGATGCGGCCACCACATTGAAAAAGGAATAGGCTGCAATGCTATGACTTGCACGCGATGTCGGACTAAATGGTGTTGGAGTTGCGGTTTAAAGGCGAATGCCTGCACGTGTGTCGGCATGCGCTTTGCCATGTGGCATGAGGAGAACCAGCAGTTTCCTCCCCTGCATATTCTCTTCAATGGGATGATTATAATGGTTGCGACGGCGTGGGTATTAGTCATCTTGTCTGTGTGCTTGCTTACTTCGTTTTTTTACGGAACCGACAAGATGGTCAGACGCATCCTATTTTATCGCCGACTCTTGTACGAAACATGCAGCTTTGTCTGGAATGATGTGACCGAGCTGGTGACCCGCCCTCTGCAAAAATAGGGTCCTGAATTCTCAGCTGCTTGAAGAACCAAAATAGAGGGAAGGAAGGAGTGTCCCTTCACTGCCTCAGTGGCGGTGAACATTCTCTTGTGGGTACTCGGATTGTGATGCCACAAATAAGGCGCAGCGGACAGAGGCACAGGCTGCTATTATCCAAAGATCTCAAATGCGATGTTTTGTTTTCACTGGTCTGCCTAGAGGCTTCCAGATTGCGAATTTCTACTATGCACTCGACCCCGTTATGACACTGCATGTCTTCCACTTCGTTATTCGCAGTCACTTCTGCAATGTGATGTCCTGATTTCTGAGTTTGTACTTACTTCAGACAATTTGAGAGCTTTGTAACGTCGAAAGCAAATTTACGAGTACAACGAAAGAGCATCCGCGTGCAATTATGTGAGGTAAGTCGTGAAAGCAACGTAGAAGGTATCTGATGTAGAAGGTATCTAAATTTTCTTTCGCTGAAAATATCTTTCGCAATAAAAACTTCTTTATTGTTCACAAACACGCTGACCTTGCACTAGTAAGCGCTGCAGATTGCAGTTCGCTTTTCTTCCTGACCAGCTCCAAAGTTGCACTGTTCCCTGTGCTCCGCAACAAAGTTGACTCCTTTTGTTCTCCTAGAACTCTACAGAGACACCTTCTCCGACACACCCAGTCTTCTAAACCTCTGACAGTTTTCAGTATTGTTAAGTCCCACCCTAAGCTTCTGGATCCATTTCTGCATCCATTATCCGCTTGTACGGTTGCTAACTTCTTGTGGCCGAACTCGTCCGAGTGGTGCTACCTGAAAAAGAGACGATCCAACATCGATCCAGATTCTGTCTCGTTCCTCCCTTTTTGATACGAGTACGGGCTCCAAGCTCTGGAATTCACACCTCTTCCTCCTTCTCTTCCTCCCGAAGATCCTCCGGAGCCCACCCCAACCCGCAGCACTCCTTTGCTATCCACGCCGCCACCTGCGTCAAAGGAGACGGAGAGTTAATATCAAACACCAACGCGACAAAATAATGACGACAGGGACAAAATGGGAGAAGAACGCCGAACAACATACCTCCTCCTCCTTGCAGGTCCCCTATGTACGCGCCCAGAGTCTCGTCACTCATCCAGTCCTGTGCCACGGTCATGCGAGCTTGTTGTTCCCGACGCCCGGCAGCAAGGGCTGAACAGGTAGCGAATCGAAAAATAATGAGTAGGTCAGCTCGCAGAAGAGCGCAGAAATTTTATGCAGTAATTTTCGACATGTGGTTGTAAAAGTAACATCGCCAAAAGACTCCTCCGAAATGAACAGTGAGATGTGCCCACCTGCCAAGGCAGCTTGGTCCTGCTCACAATCCCAGGGCAACTTCTCGGAGGCGACCTTGACGGCTCGGAGATTAGTTGGCACATCCTCCTTTATGCGCCATTCGAGGGCACCCACTGGAACGGGGCCTTTCGGTTTCACGTTCACCATGTAGAAGAGCTTCGTGCTGCGAGCAAAAGGGATAAAAAAAGAGCGATGTGTGACATGAGTCTCCACAATGTATCTAACATTCCTAAAGACCGCAAAACCCGCTTGCGCTCACAAGCACACCATCGTAAATGTGCGCCTTAAATTGTTGTTGTGCTCTTCACCTGTAAGTCCATTCCTCGTTTTCGCAAGCGGTGCGCATCCTTGAGTAGCATTGTAGGCGCCATTCCCCTGTAGGGAGGTCAGATTCGGACCGATGGGAAGGAAGGCAATTTGTAAATAAGGAGTGCCTACCACTTATAAAGACTGATTCTTGGATAAATTCTTGGATAAAAAATCTTGATGTGCCCATTCCCCCTCAAATTCAGAGCATGGAAAATTTGTCCTTACCCGAGAAATCACTGAACATGGCCGAGTCTACCAAGCGGAATTTTATACGACGCTGACCTAGCTTTTCGTCCTCAGCTTCAAATACTTCTTCCATATCCATCGTCAAAGAGGCCTTTCATTTCAATAGAGCGGATACATAGAGCGAGCGTTAAAAAGGGAGAGTTCACAGAAGACGTGGCAAACAAACAAGACGAGCTGAAAGAGGCAGAGGAGAGCCCCGAAACTTTCCATTCACACTGTCAGAACTACTCTGCTATTACTACTCTGTGTGACACCGCCGG
>Ga0209925_1000444_pt1 | contig 21338 bp, 26 predicted proteins | sample SalPonR2_A_D1_MG_FD_185702 | JGI IMG/M metagenome (GOLD analysis project Ga0209925, IMG submission 185702) | Salt pond soil microbial communities from South San Francisco under conditions of wetland restoration - Salt Pond MetaG R2_A_D1_MG... ... | reverse complement strand
AGTGATACCCCGAGTAAAAAAAGAACTATTGAAAGAGTAATGCTTTTGAATTTCTTTTGAGGATTAGTGTACATATTCTTTAAGCACCAGTGGAATTGTATCAATAATATCGGTAGCAAGTAACCCATATGATGATTTTTTAAATGCTTGATTTCCAGCTTCACCATTAAGAAATGCTGCAATACGAACAGCATTCATCGCGGAAACGTTTTTTGAAAGTAACGCAGTAATTATTCCAGCGAGAACATCGCCTGTTCCACCAACGGTCATAGCTGGATTATGAACTGTGTTTAAATGTGTAGATTCTCCATCGCTTAAAACATCGGTTGATCCTTTTAAAAACAAGGTTACATTCAGTTTTTTTGCCCATGATCGAATTTGTTTTTGTTTTTCAGTAAGATCCTTTGATAGTTTTTCACCAGTTAACTTTGTAAATTCCTTGGCATGTGGAGTAATAACAATTTCAGAGTCTTTTAAAAGGTGATGGTGATTAAATAACGGTTGAATCGCATCTGCATCTATGACTATTTTTTTTGAAGATGAAATAGCTTCTTTAATAATTGATCTTACCGCAGTACTTGTTTCTTTTTCATTGCCTAATCCCGGACCAATAAGAATACTATCAACCTGATCGAATAAAGATGTGATAGTTGATACATCCTGCTCAGATAGAAAGTGTTCTGATTGGAGGGGATGTACTATGAGATTTGGTGAAAAAGAAGCAATAGTTTTCGCGGCGTCTTTTGGAGTAGCAACAACTGATAAATCAGCTCCGGTGCGAAGAGCGGCAAGTGCTGATAAGGCTGGTGCACCGGTGAAGGGTCCACCACCGATTACAAGAACGCTTCCGTTTTGACCTTTATGAGATTCCTTTTTTGATCGAGGGTAATACACAGTTAATTCCCCTGGACCGACATGGGTCTGGGCTTTGTTAGGAATCTTTATATCAGATATGATAATCAGCCCACTATTTTTTTTATTCATATCTGGTTTTTTATCATGAAATGTAATTGTTGTATCTGGATGAACTGCTTTTTTGGTCCCTAGACCTGTTGGCATATCTACTGAAACAATGAGTTTTTCATCTAATTTATTAATCATAGATACAATGTCATCATAGGGTGGACGAAGTTTACCAGTAATACCAACTCCAAGCATCGCATCAACAATAACTGTAGATTTTTTTAATGTTGAAGATAATTTATCTAAATGTCTACGATCATAAAGTGTTATAGGTAATGATTTTAATTTTGAAAAGTTCATTTGAGCAATATCAGTATGAATTTTTTCTTCCTTACTTAAAAGGAAAAGTGTGACCGGAAATTTTTTTGAAAGGTATCGGGCGGCAACAAAACCATCCCCACCATTATTACCAGGACCGCAAATAACAACGATTTCTGGATTTTTTGTATTTTGTTGAATATATTCTGCTACATTTTTTCCTGCATTTTCCATGAGTCTTTCAGGAGGAGTTCCACAATATTCAGCATTTATATCAAGCACTTTAACCTCTTTGCCGGTAATCATTGAAAAATCCACCAAAACCTATAACAATTTATACTGTATATATGTCCTTCGTTATTGCGCTATTTTGAAAAATAGTTGGAGGATAATGATAATATGCTTCCAAGAGGAATGAATCCACGGCAAATGAATCAAATGATGAAGAAGTTAGGGATTAATGTCAAAGATATTCCCAATGTTGAAAAAGTAATTATTCTCACAGATAAGAAGGAATATGTTTTTTCTGAAGCAGAAGTTACCGTAATGGATGCTCAAGGTCAGAAGACATATCAAGTAGTTGGTAATCCCGTTGTTGCAAATCGTGAGAAGAAACTTCCTAAAGAAGATATTGCATTAATCGTTGAACAAACTGGTGTATCTGAAGAAGAAGCAATCAAAGCACTTAAGAAAACTGATGGAGATATCGCTGAAGCTATCATGAAACTTTCTTCAGATTAATACGTTTATAATAATTGGGAACAAGTTTGTGTTAATCAATGATTTTGAGACCGAAAAAAATTGATGGTGATTAAATATTGGAGAAAAGACGGTGTCAGCGTTGCAATAAATTGTTTCCAGTATGTGATTTAGCACAACATCAATTATATGGGCTTATTTGTAAGGAATGCTACGATAACATAGAGCGAAAATAATCATTAATAACATTGTTTTCAATTTATTAATTAAAAAGTTAAAAATAATCACATAATTTTTTAAAGGGTAACTCATTATACGATGTACTTGGTGACAAACATGGCGAGAAAAAGTGCTGAGCAAATAAAAAAGGATGAATTAAAGGTTCTGAAATCGTTAAAACAAAACGCGCGTGGAAGCATTGAAAATATTTCTAAAAAATATAATTTTTCCCGCCAAAAAGTATGGCGCATAATCAAACGTCTTGAGAAGAACAAAAAAATCTGGGGTTATTCAACGGTTACCGATGATGAAAAACTTGAAGATAAACGATTCATTATTCTCATCAAACGATCAACAGAACCAGTTGATGATGCAATCCAAAAAATCGTAGATTTCACCATGGAACATCAACAGGGTGAAATGAGTATTGACATCGAATGCAGTAGTTATCTTCATGGGCATTACGATTGGATGTTTACGGTGATTGCAAAAAATATGAAAGATGTAAAACGATTTACCCATCTCTTATCTAAAGAATATGAACTCTGGATTAATGAAATCCTTGTTTTGCAAAATATTTTCCCCGTTAAAAAATGCGGTATTTTTAACCCAAATATGCAAAAAATAAAGGAATTATTCTAAATTAATAGAATAACTTCCAATCATCTCATATTTTTTTATATCTTTTATGCTTTGATGGCATTCAATCGTTCTTGAATAACTGCTGACAATCGTTTAATTCCTTCTTCTATCTGATCATTTGAAGAGTAAGAAAAGTTTAATCTCATAGATCGTTCGCCACCACCATCAACATGAAATGCTTTTCCATGAACATAGGCAACCTTATGTTTAATAGCATCAAGAAACATGGTTTCAGTATCAATTCCTTCTGGAAGGGTCACCCAAGCAAACATACCACCATGAGGTTTATTACAGGTATATCCCTCAGGGAAGTATTGTTCAATAGCTGAAATCATTTGATCTCGTTTCGGTTCGTACATCTCATTGATTTTTAAAATGTGAAGATCTAATGAACCCTGTCGAGTGAATTCATTTGCAATATACTGGGTAAATGTGTTGGTGCAAAGATCTAATGCTTGTTTACAAATCACCATTTTTCTAGTGAGTTCTTCTGAAGCAATAGTCCAAGCTAATCTGAATCCGGGAGCAAGTATTTTTGAAAACGTGGACATGTAAATTACTCGGCCATCATCATCAAAGGCTTTGATTGGTCGCACATGATCGATATCATAACTTAATTTTCCATAGGGATCATCTTCCACGATGACTAAATCGTATTCATGGGCTATGTTGATGAGTTCTTTACGTCGTTTTTCAGGCATGACCACGCCAGATGGATTTTGAAAGGTGGGAACAACATAGATAAATTTTGGGATAACATCATCACGTATCATTTCTTTAATCGTATCTTCCAAAACATCCATTCGCATGCCATCTTCATCAAGTGGAATCCCCGTTAGATTACTTTCATAACTCTTAAAGGCGTTAATACCACCTAAATATGTGGGTAATCCCACCAATGCAGTATCTCCAGGGTTTAAAAAGAGTTTACCAACCATATCCAGGGCTTGTTGAGATCCATTTGTAATGATGACATTGTCTGCGTTAACACCCTCAATACCATCTTTGTATGCTCGTTCAGCAAGGCTTTTTCGTAGTTCCATTAATCCTTGTGTTGTACCATATTGTAATGCGCTTTTTCCATGATTTCGCATCACTGCTTGAATGATGGTGTTTAAATCATCAAGTGGAAATGAATTTGGATTTGGAAGTCCTCCTGCAAAGGAAATGATCTCCGGATCCTGAGCTACTTTTAACAACTCCCGGATTACCGACTTTCGCATTTTACCTGCTCTTTCAGAATATAATCTCTCAAGATTCCCCATAAAGCACCACGTTATTTTTTAACATCTTTGTATTTTTTATAATTATTTCGTAAAAAAGTTGATATAATTGAATCCGTATAAGTTTGCTGTTATTTCTTTTTTTCAGGCCAAAGAAGTGATTGTAACGATTCTTTACAAGCAGGCATACAGTCTAGTGTTTCTGCATCAATATTGAATCGATGCATAATCTGAAGGGTGATATCCTCATCAGTAGTGAAAACCACAGTATCTTCTGCAAACATCATACTTTTCATTTTCTCTTCAACCTGTTCTTCCATAGAATCAAAAATAATACCTGAGATCCTCTTATTAAACCTTTCGATAGGGGTTGATAAAAAAAATTATTTTTAATCCAAATAATTATTTTCTTCTTTCAAAAAACTTTATTAATATCCCTTTTTATGGCAGACCTAAGGCCTACGTTATTAGGTTGGGAGATTGGATTAGTATGGAAGCAATCATTTTAGCTGGAGGATTTGGAACACGTTTACGACCACTCACCTACACCCGAGCAAAATCACTCTTACCGATTATGAACACACCTATGATAACCTATCTATTAGACATGTTACCAACAGAAGTTGACACTGTTATCCTTGCTGTTAATTATAGAAAAAATCAAATCGAATCATATTTACAGTCATTAAATTTGGATAAAACAATCATCGTTAATGATGAACCTGAACCACTGGGAACTGGTGGTGCAGTAAAATTTGCTGAAAAACACTTATCCGATCAATTCTTTGTGTTGAATAGTGACATCATTTGTTCATTAGATTTAACAAAAATGATGAAGTTTCATGAAAAAATGGATGCAATGGGGACCATATCCCTTTGGCCAGTGGATAATGTTTCAGAATTTGGCGTAGCAGATGTAAAAGATGATGGAAATATCACTGGATTTGTTGAAAAACCAAAACCCGAAAATGCTCCATCAAACCTCATCAATGCAGGTGCATATCTTTTAGAATCAAAGGTTTTAGATTACATTGAAACTGGAAAACTAGTATCTATGGAAAAAGAAATCTTTCCTCAGATAATCAATGATACTCATCGTTTTTATGGTTATCAATTTGAAGGACATTGGATGGATATCGGAAGAATAACAAGCTATCTGAAAATCCATAAATTCTTGTTAGATAAACAAAACAAAAAAAATTATATTGGCTTAAAATGTGATAATCAAGGAACATTGGAAAAAAGTGTACTCGGAAAGAATGTTCTAATTGGAAAGAATACAAAAATCCAAAATTCAATAATCCTAGATCATGTAACCATCGAAGATCATTGTCAATTAGATCACTGCGTCATCGGTGAACATGCTATGGTCAGCAGCCATAATGATTTAGATTATGTTGTTCTTGGAGATAATGAAGTACTATCAGAACAGAACAATAAAGAAAATGAAATCATTTGGACGCAACCAATTCCTGAAGGCTATCCTAAGAAACAAATAGGTAATGTGATCGAAGAGTAATACGTTCTTTTCCAATCCATTTTTTTCTTATTTTTTACCTTACGATCGCCTTTAAAAAACTGCATAATTTTTTATAACATTCAATGAATGCAGCGTGTATATGACCAAAGAAATCTCACCACACATTTTTAGAGCATATGACATCCGGGGATTATATGGTAAAGACATTGATGCAATGCTTTTTTACAAGATTGGATTAAGTGCTGGAACGTATATAAAAACTAAATTACAAGGAAACACAATGGCAGTAGGAAATGATATCCGGCAATCTAGTCATGTACTTGTTCACGCGTTTATTTCAGGGGTGACTGCAACAGGAGTTGCCGTTTCTTACACGGAAACAACCTCTTTTGGACAAACGCTTTTTACAGGATGGAAGGCAAACAAAGATCTCATTGCTTTTGTTACCGCCAGTCATCTTCCACCAGAATGGAATGGTATCAAATTCTATTTTGGAGACGGAGTTGGACTACCTGAAGATGAACTAAACCAAATACGGGATAATACCCTTCAACAACAATGGAACCTGGAAGATTTTGCCCATGTTGGACGTGTAACTTATATAGATGCAAAAGAAAAATATGAATCATTCATGAAAGAAAAATTTCACTTTTCAAAAAAGATTCGAGTTGCTGTCGATTGTGGTGGAGCTAGTATGACCCTTTCAGCACCAAATATTTTTAAAAATCTTGGTCTTGAATTAGTCCCTGTATATTGTGATCCAGATCCATTGTTTTCACAACGGCCATCAGATCCTAAACCAAAAAACTTAGGGACATTAACAAAAATTGTTAAAGAAAAACAGTGTGATTTTGGTGTCGCCTTTGATGGAGATGGAGATCGATCTGTAATCGTTGATAACCATGGATCCGTTCTATCAGCTGATGAAACAGGAATCATCATTGGCAAACATGGTCTTAATGGAAAAAAAGGAGTAGTGATTGCTAATGTTGAATGTTCAAAAACAGTTTCAGAACAACTAACTCCATTAGGATTCAACGTTAAAAAAATTCAGGTGGGCCATACGTTTCTTACACTTCATGCGAAAAAAGAAAACGCTTTACTTGGTATTGAATCATCAGGCCATCTCATTCTTCCAGAATATTTTCTTTTCGATGATGCATTAGTGGTTCCCCTAAAAATAGCTGAGATTTTAGATGCAACCGATAAATCATTATCTGAATTACGAAGTGAAATTCCATCGTATCCAACAAAAAAAGTAGAGATTCCTTGTGATGATGCAACTAAATTTAAAGTAATGGATCAACTAAAAAAATCATTTACTGAGGAATATGAAAGAACCAATACGTTGGATGGTGTACGAATTGACTTTGAAGAAGGCTGGGTATTGATCCGAGCGTCAAATACCAGTCCGATAATTCGATTAACTACTGAAGCTGAAACAAAGGAATTAGTCGATAATTTTGTAAAAACTTTTACGGAGAAAACACAAAACGCAATTAACTCTATTTCCTAACTGATTTGAGCAATGATAGCAGCGTGAACCGCATGTATCATATCATCTAAGGACATTCCCTCAGGATGTTGAGTGTTTAGTTGTGGAACATGAATGAAACCCATAGGTATTGACTGTGTTGTTTCAGTTTGATAAAAAAGAGTTTCATAAAGAATGGCATTGCAAAGATAAAGTCCTGCTGAATAACTTTGTTCAACAGATATATTTTCTTTTTTAATTTGGGAAATAATCTTTGGTATATCATAGGTTGCTCGTTGAATCCATGGACCAGTTTGGTTCACTTTATTTAATGTCAGTAATGGATATTTTACTTCAGGATTTATTTTAAGATTAATGCCCAGTGTTTCAATTTGTATTTCTTTGGCATTTCCAGCAAGTCCCAATGAAAGAATGAGCACGGGATTAAAATCAGTGATTAATTGTTTCATTTTAGCAGGAGCCGTAGTATAATTTACAGGGAGAACATATCCTTTAATAGTATAATTTTGAAATATCGTGTTATTGACTTGCAATGCAATTTTTTCCGAGGGATTTATATCATAAATGTCAAAGGGTTTAAAACCAGTAATAAGAATGATGCTAGCAGAATTATTTTGGGTTTTTGACAACGCAGGTGAAAATGAGCTTATTGATAAAAGTATCATACAAAAAACAATTGCATTGAGAATCTTTACATGTTTTTTTCTAATAAATCATCACCATTTCCTTTTCACTAACATTAATTGTATTGGCATTTGATTGATAAGCTGAACACATCCATTTCATCTGTTGCTACAAGACCAGTTGTGGTATATGCATATACTCGTATGGTATGTTTTCCTATAAGGGGAGCATGTTTTCCTTGAATATTCCATTCATAAGGATGTTTGGAATCCCAATAAACGAAATTGTTATCAAAGCAGAAAATCACCCAGCGTATAGAATCCTTACTTTCTACGATTGCTTTTGCCTGAGCTGAACCGACTAAAACAGTTATTCCACGTAATCCCCAATACCATTGTTTTCCAAGATCCAAAGGAACTAAAGGATTATTCTTCAGGTAACCATAGCCTTCATACGGTTCAGTGAGTTGAACAGAAACCTGTACATTAGTAAAAGCTAATTCTGCAATCACCGCGAGTAACAATTTGGTTGCTTTTGTAAGATAACTAAAATTTAAATGTTCTGGATCATCCTCAGGTGTATTTGCCCATTGATACGCATCTTGATGAGCTATCCAGACACCATCATATCCATAATCCACGAATGGTTGATGATCTGCCCCTATGTAGTTTGGGAGGGCATCTATGTTCATATCAATAATTTCATCATATGACTTAGCAACTTTTTGTGCAAATGTTGCAATCCATTCTGAACGTTTAGGATAAAAAAAACGTAATGTTCGACCACCATCTTGTGTATCCGCATATCCAATCATATCTGGATTTAAGACTGCTCTAATGTTATCTCCACGTCGATATGCATCTTTAGCGTATGAAAAACTGCCAAACGTTCCCACTTCTTCTCCTGAAAAAGCGATGAATCGAATAGTATATGGAAACGAAAATTGAGATAATGTTTCAGCAATCGTTAAAATTGCAGCGATTCCTGATCCGTCATCATTAGCTCCAAGTGAATTTGGTGTACAATCATAATGAGCGGTTAACAAATATTCTATTGATGAATTATGACTCGTGCCAGGCATTGTTGCTACTATATTTCTGCTTGTAAATCCAGCATAATCCCAATCATGAAATTCGACAGATAAATTTATTGAAGAAAACGCTGAATAAATCCAATCCCCTGCGTCACTACAATTTTCTGATCCTGTGTATCGGGGGCCAAAACTCATTAATTTATCATGATAAAACCGTATTTTCGATTCATTGATTTCGTGAACATAGGAAGAAAAGAGAAGGGGGTTATTCTTTGAGGCATCATCTTTATGAGTTGGTGAAAATGAGATAACTGTAAAGGGAAGGGTAGCAGTAAAAAGAAATAGAATAATACAAATTGATAGTGTTTGTCGAATCATTGGAAATTACCCCTACATATGAAAAACAAACAAATATTATAAATAAATTTTCATAAAAAAAAGTAATCTTGTTAACACAATACGTTAAATACTTCTTCTTTAATTACGGCCATATATACTAAATTACTGTGGTGACAGTTATGAATCAGGAAGAAGAATTTCAACGTTATGCAGCAATGGTTGATTATTATAAATCTCAATTGGAATCCATTGAAAATCAACAAAATTATCTTCAAGCAGCAATCATGGATTATCAAAAGGCAAAATTAACCGTTAAAAAGATATCTGAAACAAAAAGTGGTAAAGAAATACTTATTCCTATTGGTGGAGGGATTTATACGTATGCAACATCAAAAAAACCATCAAAGGTTCTTGCAGATATCGGATCGGGAATCGTTATTGAAAAAAAACCAAAAGATGCATTAGGCATCATTGATAAAAGAATCAATGGATTACAATCAGATAAACAATCACTTAACCAGATGACTCAAAAAATTCAAAATCAAATGAACGAAATTTCCAAAAAAGCACAAGAAATTTATGAACAAACAGTTCAACAAAAATAGATTTATTGAAAAAATGATTAGGAAAAAATCATTAGAAAAAGGTTGCTATCATGTTTAAGTTTCTTAAAAAAAGATTGAAAAAGTTTGAGGATAAACTAGAGGAAGAGCTGGAACAAGAAATCAAAAAGGACACCAGCTCAGAAACTAAAGAAATAAAACAAGAACAATCTGTTGAAAAACCAAAACAAACACCAGAACAACCACCACAAGAATCTATATCACCTCAACCTTCTGAAAAACCAATTGAAACAGTCAGGGAAGAAAAACCAAAAGAAGAACCAACTAAACCTAAGCCGTTAACCCCAAGGGAACGGAGAAGAAGACGACGTGAAGCTAAAAAACAACGAGATGAAAAAACAGATAAACAAATTGAGGATAGTTTAAAAGCAGAACTTGAACGAACATATCAAACTCGTAAAAGTATCAGTAAAACCATACAAAAAGATACTGCTTCTGGAAAAAGAATTAGTGAAGAAAAACTTGATGATCTTTTATGGGAATTAGAAATTGGTCTTCTTGAATCCGATGTTGCATATAATGTTATCGAATCAATCAAGAAAGATATTAAAGATGAACTTCGAAAAGTTCCACTAAAACGTGGTAATGTGAATGAAACCGTGGAAAGAGTGTTACGTCATGCTATTTCACATGTGTTAGAATCAAACAAATTTAATTTTAATGATTTTATCGAGGAAAAAGAAAAACCAGTGGTAGTCATGTTTGTTGGTGTTAATGGTAGTGGAAAAACACTTTCCATTGCAAAGATGGCAACGTTACTTCAGGAAAAAGGATACTCAAGTGTGATGGCCGCTGGCGATACCTTTAGAGCTGGTGCAATTGAACAACTTGGGATTCATGCAGATACAATCGGTGTAAAAATCGTTAAACATGGACCGGGTGCTGATCCTGCTGCGGTTGCATATGATGCTATTGAGCATGCGAAAGCAAAGCATAAGGATGTTGTGTTATTGGATACGGCAGGAAGAATGCAAACTAATGTGAATCTTATGGATGAGATGGCAAAGATTAAACGCGTGGCTCAACCCGATCTCATCTTGTTTGTTGGAGATGCTCTTGCGGGAAATGATGCCGTGGAACAAGCAAAACGCTTCAATGAAATCGTTGGTATTGATGGAGTGATTCTTACCAAAGTCGATACTGATGCAAAAGGAGGTAGTGCGCTATCAGTTGCTTATACCATTGGGAAACCATTGCTTTTCATTGGTGTTGGCCAGAAATATGATGAACAGATTCCATTTGATTCACAGTGGATGATTGACAACATATTTGGCGAATAACACTTTTCTTTTTTTCTATTTTATAATAATCGATATACTAATTTTATTTCATCTTTTTCCTTAAAAATAGCATTTTTAGACTAAAATATCTTACTTATTTCATTGATACACTTCATTTTGATAATAGTTGTTCAGAAACTTATATAAATAATGAAAAATAATTTTTTTATAGAGTTTATTCTCACATCTGTGATGCATATGCAAAAAAAAGCATTTTCCCTGATAATAACAATCATACTTCTTCTTACCCCCTGGGTAGCCATAATAGGTGCCAATTCTGCTTCTAATCCAACAGCAGATGCAGGTGGCCCATATTCTGGAACCGTTGGAGAACCAATTCAATTTGATGGATCAGCAAGCTCCGCAATCAACGGAACAATTACGTCATATGAATGGTTCTGTGGAGACGGTAGTGTTGAAACTGGAATTAATCCCACACATACCTATTCTTATCCGGGAGTCTACACCTTAACACTCACGGTAAAGGATGAAGATAATAATTGTGGAACAGAAACAACACAAGTAACCATCGAACAAAATCAACCACCAACAGGTTCATTTGTACAACCCGCTGAAAAAGGCGTTTATTTCAGAGATTCAATGATAGGTGCTACTAATACATCATCTATTCTAATCGGACCAAGTACTATTATCGTTGAAGCTGAAGATGATACGGGTATTGATGATGTCAAATTTTATATTGATAATGATTTGAAATATACTGATGATACTGCGCCATATGAATGGACTTGGAAAAATGGACATTTCAGTCATACACTCAAAGCTATCATCACTGATTCTTCAGGTCAACAAACAACAATTCAACAGCAAATATTCAAATGGAGATTACACCCATTACTTCTTTTATCTAGTCTTTCACTTTTAGGAAGTCAACAAGACCATTCATTTTCATGGATGACTGGCAACAATCAAGACACTGCAATCCTTTTTACGCTTCTCAAAACCATTTTAAACAGAAATAATCCGGAAAGTAATACGCTTTTGTCACTACTTGAACACTTACTTAGTTCAGATGAAGAATCATCTAATCTAGCAACATTTTTAGAAAAGCATACATTAATACGAAGGAGAGTGCAAGAGAATCATCCGTTCATCTATAGACTCATCATGTTGAAATCAAATCAAGGTTTTGAATCAAATAATAATTTGTTCAACAAGGATAATGCTCTTTTGAAATCATTAGTTTTTGCATTAATTAGTTCTGCAATAGTTAAAGATGACTCAGGCTTGAATCTAAATAACGACAATAACGGACTGTTTAAAGATAATAACCCAGAATTATTCAAAGATAATGAATTCATCACCTGGGTAAAGGATCATCCGGTTTTCACCATTATTTCAGTACTTTTGTTACTTCGTTTAATACAAAGTATTCGTAATAGGATTTCAGATGATGATTCAGTTAATGATACCATTCAAAATAAAGATCCTGTCGCACGGGTAGACGGACCGTATAATGGTATTATTGGAGAATCAATCACGTTTTCAGCTAAAAAAAGCTATGATGATGATGGCCGTATCGTCTTATATGAATGGGATTTTGGCGACGGGCTAAGCGGAACCGGGGAAACGACTACACATACATATGAAGAAACCGGTGAGTACCTTGTTATACTCACTGTTACCGATGATTATGGTGCCACATCTAATGAAACGACAACGGTAGATATCACCGAATATATCCAAGAATCTTCATCAGAGAATGGAAATGAAAATGCTGAATTTTGGATTATATCCGGAGGATTAACTGCGCTTCTTGCCGCAGGTCTTGCAATATTACAATTCAGGAGGCGATTATTTGAATAAAAATACCATTGATACAAATCAGAGAATATACTTGTTTTTCATTGCACTTTTTATTATTCAATTCTATTATTTCTTCATCGATTTCTTTCTCTTTGGATTATTCGCTCATTACGGATACAACTTAGGGATAGGATTAATTCTATTAGGTTTAATTATCATCCATGGATTAATATTGTTAACACTTCTACAGTTATATCAAGGAGTAATCCATCGAAAACCATGGACCAGAAAATTTACAATCTTTTATCTAATATGGGCATCACTCTGGGCAATCTGGGGTCTTATTATAGGTAACAATATTATTGTTCATGTTGTCCTATTGCTTCTTTATATCCTGATGATCTTTTATTTGACCACTCCAATGGTTCAATGGTATTTCAAAAAGATTTATCGGTATGGAAAATACATTCTTTATACTAAATTAGTAACCCTCCGAAGTGGTTTACAATTACCAATCTATTTTTTTAGTCAGAAAAATCCAAAAAGTGGACATCCAACGGATCTTCCCGAGGGATATACAGTCAAAGAAAACGAAAAATCTCATATGCCCTACTTGAAGAAAAAAGAACATGAACACGTTTCTAAAACAAAAAGCAAACCAAAAAAACAAAAAACTGAACAAACAAATAAACCAAAACCAGAAATTATCTATGTCGTCAATAATGAACATGACAACGATCATCCAGAACCATGGATTGTAAAAAGTCATACGACAACCTACGAATATGTTCAAACTAAACAAAAAGCAATACAAAAAGCTAGAAATCTTGCAAAAAAATTCAAAGCAAGGGTATTAGTGCAAAATGCACACGGAAAATTCAGTCATGGTTTTACTCCCAGAACATCAAAAAAACAATGATCAATCAGTATTTTGGAGAGAACTGTAAAGAAAGAGGGTATCATCTGTACAATAATCCTTTAATAAGCAAAAAAACAAACTTAGGGAGTGAGGAATGAAAAATGATAATCGTTGGAACAGTATCCGGAAAAACCGAAGCAAAAGAAATCGAATTTATTACTAAATCTTTCGTCGTGGCAAATCGCGCTCGAAAACTTGCAGCCCAAATAAATCAAGACGCATAAAAAAAAACTTTTTTTTATTTATCTTTTTCACACACATTTTTTTACCTAAGCCTTTTTATACAAAACAGCATTTCTTTTACAGGTATTAAAATAGATGAAACTAAAAAAACGTGATGATGTACTTAATGATATCATCTATCAAGGTAAAAAACATCCGACCGGATGGATGGCATCATTTGGAAAAAATAATCATCATCTCTCCGAGGACTATTATCTTCTTCACCCCAAAATTGGATTGTATTATTTAAAAGAATACCAAAAAAATCCATTCCAACACATAGGTATCGGTGGAAAAGTCGCTAGGAAAATTGATGATGATGTCACTGAAGAACTTCACAAGAATGCTCACAATTTTGGTATTATCCAAGGAGATATTAAAAAAATTACTAACAATATTCAAAACGGTATCTCCCCCCGTGAAATAATTCAAGGAATGTTTAAGGGAAAAGACAAAGGAATGAGTCTACCCGTGAAAGGAAAAGCTAACACTTCCACGGAATCTATAAAAAAAGTGAAGGAACAAGGAAAACAAAATCAGCATAAGATTAATCATCGATTTAAAAAAATAGCAAAAGAAGAGGGATTATATGCCTCTTATGATTAAAATCCTATAAATATTCTTCAATTATCTCTTCAGCATGCTCTCTTTTTTTAGCGATGTCTTCAAGGATTGAGCCCATTCGTTCCGCAGCTTGTTTCTTGCAATGACCACACATCCGTTCTCCCTGTTTGCATGTTGTATAAATCTCTTTTAATTCTTCATCATCATCTGTGAGATGATAAAGGAATAGTTCATAAATCATACAATCATCAGGATTGCCACCTTCTTTTTTCTGTTGTTCTAAGCTAACAGCTCCACCAGTTTTCGCATGCATTATCTTCTTTTTTGCTTCAGAGGAAGTATCAGTTAAAAAAATCGCGCTTTCTGGTTTAGAAGAAGACATTTTTTCACCAGTTAGACCCGTCATAAAACGATGAAAGGTAGCTGCTGGTGGCAGAAATCCATACCCATCAAATTCAGGTTCTGAATAAGCAAGCAATTTATCAATTTTTTCTATTTGTTCTTCTGTAGCATCATTTACATAAATCGCTTTGTAATCCGTAATCCGTTTTAATACATTAAAATCATTTGAACGAAGAATTTCTTCAGCATTATCAAGAAGAGATTCAACTTGTTCGTCCGGTTTGACAAAAACACCAATCCTTCCATCCTTTGTTTTAGTGACATTATACAATCGGTGAGCTTTTGCAATATCCCTACTCAATCGGATATGTGGATCCTGATCAACTCCAACAGGAACAAGAACAGGTCGTATTCCTCCAAATTTTGGTAATTGAACATGTAGAATATCCCCCGTTTGAATCAAGGGTGAAAACACATGAGTCATATTAGTTTTACCAGAGAACCCATAGGTTGCTGTCATCTGGGACCAATTCACTTTTTTACCAAGAAGATAAGCTAAATCTTTAACGTCTTGATTTTTTGATTGAAAATAAATCCGACACTTATCTGGTTTTAATCCAAGAGCAATGTAATTTTTGATATATTCTTCAACAGCTAAGGTTTTTGTTTGTTGAAGTGAATAGCCACGGGTACCAAATGATTCAATATCCGCAACAGCAATAAAAATATCAGCACCAATACTCTGATAATAAATGACCTCATCAATTATCATTTTATGACCAAGATGCATCTTTCCAGAAGGCATTAAGCCAGTGAGAATTGCCCAGGGACTCTTTTCCTGAATAGATTCATTGATAAATGAAAAATCTCGTTGACCAAACACCACACCCCGTCTTAACAAACGATGTGGATTGGGTAAATGTTGCCAATGCTGTTCAGAGAACGCTTCAATTCCAAACTCATCTCGAAGACGTGCATAATCTTGATACGTTGATGAACTCCAAGGATCGATTTTCATAAGATCTCAAAAAGTATCAATCAGTCATTCTTTCAAAAATGTTACCATAAAAAAAAATGTTAAGGAGGAAAAAGTTGGTGGATGAAAAGGATGAATCGGGGGCACGCACAACATTAAAAAAAAGGGGGCAATAATTAATCGTCAAAGAAGATTTCTGAGAGCGCTTTTACAAATGATTCGCTAAACTTAGGGGCATATGGGCATTCATCTGGTTGCATGACCGGAAGAGTTTTTTTATTTCGTTGTGCATTCATCCTTCACCACCTTCCAGTATCTGTTTTTGTTTATTGTCCTATTTAAGATATCACTGACAAAATGTCAAAAGGTAACACTATCAATTTGAATCAAACAGGAAAAAAGGAAAAATAATCAATGGAAATGTTTTTGATTGCCAAATATCATATTACCACCTTGTTGGGAGTAGGTGGACAGCTCACGGCCTTGTGCTGAGGAAAGTCCTCCCTCACTCTGGACCGAGGACCTACACAAGTAGGAGAGGCGGGAGCCTCTGCAGAGGAGCAGAAACGACACAGCCCATAAATAATGCGATGATGCAAGTTATGTTGTTGAGGTCTTTATGGGATTTGATGAAACGGCCAATCTGACCTTGGAGCAAGCCTAAACAGTGAGATCAGTTGTCCAGACTGCTCACAGGTAAGGCGCTAAGTAGAATGCTGTTTAAAACAGAAGGAGGCTTACGGCCTACACCCAACATCTTATGTTTTTAAGGATACTGTTTACGTTCTCACTATTCTTCTTACGTCTTCAAATGTTTGCTTCTGTTCTGAACGTAAGAAAAATGTTATCCATAGATTGGAATGCTTACGTTTTCATGCTTCTTTTTAATCATTCTTACTGCTTCAGTTTTAATGTCCAATCTGATTGATTTTACATGGGTCATTCTTGTTGAAAAATTCAAAATTTAGTGTTTGATACTTCAAAGTTGAAGTACATGTTTATTTCCTCATCTTATTTTCGGTAAATACCGAAAGTTTCATTAAATAGTGAAAGTATTATATCATTATGAATGTTACATTGGATGTTACCTATAAAATCATTCGATATATTCTCCTATCAAAAAATAGAGAATTCACTCAATCTGAAATTCATAAAAAAACTGGTAGTTCTTTAGGGAGAATAAATGAAGTTGTCCAGTGGTTACTATCAAGAAATTTTGTTGAAAAAACAAAAGGCAAATATTATGTATTGAATCCTTCAGGTATCCTTTCATTGTTTCCTCTTTACCGAACTATGAATGATTTATGTGTGTATAGTATTCAACTCAGAGGAGATAAAGATAAAATTCTTGAGAATCTACCAAAAGAATCAGTGTTGTGTTTGGATAGTGCATTAGATCACTATTCAAAATATTTCCGAAGCAATCGCATCTGCATTTATCATAAGAACCCAGATCTTATTAAAAAAAGATTTGAACCGTATAGTGGTGGAATTATTAAATTAGAAATTTATAAACCTGATATGAGATTATCTGAAGATAAGAAAAATGGGATAACCTCAAAATTACGAACAATAATAGATATGACCTGTGATGGGAAAACATATGTAGCAAAAGATTTATTCGAGGACTTATGGGGGATTAAATTTGGATAATTGGTATCGAAAGGAAATCACAGAAGAATCCTACAAAGAATTGATCAATTTAACAAAATGGTGTAACGTACTATTAGGATATCATCCAGTCATCATTGGAGGATGGGCAGTGTTTCATTATTCTCCATCATTAGGATCTAGAGATATTGACATCGTCTTTCCAACACAAAAAACACGGGAAGACACCTTAATGAAATATTATAAAGAAAACGGATACAAAGAAGAAGGATTATTCGTAAAACATTATTTCAAAGAAGTCAAGACTAAAGAAGGAACTGAACAGATTATCCTTGATGCTTGCACGCATGCGAATAAAAATTTTCTCCACGAGAATCCAAAGGTTACCATACCATGGAATTTAACAGAGGAGCATTATGAAGAATGGATCATTGAAGAAGATGTTATTTCTAGAGTTCCAACAAAGGAATTGTTAGTTCTTTATAAAATTAAAGCTCTCTGTGATAGACGATATGATCTACAGAAACCTTCAACAGCTGGTTTAGACCGAGAATATATCACCAGTAAAATATGGAAAGATGAACATGATGTTCAAGAACTATTCAAGCAAAAAGTAAATGTAGATCTATTGAAAGAGTTACTTGAGTCTACAAAGTTTTATGATTATGCAAAAAGGGAGATTGATAGATTAAAGATCAAAATTGAATTATGATAGTAGGTATTTTTGACATGATTGAGATCTATCCGTAGATAGGTACACTCATGTTTTCATACTCCTTTTTTATCTTGCTTACGGCTCTTAAATAAACCTCTGGCGTTATAGTTCCATTTGCTAGTTGTGTTGCAAGGATTTGTTCAATAGTTGAATGGTTATCTTCTCGATCTTGTTTTGGTTGTTTACGTTTTATTGTTTTTTGTGGTTGTCCATCATTGTTCGTGTTAAATGAAAGTGTTTTCAGGTATATTTCTCGGTTGTGTTCTTCTGATGGGTTGATATAGTGTTTTAATAAGGTGTCAATATTTCTGTGTCTGCTTTGTGCCATGATATCTGGTATGCTCGCTCCGGCATTATGCATATGAGTAATGCTTGATGTTCGAAAGAGGTGTGGATAGACTCTTTTGGTGATTTTTGCTTTTGTTGCATATTGTTTTATCATGTTATGCAAAAATGTTCTTCCAATTCGTTCTCTTTTACTATTGAGAAATAATGCATGTTCATGATCCTTTTTTGCTTGAGGTCTTATGTTGAGGTAATGCCCAATTGCTTTGAGTGCATCTGGATGAATATTTCGTTCATCGTAATGGTGTCCTTTGCTAATTGTTCGTATCTTTTGTCGTTGAAAATCAATATCACTAATGTTTAAATTACATAGTTCTCTGCTTCTAATCGTTGAGTAATATAATGTTTTAAGGATCGCGTAGTCTCGAAGGTTTTCTTCTGCTGCATCAAATATTTCTTTGACCTCTTCCCGAGTTAAGGGGATTTTTGGTTTGACTTCTTTTCTTGGAGGATTGAGTTTAAAGGATTTGATTTTTTTATCTGGATATTCTAAAAATTCAATGGCTTTATCGTCAAAAATGACTTCATACATTATTCTATAGCCCCAGACGATTTTTTGCCTCTTCTTCTGTTACAAAATGTCCCTTTTTAATTCTTTCTCTAGCAGCTTCAATAGCTTTCAATGTTTCTTTACTTAAATCAGGTTCTTTTTTTATCTTTTTGACAATGTAAATTAGTTTTTTTAACACTTCATCATAACTTTCATTTTTATATTCTCTAAATTGATCTATCTCTGCCTTAGTTTCTTTATGTATCTTAATAGTTGTAGCGTTCATTATACCATAGTATACTTATATATACTATAGTATAAATAACTTTTCATCTATTGCACTTCTGCCTTCATTTTTTATAAAAAAAAAGTAGAAAAAACATATCCAAGGAGGCTTACGGACTACACCCAACACAATTTAATTGTAAAATAACAAAAATTCAATTTTTCCCCCAAAAGATATAAATATTAGTTAGTAACATATATTTATCAATTAATAACTATTTGTGATAAAAATGTCAAAATCTATTCTCAATACAAAATTTGAACATTCCCCAACCTTAAACACTGTGCTCATGGTGGAAGAAACATTGAAAAACACGGAGAAAAGCGTTGTCACTATTGCTCAACTCAAAAAGATGCTTCCAAAACAAGTTAATCACAATACTTTGAAAGTAATACTCACCTATCTTGAATATAGCAACAAGATTGCAGTAACTCTTAATGGAATAACTTGGATCCACAATACCAATCCAAATCTCCGTAAAGCAATCTCTAAAGGACTTGAACTATGAAAAAAGTACGAGTTATTCTCTCCCCTGAAGCCGAAGAAGTGTATAACCATTTAAACAAAGAAGCGCCTAACTCTAAGAATGAAAATACAATTCTCAAAGCAATAAACAAAAAAGTCGAATTAATTAAAGTTAATCCACATTACGGTAATCCCCTTTCAAAGAAACTCATCCCTCAAGAATACAAAGAAAATTATGGCATTACCAATCTTTTTAGAGTAGAACTACCAAATTATTGGAGAATGTTCTATACATTAACCGATGGCGAATCAAAGATCGAGATTATCGCCTTTGTTCTTGATATTATGAATCATGAACTATACGATAAAAAATTTGGTTACAAAGGAAAATAATTACTGCTTCAATTTTTCTAATTATATTATTATTCTCGATGGACTAAGGAGGCTTACGGCCTACACCCAACAACTTAATTTACAGTTGGTCTCCACTTGTAAGCATCATCATGATGACCAAAATAATAAACTGTAACAACTTCTTCTGTATGATTTATATCGAAGATTAATACAAAATGAGAATTAATGTGAACTCTTGAAAAGTTTTGTAAAGGTGGTCGAAGATGTTTATATTCATGATTTGGTTTTGATTGAATTTCTAGAATTTTTTTATGGATCATGACTAATTGTTTTTTATTCTTTTTAGCAAGTTTCTTAAAAATCTTATCTGCAGTAGGCTTTATTTCTAGATTATACATCTAAGCCATACCTCTTGGCAAAATCGTCTACTCGGATACTTTTTTCCTTTTTGATTTTTTTTATCTTTTCGATAAATTCAGGTTTTAATTCAGGTTCATTTTCATACTCAATATATTTTTTTACAATAAATTCGATTGTTTCGCTTTTATCTTTAAAATCATATTTGGCTTTAACAATATTCAAAACACGATTGATATTTTCGTTTAATTTTATCAATGCTTGAGTCATACTAAGTTCACCTAAGTTTATATTAGTTAAAATAATTTAAATAGTTTTCTATAAAATCTAAAGCTTTAGTTTCTTTTTTACTTCTTCTAAAGTATGATATTTGCCTTTTTTAATATCTTCTCTTGCTCTTTTAATTTCCTTTAATGTTTCCTCATTAAGCTCTAATTCATCTTCATCCATTATGTTTTATTAATAGGATATAATTTAAATGTTCTTCTGTCCTCAAAATTTTGAAAAAATAAGGAGAAAAAACTTGTTCAAGGAGGCTTACGGCCTACACCCAACATTATGATTAATTGAGATGCCAAGCGAGAAATCCCTAACTTTTAAGTTGTGGGATGAATCGCCTGGAAAGACCACTTTAAAACACCACCCGGTGTTTTCTTCCCCCTTTGGGGGAAAGCCATTACATTTATGTCATGGAAGGGTGGAGCAAATATGCATTCATTAATAAGGCTTTCAAAACCCATATCTCTTGTGAGCGTCATCAATAGGTAGGATTTCAGAAATCCGAACTTCTTTTTTATCTTCCAAGATCGAGTAAAACACTGTCCATGTATGACCTATATGCATACGATAGCGCTCTTTACCACCAATAGGCAGTTTTTCCTTATTACCAATTCCTCTCCCAGGATAAGGATTATATTCTAGCTTTCTCAAATTTTTCTTGATGATAGAAATAGTTTTTTTATCCAATAAACGAATATCTTGATAAACAGGTTCGGCAAGTTTAACCTTATAAGTCATCTAAATCAACTAGGTCTTCACTATCTGCCT
>Ga0209925_1000443_pt1 | contig 21349 bp, 21 predicted proteins | sample SalPonR2_A_D1_MG_FD_185702 | JGI IMG/M metagenome (GOLD analysis project Ga0209925, IMG submission 185702) | Salt pond soil microbial communities from South San Francisco under conditions of wetland restoration - Salt Pond MetaG R2_A_D1_MG... ... | reverse complement strand
TTCATTATTTGATTTTTCCTCAACCTGTCCTATAACTGTAAAAGTTAAAAGAGGAATTATCATCAAAATAACTAATAATTTTCTCATTACAAACCTCCTTAAAAAACTTATTATTTATATAAGTATAACAATTTAATAATTCAATATCAAGTTATCATAATAATGAATTTAACAAAAATTAATGTAAAAACACCCGAAACAAAATCATCCAGCATAATACCCCATCCATTTTTTATTCTATCAAATAAATTAACAGGAAAAGGTTTTAAAATATCAAAAACTCTAAATATAAAAAAAGATAACAAAAACAATCCAATTGATTTTGGAATAAAAATCAGGGGTAACAGCTGCCCGTATAGTTCATCAATAACAATTTTTTTAGAATCATCTACACCATAAATTTCTTTTGATTTATCAGACATTAAAGAAAATAAAATAAAAGTAATAATATAAATAAGATACAATAGTATTCCACTATTTTTATAATATATATAATCATGTAACAAATAAAAAATAATAACTGTTAATATACTGCTATAAGTACCAGGTGCTACGGGTAATTTCCCCACCGAAAATAAAGATAAAATTGTATCATATATTTTATTTTTAAAACAATTAAAAGAAATAATTCTATGATTCTTCAAAAAATAATCAATCCCTGAATAAATTGTTATTCCCAGTACAAGATAAATTAAATATTGATCCAAATTAAAAAGCAAATTCATAAAAATATAATTAATAAACCCCACTATAATAGTAATCATCTGTACTGTAGTTTTTATTTTTCCACTTTTTGCAGCTGCAATACCGACACCTTTTTCCATTGCTGCACTTCTATGAATCGTTACAAGAATTTCTCTTACAAGTAATAAAATAATTACCCATAGTGGGAATCTTTCAAGATAGACAAGAAGAAAAAACGCCGAATAAACCAATAATTTATCTGCAAGCGGATCCAAAAATTTTCCAAGTTCAGTTACCCAATTATTTTTTCTGGCAAGATAACCATCAATAAAATCGGTAATTGACAGAACCAAAAATAAACCAAAACCAATAATCAAAGATTTTGATCCATAAATATATTTATTTAAAAATGGTAAAATATAAAAGGGAATTAAAAGTATTCTTGTAAATGTAATAATATTAGGTATGTTTTTCATATAATATTTCTCCTTCCAGTTCATATTTATATGCATTATTAATCTTAACTCTATAGACTTTCCCGTATTCATATTCTCCCTTTGTGATAATAACTTTATTATCTATATCAGGAGCATCCATCCATAATCTTCCTGCATTTTCTTGATCAATAAGGATATCAAATTCGTTATCTACATATTTTTGTAAATTGATCATCATTTTTTCTTCAGCAATGTAACTTAATTGATTAAATCTTATAATTTTTTCCTCTTCACTTATAATGTCATCATATTTTTTTGCTATCAAACTTTTATCCTGATGTGAATATAAAAATATTCCAACTTTATCAAAAATATTATTTTCTATAAATTCTTTTAATTTTTTATAAGCTTTTTTATTTTCTGTAGGGAAACCAGTTATAAAAGTTGTTCTTAAAATCGAATTCTTAAAAATATTTTTTATCATCTTTACTTTTTCCATTATATCCTTATAAGTATAATATCTATTCATATCCTCAAGTACCTTATTATCAATGTGTTGTAAGGGTATATCAAAATAAGGTAATATATTATTTTTTTTTATTGATAATAAAAATTTTTCATTTATTTTTCTTATATCAAGATAAAGAAGTCTTTTCCAGAAGAAATTATATTCTCCAATTAAATCAAGTAAATCAAGTACATTACAGTTTTTATCCATTCCATAATAAGATAAATTTTGTGAAACAAGAATAATTTCTTTAATATGCTTATTTTTTTTTATAAAATCCAGTTCTTTTCTTAACCCTTCAAGTGTTTTACTCTTATTTTTACCCCTAATTTTAGGGATGATACAATAAGAACAGTTCAAACTGCATCCATCTGATACCTTTACAAATTTATAAACATTATCTTCTAAATTCATGTCTGGAAAATTTTCTCCGAGAAACCCACTTTCAGTATCTTCATCAGCAATATTTCCCAGAAGAATTTTATCAATATACTTATACTGACCTGGTTTTACATAATAATCTATCTCAGGAATTTCTCTTTTTAATTCCTCTTTATATATTTCTACCATGCAACCAGCAACAATAATTTTGTATTCTTTACTTTTATTATTTCTATACTCAACAAAATTTAAAATTGTTTCAATGCTTTCTTCTTTAGCTTCGTCAATAAATGAACATGTATTTATAAAAATAAAATCTGCATCATCAATATTTTTTGTTAATTTATAATTTTTATCTTTCAAAAAAGCTGCTATTTTTTCAGAATCAGCAAAATTTTTATCACATCCAAGTGTTTTGATAAAAATTTTATTCATTTTCACCTTTTGAATAGAACTTCTTAGCATTTTCAAAACTAAAAATTTCCTGTCTGAAATTTACATTTTTAAAATATTCAAATGTATAAATTACAAAACTACCGGTGTGGAAATAGACTTCCATTTTTTCCGGATATTGAATACTACTTGTGAATTCAATATTAATTTTTTTAATATCTCCAGTATTTTCAGATTTAGCTTTTAACTTATATTTTTTATCACCAACAAGAAAAATCTTAAAATATTTATCCATATCAACAAGAAGATTGAATGGTGACATGAATATAAAATTATCAATTCCCCCCTGCATCATCTCATCATCATAAACTGTATAATCTGTAAACCCATTTTCATTTGTAATAATAATTTCCTTTTCAGGTTTTAAATATTCAATCCTGAAATTAAATTCCGGTTTAAACCAAAGTACACCTTCATAACTCATTCTTTTTTCACCATAATATGTATAATTATTTTGTTTGAACCTAACTTTTATACATTCAGAATCTTTTATAAAATTTATAAAATTATTTAATTTTTTTAGTTTTTTTCCTGATGCTGAATTAATTAACAAAACCGAAAATAAAATTAAAAAAATAATTTTTTTCAATTTATCAGTAATCAATATATTCCTCCAGAGTTTTTTCATCAACCAAAATTGGTCTTCCCTTATTTGAAATATTTTGTGTATCAACAATTCCATCTTCTGCAAGTGTATCAACAATTCGGGCTGATCTATTGTACCCAATTCTTAATTTTCTTTGAAGATAAGATATGGATACAGTTTCTTTACCATTTTTCAACAAATTATAAATTATCTGCAGTACATCTGTATACAGATCATCTTTATCATCAAGCTCAACTGAAATTTCTTTTTCTTTCTCAAATACTTCCTGAAAATCATCTTCCTCAACTTCAATATGATTAAAATATTCAACAGTTTTTTCAATTTCTTCAACAGTAACCAGTGCTCCCTGTCCCCTTATTAAATTTCCATCTATTGACCGGTATAGAAAATCTCCTTTTCCCAATAAATTTTCTGCTCCGGTTTCATCAAGAATGATTCTTGAATTATTACGTGTAGCTGTTTTATATGCTACTCTTGATGGAAAATTTGCTTTAATTGTACCGGTAATTATATCCACAGAAGGTCTCTGAGTTGCAAGAATTAAATGAATACCAACCGCCCTGGACATCTGAGCAAGCCTTATAATTGAATGTTCTACATCCTGCCCTGTATTCATAATCAAATCTGCCATCTCATCTACAATTATAATAATATAAGGCATATCTTTTTCATCTTCATTTTTATGATAGGCTTGAATATTACGGTAACCATGGTTTGATAATTTTTCATACCTTTTTTCCATTTCATATAGAGCCCATTTTAAAATATTAACAGCTTCTTTAGGTTCCACGATAACCTCACTTAATAAATGCGGCAACCCATTGTAATATGGGAACTCCAATCGTTTGGGATCAATCATTATAAATTTAACATCTTCATGAGTGTGTCTGTATAAAATACTCATAATTATTGTATGAATTCCAATACTTTTTCCGGAATTTGTTGCTCCTGAAATTAATAAATGAGGTAACTGAGCTATATCTATTACAATTGCTTCTCCATTCATCCCTCTTCCAAATGCAATTCCAAGATCCGCTTCATAATTTTTAAATTTTTTATCTTCAAGTAATTCTCTGAGAGAAACAAATTGTCTTAATTTATTAGGAATTTCAAAACCAACCGTACCTTTGTGTGGAAGAGGTGCTATTATACGAATATTCGACTTGCTCATCATAAGTGCAAGATCCTTATCAAGTGAAGTTATTTTCCTGACTTTAGTACCTTTTTTTACATCAACTTCATATAGAGAAGCCATCGGTCCTGTTTCTATATTAACAACTTTCCCTTCTATACCAAACTCATCAAGTGCATCTTCAAGTTTATATTTCAACTTATCAAAATTTTCACTATTATGAGTTTTTTCAAGATAATTCAATAATTCTTTGGGGGGTATTAAAGATTTTGTCTTTTTTATAACCTCAAGTATCTCTTCATTTTGATTATTTTTTTTCTTAGGCGTATTAATCGCTTTATCATTTTTACTGTTTTTTGAAATTTTAACCTGAAAGTATTCTACATTCATGACCTTGCTTTTTTTATTTCCACTTTTTTTATTTTTACTTCTTCCCTTTATTTTTTTAGTCTTTTTTGTTTTTTTTATAATCTTAGGAAATGATATTAATTTTTTTAAGTTTTTAATCTTACTAAATATTTTATAAAGTATATTCTTAAATAAAACATTAAATATTATACCCAGTAAAAGAATCATTATCGAGGAGAGTAATATGTATGTTCCAATTTCCCCAAAAAGAAGTAAAATATATTTACTCAAAAATTCAATCAGTACTCCACCCCACTTGAATTTTTTAAACAAGTAAATGTTATTAATATTTAATATCATTGAAATAGAAAGGAAAAAACCGAGGATGGAAAGAATCTTATAAAATTTAAAATTATTGGTATTGAGTATCAATTTAATACCGGAATAGATAAAAATAAGGGGAATAATAAAACTTAAGTTACCAAAAATAAAAAGAAAAAAATAGGATAAATACGCTCCTATAATCCCAATAAAATTTTTTATTTCCCCATTAAAAGATGAATTAGGCGGATCTACAGGAGAATATGTAAAAATACTTAAAAGATAAAGTATAGAAAATACTATTAAAAGAATCCCTATAATTTCTCTTTTTAATTCTTTTTTATTCATATTCTTTTTTTTGGATTTTGCTTTCATAAGTTATTAATTAATATAACATAAAAATTAAAATACTCAATGGTATTAAATAATATGCAAATATTTTTAAACTACTTTTTTTTACAAGTTTGATTAATAGTATTATTGAAAAATATCCAACTATTGCTGAAGTAAAAAAACCTGATATCAAAACTAATGGCTCGGGGATATTTTCAATCCCGGCATCATAATATTCCACTATATTAGCACCAATAATAGCCGGTATAGATATTAAAAATGAATATTTGATTGCATTTTTTCTGCTTACTCCCAGTATTAAAGCCGCAACTAAAGTTATTCCTGAACGTGATATACCCGGAAATATAGCAAGAGTTTGTACTATTCCAATTATAATAGCAATATTAAAATTGATTTTCCTACCTTTTTCGTTAACATAATCAGATAAAAATATTATAACTGCAGTAAATAACCAAAATGCAGCAATTATATTCAAACTTTTATAGCTTTCCTCAAAAATTGATTTGCCAAGAAGTCCCAGAATCCCTGTTATAAAAGTAGTTACAATTATATATAATAAATATTTAAAAGAATCCCTATCTTTATTTAAAATTCCTGATAATAATTTTTTTATATCCTGTCTAAAAGCAATTATTATTGCAGTTAATGTGCCAAGATGAAGAAAAGCAGCCATGAAAATAGAAGGTTCTACATTAAAAATCATACTAACAGCAGCAAGATGTCCAGATGAACTTACGGGCAAAAATTCCGTTAATCCCTGAATAATAGCAAGTAATAATATTAATAATAATCCCATAATCACTCCATAATTTTTATAATAACAAAAGGATCCTTATATTTTCTTTTTCTTATATAGCGTTTTAATCTTCTTCTAATTCTTTTTTTAAATAATTCATCTTCATATAATTCTTCATTTTCAAGAACATTTACAACACTTTTAACTTTTTCTTTCATTTCATTAATAAATCTATCATCAAACTGGATTCCCTTAATTATGAACTCGGGTTCTCTGGGGATAGTATTTCTTTTATCAGTTAAATATAAAATAATAAAAATTAATCCTGATTCTCCCATTATTTTTCTCTCAAATAATTTATTTATATCTATAAAACCCATTTCACGATTTTCGATCAATATTTCGCCTGACTTGATCACATCTTTTTCTAATTTTAAATTGTTATCCTCCAGTAAAAGAAAATCGCCGTTTTCAACCAATTTAATTTGCTCTTCCTCATAACCGAGATGAATCATTAGTTTTTTCATTTTTTTAATATGCTTGTATTCTCCATGATTCGGAACTATATATTTAGGATCCAATAATTTAGTAATGATTTTTATATCTTCTTTGGAAGCATGTCCTGATACATGTATTTCAGATACATTTTCATAATAAACTTCATCCACTTTTCTATGTAAATCATTAACCATACGATTTATTGCAACTTCATTTCCTGGAATTACTTTTGCAGAAATTAATATTGTGTCATTACTCTTCAGCTCAAGATCCCTATTGTTATCTCTTGATGCTCTTTTAAGAGCTGACAATTTCTCTCCCTGACTACCTGTAATTAAATAGAGCAATTGATCATCTTTATAATTATCAACTTCATTTTTATTTATTATTTCATAATTTTTTAAATCTATATATCCTAATTTATATGCTATTTTGATTATTCTTTTCAGACTTCTTCCTAAAACCACAACTTTTCGGTCATTTTTTTTGGCTATATTAAATATTTGAACAAGTCGACTTAAATTTGTTGAAAAAGTAGCAATTATAACACGATTTTCTATGTTAGAAATAATTTCATTCATTTCAATACCGACTTGTTTTTCTGAATATGATAATCCTTCATGTGTCACATTGGTAGAATCAACTATCATAAGGTCTATATTTTGCTGTCCAATTTCTGATATACGGTTTAAATCAATAAAATCTTCCTTTATTGGAGTATAATCGATCTTAAAATCCCCGGTAAAAAAAATAGATTTATTCCCTGCCCTAATATAAAGTGCTGAGGAATCCATAATACTGTGGTTGACATTAATAAATTCAACTTTTATTGAACCTGCTTTAACTTTATTATTTCTTTTTGTAACCGGTTTAAACTTGTTATACTTAATTCCTTTATCTATTAATTTTTCTTCTATAAGTTCTTTTGCGAGATTTTTACAGAAAATTTTTGGATAATTTAATTTTTCAATTATATAAGGTAGTGCACCGATATGATCTTCATGCCCATGAGTTATAAATATACCTTTTATTTTTTTCTTTTTATTTTCTAAATACCCTATATCGGGAATAATGTAATCAATCCCTGGATGTTCATTATCCGGAAAAGAAATACCACAATCAATTATAATTATAGAATTTTTATATTCTATAACGGTCATATTTTTACCAATTTCTCCATAACCACCAAGTGAACAAATTTTTATATTTTTATTCATTATTACTCCTTATATAAATTTTCAAAAAATATATAAAATAGGTAATTCCAGAAATCGTAATTGAAATTAATAAAATATAAAAGAAAATAGATTTTAAAAATTCTATACCTCCTATAAAAGATATCAAATAAACTACAAGAGAAAATGTTGTTATTTTACCCCATATATTAGAAACAGGAATAACCTTTTTTTTCTTAAATATTGAATATCCTGAAAATATTATTACAATATCCCTTGATAATAATAAAATAACTATAAAAAGTGGAAAATCATATTTTAATAAAGCTATCATTATACTATCAAATGTTAGTTTGTCGGCCAGTGGATCTAAAATTTTTCCCAATCTTGATATCTGTTTTAATTTCCTTGCTATTATACCATCTAAAAAATCAGTCAATCCCTGAATTCCAAGAAGTATAAATATTGTTTTTTGATAAGAATAAACATCCTTGGTTATATAATAAATTACAAATGGAAGTACCATTATACGTAATATTGTTAAAATATTTGGAATTGTTAGAAATCTTTTTTCTTCATCCATTAGTAACTTTTAACTAGACTAATCCTCAATTCTCTTCTTTTTAGATTCAAAGAACTTTTCAGACTTAATCCATTATTATTTGCGCCAATTAAAGCATCAACACCACTAACCACATGATTTATTATAATTCCACCCAGAATCAAGTTTTTTAATTTATATTCTTTGTTGGCTTTTTGACGCATGTCATAATAGTAATCCTGCTGCCATGACTCATCCCAAAACATGTTTAACTCATCCAGTTTCCCAATAAGTTCATAATATTCACCTGTTTTTGTATAGGGCAGGTTAACACTTGCATAAACTCTGTCTTTAAGAATTTCATACATTTCTGTATAGCTTTTTCTTTCAGGATCATCACCTTCATAATAAAAATTATTATCAGCATAACTAATATATTTATCAACAAAGATATCATTTTTATGAGAAGAATAAGAGTAAAATGACCAGGCAAGAACCTCAACAAATAAAAAAGTGTTCCCTTTTAGTTTTTGACCATTATTATACTGACCGGTTCCAGGTAATAAAAGAGAAAACAAAAAAGATTTTATAGAACTATTATTAGGCTCAGCAGATATACCCCCTGCTGAACCCAATATAATTATTATTAACAAAATTACAATTATTTTTTTTAATATATTCATTTTTTAAAAAAGATACCCTACAGAAAAAGTTTTTATACTATCCTCAAATGGATTAGTAGTATCAACTCCAAAATCAAACAATATACGCATATATTTAAGACCTAAACCCCAGTTTAAACCATTTACATCACCATCTGAGTCATTATAATAACCTATACGTCCGTAGAACATGTCCTTGAAACTATATTCCATTCCTACTTTGTGTATAAAACCCAATTCCATTTCTTCAAATGTATTTTTATCAATACTGTATGTAGTTAAAATATACTGTGGAAAATTAAAAGCTCTATAATTTAATTTAAAACTCACTCCTGTTCTTAAAAACCTTGGCAAATTATCTGCCTGTTCTTCATCCTGATAAGAGATTTTAGGACCAATATTTTGCAGGGTAACTCCAAAACCAGTAGTTAAATTCAAGTTTCTTTTTAATTGAAATTTCTTTTTATATAAAAAACCAAGATCAAAAGCAATATCACTTGCAGAATAATCTGTAAATAAATGACTGTATATGTATTTTAAATTTAACCCAAAACCCAAATTTTTAAGAATTTCTCTTGAATATGATACTCCAATACTTGTTTCATATATTCTAAATTCATTAATAACTTCACCCCATTCATTTGTTGTTTGACTTGTACCATAATCAAAATATAAAAAATTTAATCCAAATGCCCCACCAATACTATCCTTCATGGGATAAAAAAATGAAAAATTAATTACTTTTTGATCTGTATTTGAAATATTCTGATAAGAACTATAAACAGATGTTTCATCAAAAAAGGCCCCTCCAGCAATATTATAAAAAGCAGCCTGCCCATCATCGGCTACAGCTACAAAAGTCTTACCCATACCAACTGACCTGGCACCCATCTCATAAGTTAAAAAATCTACAGCAGTATTTTCTGCTTTTAAATTAAAAATTAATAAAACAAATATAATAACAAAAACTGATATTTTTTTCATAAATCCTCCTTAATTATTCTAAAAAGTCTATCGCATCTACACCTGAAAAGAATTTAGTAATGGATAATCCACTATTAATTCTATATATTAATTCAGCTGCCAATTTAGCTGATGAAACCACTCTTAAATTCGGTAATTCTTTTTTTACTTTTTTGGAAATAAATATTGTATCAATACAAACAATGTTATTGAGTACCCCTTCATTTGTTAGTTTTTTTAATCTTTCTATTGCCGGTGGAGAAAAAACTGGATGAATAATTGCAATATTAACATTTTTCACTTTACGCTTTTTTAATTCAAGAACAAGTTCAAGAACAGAACCACCAGTATCAATCATATCATCAACAATCCATATTGTTTTTCCTTTAAGATCGATATCAGAAAGAATATCAATATTTTCAACAGTATTGGCTTTATTTATACTTCTTCTTTTATTAGCAACAACAAGATTTGAATTAAAAACATTTGCAAATTTACGGGCCATTTTTTTACCACCTGCATCAACAGAACAAAAGGCCCAGTTGTTTTGAACTTCCTCATTAAGATAATCTTTTGTTTTAACAAAGTTTTTTAAAATATATTTTTTTAATAATGAAGTTGCAGGCATATCGTCTATATTAACAAATTTTGGATCAAAAATTGTTTTTGATTTTTCAGAATGCAATTGAAAGGTTATATAATGATCCATACCAAGAGAAACCATTGTTTTAGTATGAGACCATAGTCCAACAGAACATCTTCTCGTTGCCCTATCACTTCTTGAAGGAGATGAATATGGTTCGAAAATTGTAAGTGAATTTGCTTGAGCTCTGGTTAAAGCATCGATTGAATGATATAACTCTATTTTATTTTCATTTACAGATAAATTCTTTGAATTTCTCTGAGCACAATTTTGGAATAAATAAACATCTTTTTTTCTTATAGAAGCTCCAATATCAACTTCCATTTCTCCATCAGCAAATTTTCTTACCTGTAATTCACCTTTTAAATCCGTATATTTTTGAGTATCTTTATTGATTTTCTTTAACTTTTTTATAACACGGTTTGCATAGGCTTCTGCACTTCTACATGCAAATATCTGAATTTTACCTCTTGCTATCATTTTTTTCCTCCTACATTAAATATCAAAAAAATCAAATTTTAATATTATCAGCAATTTCTTTTGCTGTAAAATTGTGAAGACCATTATTACTAAAATTATCTGCTGCTGAACTATGAACCAGGACACCATTTTTCGCCGACAAAATGGCATTATACCCTTTCTGTGACCAAAACCCAGCTATTACCCCTGTTAATACATCGCCCATCCCTAAAGTTGCCATATATTGATTTCCCAATCCGTTTATATATATATTGCCATCTTTAGAAAAGATTATAGTATTTTCTGATTTTAATACAAGGGTACATTTTTTATTTTTAGCAAATTTTTTCCCAATTTTTATAATATCATCTTTTATTTCAGATACTTTTAGTCCAGTTAAATTAGCAAATTCTCCAATATGAGGAGTAATTATTACATCATGTACCTCTTTTTTATAAAATTTATCAAAATAAAAAAGTGCATCCGCATCTAAAATTATTTTTAAATTTTTAAAATTTGTAAAAAGATTTTTTAAAAATTCAATTTTAATTTTTTCTCTACCCAACCCAGGTCCTACAATCAATACACCCTTTTGTTCTTTTTTGGTTAGTTTTATCCTGTTATAATTATCAAAATATTCCAAAACTATTTCAGGAAAGTGATTTTCAAATCGATTTTTGCTTACGGATTTTAATTTAACATATCCAGCTCCCCCTTTTAAAGCTGAATAGGAAGCGAGAATAGAAGCACCTGAATATTCTTTTTTTCCTCCGATAACAGTAACAATTCCTCTTGAATATTTATGTATATCTACCGGTAACTCTTTAATATCTATGTCCTGTTTCAAAATAACACTTTTTGAAAACTCCATTTTAGCTGGCTTTATTAAACCTATAGATTTAACAAGTAACTTACCGCAATATTTTTTTCCGGGCTGAATAAAATGCCCAACAAGCGGATACTCAAAAGTTACTGTATAATCAGCACAGAAAGGATTTTTAGAAATTTTTCCTGAACTTCCCTCTACACCTGAAGGTATATCAATGGCAATCTGAATATTTTTTTCTTTATTACATTTATAAAACAATTTTTGAATTTTTTCATCCAGTTCCCCGTGAAATCCAGTTCCAAAAACAGCATCAACTATGATATTATATTTTTTATAATCAGGTTCATTACTTTTATTAAAAATATTCAGTTCATATTTTTTTGAAATCTTAAAATTTTTTATCGCATCTTTACTTTCTGGTTCATAAACCATGTAAATATCAGCATTATAATTATTTAAATTTAAGATTCTACCAAGTGCGAAACCATCTCCGCCATTATTTCCTTTCCCCGTCAAAATTAAAATGTTTTTACAGTCTTCATTCAAACTGTCGATTAAATCAAAAACTCTTTGAGCAGCGTTCTCCATTAATAAAAGTGAAGGGATGTTAAGGTTTTTAATAGTATATGTATCTAAATTACGTTTTTCACTGTTATCCACTAAATACATTTTTTTCTCCAAAAACTACTGCAACAGCATTATCTCTTGAATGTGATATTGAAACAGCCAGGTTTGTTTGTTTTTTATTTATGTATATTCTGGGAATCCCACCATCTGTATTTATTATTTCAATATTTTTAATTTTTATTCCTTGTAAACCACAATTAAATTTAATAAATGCTTCTTTAGCGGCAAATTTACCTGCAAAAGAATGATATTTAGCTCTTTTCTTTGTGCAGTAATTTATTTCTCTTTCTGAAAACACTCTTTTTAGAAACCTGCTGCCAAATTTATTTATAGCATTTTCTATTCTTGAAATTTTTATTATATCTATACCAATATTATTCATAATTTTTTATATATTCAATTTTATTTTTGAGCCATTTTTTATCAAGTGATTCTCCTATTACTCTAATTATTGGTTCTGTTCCAGATGGTCTTATATGAATCCAGGATTTTTTCCATTCAAATCTAATACCATCCTGATAATCAATATTTACAGGTTTTTCTTCAAAATTTATTTTTCTAAATTTCTTCATATATTTCTTTCGTTTATCCTTATTCTTAAATTTAATTTTATCCTTAATAATATTGTATTTAGGCAATTCTTCAATAATTTTAGATACCGGACGATTTTGAACTGTTAAGAAATCAAGGATTACAGCAATAGCTGCTGGAGCATCTCTAGTATAATGCAGTTCAGGGATAATTACTCCACCATTTCCCTCTCCCCCAATAATTGCGTTTTCTTCAATCATCCGGCTTGCTACATTTACTTCTCCAACAGGAGTTCTAACAACTCCGGAATCATATTTTGATGCTATATCTTCTACGATCATACTGGTAGAAAGATTACAAACACATTTATTATTAGGGTTATCCATCAAAAATTTCCATGCTGCCAGAGCGAGTGTAAGTTCTTCTCCTATCGGTTCACCTTTTTCATCAACAACTGCCAGCCTATCTACATCTGGATCATGTGCAAATCCAATATCAGCGTTTTCCTTTTTAACTTTTTCAGCTAATCTGGAAAGATTTTCTGGTCTTGGTTCTGGATTTCTGGAAAACTTTCCGTTTGGTTCTTCATTTATTACTTTATAATTACAATTCATTTCTTTTAATAATTTTGGTGTAAAAACTCCTCCTGCACCATTAACACAATCAAGTACAACATTGAATTTCCTTTTTCTTACTCTTTCTAAATTTATAAGAGATAGTATTCTTTCAATATGATTTTGAATACCTTTTTTATATTTTATAACATTCCCTACCTTATCATATTTAACATATTTTGAATGATCATTTTTTAAGCTATCTAAAAATTTAGCTCCCTCTTCCGAGGTTAAAAACATGCCTTTTTCTGAGGCGAGTTTTAATGCATTCCACTCAATTGGATTATGTGAGGCTGTAATAATAATACCGCCATTGGCTTTTAAAATTTCAATATTTAATAAAACTGTCGGAGTTGGTACTATACCCATATCATACACATCATATCCTTTTGCAACCAGAATACTTTTAACAAAGTTTAATATATACTTCCCCGTTCTTCTACTATCTCTTCCCAAAACAATTGTTTTCCCATCAATATAATCTGCATAAGCTTTTACATATTTCATTATCACATCGGGATTCAAACTTTCACCAACAATACCTCTTATACCGGAAACACTTACCATTAAGTTTCCCATAATCGAACACCTTCTTCTCTTTCAATTTCTGTTTTTTTATAAATTGCTCTTATCATTTCTTTATATTCATTATTTATGTTTACACTTCTTCTTTTCATGACCTTTTTTTCATTATTAATAAATTTATCAATCTTATAACAATCCCAGCTGTTATTATCCGCCCAGCTAAATGATGGTATAAATTTCGGAAATACACCACCTCCATACAGTAAAGCACCAAAACCAATATATGTCCCGGTATTTAAAAGTGTTCCAATACCTGTTTTAACATGATCCCCAATAAAAGAACCAACTTTCAATTTTTTTGTGTTAATTTCTTCATTGCCTGTTAAATTAACCTTTACATTCCCATAATTATTTTTCAAGTCACTGTTTGTTGTAAATGCACCTAAATTGACCCAGCTTCCTATATATGAATGTCCAATGAAACCTCCATGGTGTTTATTTGTATAGGATGATATTATTGAATTCTCTACTTCACCTGATATTTTACATACATCTCCAATAGATGTGTTTTCTCTAATTTTACAATCATCAAGTGTAGAATTCTTTCCAATATAAGCCGGACCCTTAATGTAAGAATATGGTTTAATGACACTACCGTCATCAATAATTATGGGTCCATTTGTAGTATCAAATATCACTCCGGGAAATACTTTAGTATTTTCATTTAATACCAGATCTTTCTTCCTGCCAATAATTTCAAAATTTATATTTTTCAAATCTTTAATTTTATTATTTTTTTTATATATCTTTGAATCTTTTTTTATCATTTTCCCTGCATGATTTAGATAATCCCAGATGTGATCGGCCATGATATAATTGCCTTCAAACTGTATTTTTTCAATATTTTTTTTATTATAATTTTTCTCATTTACAGAAAATAAAAATTTATCCCCATCATAATATGACTTATTTTTTTTATATTGTGATAAATCTATATCTATTAAATTGTTTCTAAATTCAAAGTTTAAATTATTCGGTAAATTTTTAAAATTAACTCTTTTATTTAAAGAATATATTCCGGATTTCAATGAAGATATTTTTTTTGAAAGAGATAGGGGGTGGAAATTAATCTCATCAAATTTTTTAAATAATATCAAGATTTCTCCTTAACAAGAATATACGTGCTGACTATCCATGCATCTTCATATTCTAATTTTTCTATAAATTCTAATGCTTCCTTAGCTTGCCCCCTATTTTTATAATTTCCTATTCTCAATTTCCAGTATGGTTCATAGTATTCAATATATATTGGAATATCCCCTCTGTAATAGTAAGAATCTTCATTTTTTTCATCTTCACGGGCCTCTTCCCATTTTTCTTTAAATTTTTCACCATATTTTTCTGCATTTTGTTTTGAAGTTGCAGCCATAAGCTGAATTCTGTAACCCTTTATCCTCTTTAATGTTTCCATGTCCTCATTTGAAGTGCTGCTCTCTTCTTCATCTAATGCATAATCACTTTCATCTTTATCAACAACAATTTCAACATTTTTTTCTCCGCCTGTTTTTTCATCAGAATTATTTATAATAATACCCTCTCTTACTTCTACTTTTTGGTCTGGTTCTTCATCTATGTTTAATGTTTTTGTATCAACTATTTCCTCATCATTACGCTCCTTGAGATTTTTACCTTTTAGCCTATTTTTAATATTTTCATTCTGACAACCCCACAATAATAGACCTATAAATAGAATAAATAAAATTTTTTTCATATCGTTCACCCCCGGTTATTTTATAACACTAAAATCATCTATAATAATTTTTCCTTTAGATTCACTTTTTTTAAAATTTTTAACAACATATATTCTTTTAATTTTCACAGGAAAATCAATTTTTTTATTAACAATATTAGTTTTTGCCCACTTAGTCAAACTAAATTCTGATTTTTTAATCCTCACAGATTTCCATTTTCCATCCCAGTTCAGAACACATTTCATTAAATCAGAAGTAAATATTTCTCCTTCTTTATCTTCAATTCGAATTCTAAATAAATTATTTGAGCCATCACCATATACTGGAATTATAATTTCATCAAAATTTTCAATTGAAATGTCACTTATATAATAAACAGCAGCCTTTTTTAAGTTAAGGAAATTGTACTCAAAAATATATGAAAAAAACCCTTTTTTCAAAGGTTCTTCCCCCACAGATCTTCTAACACAGCATTCTCCAAGTAATTTAGGATAAACCAAATAATTTTCTCTAACAGGAGTTTCAATTTCATAATTCAATATACTCTGAGAAAAAATATTTGACCCTGTAGATAAAAATAATATAAAAAAAACAATACAAAATACTTTTTTCATAATCACACCTTATTATTTTTTAATGTTCTCTAATTATAAGAGGAGCTTCAATTTGTAGAACAACAAAATCTTTTTTATAACTAACATCTTTTACATTAACACCTTTCATGTACCTATTTATCTCCTTTTTCTTCAATGTATCATTATTATTTCTTAAAATAGATAATAGAATTTTTTGTAGATTTCTATATGCTGCAACTTTAGCTGCCCTTTTTGCTTCTATTTTTCTTCTTGATTTATTTTCAATTGCCATATCATATCTTCCAATTCCTTTTACAACTATTTTATTATCATAAGGAAAAATATTATTATCCAAATTTTCCTGCAGATTAATTACTGAAGGTTTATCTTCATAAAACCTAAAAACAATATTGTTCAATATCCCTGTAAAATATTTATCAAAATAAATTCTAATTTTTATATTTTTAATTTTAGATATATTATTAATAGTAAATATATCTGTTACAAAAAAGGAATTTTGAGAAAATATTCCATTTACATTCCGCCAGTTGTTTTCAGTAAATATTTTAACTGAATACTTATGTTTCAAAAATAAAAAATGTTTTATTCTGAAATTAAAAAAATTACCTATACTATTGAGATCAAAATCAAGTTCGATAAAGTTAGATTTATTTATCCCAGAATAATTAACATAAATACCTGTATTTATTTTATTTACAAAATCTCTATTTACTTTCAATTCATTATTGAACCCAAAGGTGAAATCCACTGCAGCAGATTGAATTAAACTAATTAATAAAAAAAATAAAATTACAATATATATTATTCTTCTCATAATTTTTTTGAAATTACAAAAGTCACATTATCTTTATTGATCTCTGATTTAAGTTCAATATCTTCAACATGCCAGTTATAAAGATAACTTTCAACCACACCATCAAGTGTACTTATTGCTAAATTGATTATATAAAAATATATATAACTTTGCATTTTATCATAATTCTCTTTATATTTTTCATACGTTTTTTGATTTTGATCAATTAAATATTTATCATAATAATCTTTTTGTCTATCATAATAATAATAAGATTTGTATCCAAGATATAATCCTGCTGATAAAAAAATAACACCTTTTAAATATTTTTTGTTATAGAATTCCCCGCTTCCCGGTAAAACCATGCCCATAAATAAAGCTTTAGTAGGTGATTTTTTTTTGAATTTAATTTTTTTAATCTGATTATTATTATCTTCTGCTCTTATCAAAGTAATATTTAAAAATAAAACTACAGAAATTAAAATTGAAAAAATATTTTTCATAATTCTACTTCCACTTTGTAAAGGTATCCACTTCGTTCAATAATAAAAACAAATTTATTATTATACATATTTTGATATAATATTTCTTTTAGCTGACTTCTGCTATAAATAGAACATCCCTGAATTTGTCTGATAACATCATTCTCTCTCATCCCTTTATTATACAAAATACTTTTCCTTTTAACCTTTTTTACAATAACCCCTTTTTGATTTCTTAAATTATGATCTATCAAGTCTTTATACTTGAGATTTTCAATTTCAATAATTCCAAACTGCTTTAGAATAGTTTTATAATTAAATTCATCGGGTTTGACTTCAATACCGACAACTTTTTTACCATTCCAGATCTGTAAATTAATTTTCTCATGGGGAGATAGCCTCATTTTATAACCATTCCACCATTTTTTATTTTTAACTGAAGAGTCATTAAAAGATAAAATTATATCTCCCGCTTCAATACCTGCTTTTTCAGCTGAAGAATTATTATAAACTTCTTTTACAATAACACCCTGCGATCTATCAAGCTGATACTTCTTCTTCACAGAGTAAGGAATATCTTCAATAACAATTCCAAGCCATCCTCTTTTAATCTCCCCGTACTCTATTATATCATTTATACTTTTTCTTATATTGTTAATCGGTATTGCAAATCCTATTCCCTGGGATCCTCCACTTGTTGAAAATATTGAATTATTTACGCCAATTATTTCACCATCAGCATTAACAAGTGGACCTCCACTATTACCCGGATTTATTGCAGCATCAGTTTGAATAACTCCATAAATTTTATCACAGGAAACATCATCTTCCATATTTATAGTTCTCATTATGGCAGAAACTACTCCAACAGTTACAGTAGGTTGGGGATCTGAAACCATCATACCAAATGGATTTCCCAGTGCAATTACCCATTCACCAGGCATTATTGAATCCGAATTTCCCATTTCAACAAAGGAAAGATTATTCCCATCAATTTTTAATAATGAAATATCATTTATCTGATCACTACCTAATATCTCCGCTTTAAAATTTCTACCATTTGGTAATGTAACAACAATTTCATCTGCGTTTTCTACAACGTGATATGCTGTCAAAATGTGCCCTTTTTTGGATATTATTGCTCCTGAACCAAGACTCATTTTCTCTCTTTTTTGATAGGGATTTTTACCAAAAAAATTTTCAAAAAACTCATTATAGAAATTGCTTGAATGATTTTTATCTTTGAATGTAGTTTTAATACTTACAATTGCAGGTGATACATTATCAACTGCATTGATAATTGCATTGTTCCTTGTTTTTGATATCTCAACATTTTTTTTACTTCTAAACTCTTTTCTGAAATTAATTTTATTCTGATAATCTCTCTCTTTTATAAGACTACCAATATAAAAGCCAACAAAAAGAATTAATATAGCTAAAATTAAGTATAAAAACTTTTTCTTCATTATTCTCTTATATTATCAATCAGTTCTTTTAGATCTTTTTCTTTCATCAATCCGATTTTCTTTTTAATAACCTCACCATTTTCCAAAATCATGAGTGTTGGAATACTCATTATTTCATATTCTGCAGCAAGACTTTTAGCATTATCTATATTAATTTTAACAAATTTTATTTCATCTTTATCATCATAATTGTCACTTATTTTTTCAAAAATTGGAGAGAATTGTTTGCATGGATTACACCACTCAGCCCAAAAGTCAATAACTACAACTCCTTCAAAATTTTCAACTTCACTTTTAAAATTATCTTCAGCAACATTTATATAAGACATAATACCCCCTATTTTAGTTAAAGATTAGAATCAACTTTATATATTAATAATTTATCAAATTCATTTCCATGTTTTTTTTCTAAAAAATCCTTCAAAAAGATTATACCACCAATTTCTGAAAGATAATGACCTATAAAAATAAAAGATTTATTAATATTTTTTATGGGAAAATATATTTGATGGGTTAATTCACCGCTCAACAAAAGATCAAAATCTTTATACTGAATTTCGTCAATGAATGATTTGGGATCACCGGATAGAACAGCAACTTTTTCTATCACATTATTTTTTATAATCTTATTTTTTATTTCACCAAACTCTTTTCTAATCATATTTAAAAATTTATTGATTTCAATTTTTTCCTCATATTCTCCAATTAATCCAATTGAATTACTTCCTATCTCAATTAGTGGTTCTGGATTTATAAGTTTTAATTTAGTGAATAAATATGCATTATTCCCAATAGAATCATCAATATCAAGAGGTAAATGTATTGCATATAATGTAATATCATTTTCTAATAATTTTTTAATCCATTTTTTTAAATATCCTTTAATTCTGTAATTACTACCCCAGAACATACCATGATGCACTAAAATACAATCAACATTATCCTCTATAGCCTTATCAATTATTTTATCATTTATATCAACTGCAAAAGCAATATTTTTAATTTCAGAAGATCCTTCTACCTGAATGCCATTTAGAGAAGCATCTTTGATTTTTCTTATACCTAATAATTCATTTAATAAATTGTCAAAGTTAAATAATTTCATAGTGTTTATTATAGTTTAGTATGGTATAATGTCAAGATTTATATATAAGGTGTTAATAGCTTTAATTGGATTATAAGTATACTTTATAGCTTATAATCAAATATAATAAAATTTTGATTTTATAAGCTTTTTAGATTTGAATTAAATCCTCTGAAAGTTTTTCTAAATTTTTTTTGTATTTTGTAAGATCGATATTTTTCCTGAAATTATTTTCTATTAAAGCAGTTTTTGCTACTGCAAATGATTCATATATCAGGATTCTGTGATCAAACGCTTTGGGAATGATATAATCAGGACCAAATTCCAAATTCGTATTGTAAATGTTATTTATATATTCAGGAACGGGTTTTCTTGCTAATTCTGCAAGGGCTTGAGCCGCAGCTATTTTCATTTTATCTGATATTTTTTTTGCTCTTACATCCAATGCTCCTCTAAATATAAACGGAAACCCTAAAACATTATTCACCTGATTGGGGAAATCACTCCTACCAGTAGCACAAATAGCATCATCTCTTGCCTTCTTCGCTTTGTAATAGGATATTTCCGGTGTTGGATTTGCAAGTGCAAAAATTATAGGATTTTTATTCATACTTTTAATCATTTTTTCTGAAACAATATTCCCTGCAGAAACTCCAATAAATAAATCAGCATTATTCATTGCTTTTTCAATTGATTCATAATGATTATTGGAATAAAATATTTGCTCCCTGCATAAATCTTTTCGATTTTTATTTAAAGGACCATATTTATCAAACATAAAAATATTTTTTTTATTTGCCCCGAGTTCAACTATAAAATTAGCACAGGCGATTCCTGCAGCCCCAGCACCTGAAAATACAATTTTTATTTCATCAATCTTTTTACCGTTAATTTTAAGCGCATTTAAAACACCTGCTCCAACTATTACAGCTGTTCCATGTTGATCATCATGAAAAACAGGAATATCCATTTTCTTTTTCAAAACATCTTCAATATAAAAACACTCAGGAGCTTTTATATCTTCTAAATTTATACCACCAAATGTTGACTCCATTTTTATAACTGTTTCAATAAACTTATCCGGATCATTTTCATTAATTTCAATATCATACACATCAATACCTGCAAATCTTTTAAATAAAACTCCCT
>Ga0209925_1000438_pt1 | contig 21426 bp, 19 predicted proteins | sample SalPonR2_A_D1_MG_FD_185702 | JGI IMG/M metagenome (GOLD analysis project Ga0209925, IMG submission 185702) | Salt pond soil microbial communities from South San Francisco under conditions of wetland restoration - Salt Pond MetaG R2_A_D1_MG... ... | reverse complement strand
AGGGGTACCTACCGAGGGGAGGGAGGGAGGAAGGGGAAGGGAGGGAAAGGAGGGGGAGAGACCAGGTCTGTGAGCTCTGCGTCCTAGGTTTCCCCGCTTTCAACGGTCTGCGTTAGGTGATCGGCAGGAAAAATCGGCCTTTCTGCTTTGAACTTTCAAAGCCAACATACACTATACCTCCCGCAACATATTCCTTCCTTATCTACTTTCCTTTCTTTTTCCCTTCCTCCTTCCCTTCCTGCTCCTCTGCCTGCTTCCCCTCCGCCCGGCCCCACTTCCGGCGGTACCTGATACGGGATCCCGGCATAAAATTGAGCCATACGCGCACCCACCGCTCCAGAACCAGGTTGTAGGACGTTACCCACAACAATATCACCAAGCGTGGCTGCGTCGACGCCAGACTGCTTCACCACCGCCTCCAATACCGGGGCCAGTAGGTCGTCCGTGGTGGTGCTCTTGAAAGCCCCACGCTTAGCCTTACATAGCGGAGTGCGCAATGCCGAGACGACCACAACGTCCCCCCCGAGGAATCCCGGCCTGCTAGTCTGTATTGTGGAGGGAAAAGAAGACAAAGATCAGAAGACGGGAATCGTAGGCAATTGTCATAGACGCGAAGAGGCACACTAGCCCTGGACACAAAGAAGAACTGTATTCTGATGGCCACTTCATACATCAAACACGTATATATGTGCGTTTCTTCCTGAGTAGCGGCATAAATGCTGAATCTTGTGGCAGAGTGCCGGTACGTTCAAAAGGCAAAGCTGCGTTGAAGTTGCCTTGTCCATCACGTCGACAAGAAAGTAGGCCATGAAAAACATCTCATTTATCACTTTACGAGGCACGCACCTTTTTGACCAGATGTCCACCAAGGTGCTCCAGCCGCTTGTTGGCTTGCGAAGTTTGTGTGCTGCTCATAGGTTGCTTTGGTGACTTTGGTTGCGGAGAAGATGAACAAGAAAAAGTGCTTTGCCTACGTGAATGAAGCGATGATCCCTATTTGGTGTAAGTCAACGATAGAGGCTCAATGATAAGCAACACATCCGAAAGTATGGTATTTTGTACACGTGTAACACTCCCTTTCGCGAAACGTGCTACGAAGTGGAAAAAATCACAAACCTGGGCATGGACGAGGGGAGGCCTAGCTTTGCCTTTTCTCACGTTCGGGCGGCGGGTGTTTCTCGTCCCGGAGACTCTCTCTGTGATGATGTTTCTCGTCCATCTTTCCTTCAAGGGGTGTTTCTCGTGCCCCCCCTTCAACCCGTCTTCCCGCCTTCCACGCCTGTGGGCCCCCTGCTTTGACGTCAATAATTCTTTGAAAAGAAACGACACTTTCGAAACAACCAAGATACCCGCAACCATACTTTTGTGGCTGCATTGAAGGCCACTCACTGCATTCATGAGGGTTGTGCCACATCGACACGGGTGTCGGCGGAGCGCTCTCGCGGCTGGACCGAGTATGGGCCTCTCTCTCTCTCTCTCTGGCGCTCGTTGCTTTTGAAGGAAAGACGCACGCACAGAGACTACTTGCCTTTCTTGTGGGCCGCAGACAGTTGCGCACAAACAGCATATTTTAAGGTCCGAAATTCCATTCATTGTCTACATATACCGAACTCGTATTGCGGACTTGTTCAAATCAGCACGCAACGCCTACAGTCGACTGTCCTCGTTTTAATTGGGGCTTCATAGGCGCCCACGCCCATTTTATTCGTCCCTCTCCTTCTTTTTCCCTCCTTTTACATTTACCAACGACTCGTAATTGGCACATATTTCTGAGGACACTTGGCACTTTTAATCATTTGCAGACTGTACGAAGCCGCGTAAATGTGTTTTTAGAGACACAAGGTTAAAAGTGTTCTTGTTGATGTTGCACGAATACAGCCGCCGCCCATAGAAGAACTTTCAAACCCCAAGAGAGTTGCCCATCCTCGCACACTTACAAACACATTATTCCACAGCGACAAAATGACAAATAAAGCCATGGCTTTCCTTGGAGACCAACACCATCGCGAAGGCGAGCGGCGACAATCGAGCGAATGCTCAGGGCTTCAGCATGCTATCAGACCTGCAACGCGCCAGGAGACAGCATTGCCATCCCGATCAAATTCCACGGCATCAGAGGACGACGAGGACATCCAAAGCGACCTCGTGCCTTCGGCCAATACATTCATCCGCAAGCTCTTTCAAATGGTCACGAGTGAGAACAATGACATCATCTCCTTTACTCCAGGTACGGTTTCAATTTCGATCAGACAAGAGAATGTTGCTAGCTTCCCTCCCTCCCTCGTCCTCCATGCATGAAGCTTATTTTTTCTGCATGAGAGCTTGTCGACCCCTGAGCATGCGTCAAGGCCAATCCAGGAGATTTTGCTGGGACCTCTGACCACCCATCAATTCTGCCCATGGTCCTTTTTCCTCATATCGCACAGATGGTCTCTCCTTCCACGTGAAAGACCCCGTCCGTCTCGAGAACGAAGTGCTCCCCAAGTACTTCCGCCACTCCCGCTTTCAATCGTTGGTCCGCCAGCTCAACTTCTACGATTTTAAAAAGATCAGCAAAGAGCGCGTGATCTGGATCTACCGGCACAAGCTCTTCCAGCAAGGCAAGCCCCACCTCTTGGACGACTTGAAACGGAAGCCATCCGCCTCCCTAGTCAAAAGCCGGACAGAATTCTCGTCCCGCCGGGGCAGCGGCAGCATGGGCCGGCACGGCGCAGGCAACAGCCATAGCGTCGGCCGGCCCATGTCCGCATCCGGGAGCCGCCGTGGGAGCAGCTCCGTCTCGCCTCTCTGCAGCTTCGAGTCAGGGACCACCACTCCCTCCTCCTCCGATAGCAGCCCCAGCATTTCGCCTAGCCGGGGGGCCCTCAAGCGCACGCGCCGACAGGAAGCCTCCCTCTCCCGCGCCTCTTCCTCCTCCTCCTCCCTCACCTCTTCCGAGTCCTCCCCCGTTCCGTACGACGATGCGAAGCACTTGGTGGCGGGTGTGACGGGGGCGGGCATGACTTGCCTGGAGACCCTTTCACAAGCCGCCAGTTCGGTCGGTCAGAATGCCCCGAAGGCAGCGCGGCTGGAAAGAGAGGCTGCCGCCTCCTACGGCGGGGAGGAGGAGCAGGAGCAGGAGGAGGAGGAGGGGATGCAAGTCTCGTATTGGCAGCCGCCGGACGAGGAGCCTGAGGAGGAAGTGGAGGTGCAGAAGGAAGAGGAGGATGAGGCATGCTGGGTGATGAAGACGATGATGATGCGGGGACGGGAGGGGGGCGCGGAGTCGGGCTTCGAGGAGGGAATGCAGGCGCTGCCGGACGAGGAGGAGATCGTGGTCGTGACCAAGGCAAGCTTTGCCCCCACCTTGGCGAAAAAGGAGGGCCCACAGGGGCACAAAGTGCATCCTCCCTCCCTTCCATTCGCCCACGGCCCGCGAGAGACGAGTCCGGGCCCCGAGAAGTCCTTCCTCGGACACCTTGGAGTCAAGCCTCTCCCCCCTCCCTCCTTCCCTCCTTCCTCGCTTCCCCCCGACCTCCCTCCCCCGACCTCCTACCACCCGTCCCGGGAAGAGCTTCGGACGTGGGGCTATATACAGAGCCAGTGGAGTGCCGCCGGGCAGTCCCAGCAGCAAGCCCTCCTCGCCTCCCTCCCCAGCCATTGTCACCAGGCGTGGGCCTCCTTCTTCCTCATCATCCCCCCCTTCCAAACACATCAACGCCTCATTCGCGCCTGTCACCGCCTCCTATGCTCCAACCCTGCCTTGGCCGCGTCCGTGACCGAGCATCGCCACGCCCTCGATCCTCTGGGCCGTAGCGCCGACAGCACCTTCCTCCTGCCCGGGGACGCAGGGGAGGAGGAGGGCGAGAAGCTGAGCATGGGGACCGTCGCGGCGGGGCACAATGACCGCGCACTCCGGGAGGTGCTGGGCTTCGGCTTGAATCATTTGGTGGAGTCCGCCCGCTTCCTTCCCACCACCGAGGGATCGCCGGCCGCCCTGGCTCTGCGGGAATGTCTGCAGGCGTGGAAGTGCCACATGGGCCGGTGGCTGTGAGGAAATGGAGACCTGACGAGCAAGGCGAGGGGAAAAGGAGAAAGGGGTGCGCGTGGATCTGTGACGTGGCGCCGGATGCAGTGGCGAGCGAGGCTAGATCAGTGGGTACGGACGGATATCTCAGGTGCGTGCATGCGCACGTGGGGACTCGACCGTGAGCAGGAATGCCTCCTTGCCCTGTCACTGAAGCTTGGGCGCATGAGCACCGATCTGAAACCAAGCCCTGGTCGGACCAGCACGGGCGGGAAAGGTCGGCCAGGGACGCAAGTCAGAGGGTTTGACGTGTGCGCTTGGCAGCCCTGTCGCTTGAGACATGGCCACTTTCGGTCCTGTATTGTCGTACTTATTAAGCTACCATGTGAATATCTGATGACCCAGCCCGGAGCACTTCCATACCAACAAGCCAGAAGAATGTGGAGATGTCGACGAGGGGCTTGTCTGTTTTATTACTCAAAAGTATACACGTCCTCCCCACTGTGTTGGGACTGCATATCGATCCGTCTGAAGGCTTTTCAAAGACCAGACGGAGAATTTAACAAGACAGACGTATTATAAGCGTTCATCGACGAAAAGGAGGGGTAAATCTGTGGAGCCCGAACAAGTCGCATCACAAGAGGTTGTCAGAAGAATATCTTTGCCTATCACCACCGAGGGCGTGAGCGAATTCCGAGATGAAGGTCGAGCCTGGGAATGTGGCAACAAATGTGGAGCCCGTGCGACTGGAATTTCCAACACGTGCGACTCACAGGACTTCTCCGCGTGCAGCACTTTGTATCAAAGACACATGCCGAAGACCGCTCAAGATGATGCAAGAAGGAAAGAAGAAACGAGAAGACAAGGGGCATGTACTGCAGAAGGAGAAGGTAAAGGACGCAAAGGAACTGTCTGAGCGATGAAAAACAAAGTACCGTAGCATTAAAAAGAAACACTTGTCTGAGGGCATGTTTGTTTGAAGGGCATTTTTGTTTGATATTCATGTTTCATCGCTGAAAACACTGGAGTATGTAACGTTACTTGATCGGACGCCTCGAGTGCAACTCCCTAAACGGCAGATTCTTTGGTGCTCTTCACACCTTTGCGTGCCCTGCTCTTTTCAACCACGTCCCCCGCACTGAGCGCCTATGCACGACTATTTAAAAACACTGACCGGTCCCTCTGCGACCTATGCTCTCGTCGCTCCGCCCTGCGATGTCCACTACGAGTGCCCATATCCCATGTCCTCCCTATACCGCGTCTTCTCCGCGCTGCTCAACTCATCCCTCTGCCAATTTCCCGTCGATTGCCTCTGTCGGTAGGCCCGTTTCTTGGCTTGGACCCCTCCTTGCTGGTAGGACTTGAAGATTTCCTCCAAATCGCACGTGCGCACCTCTGGGAAGATGCTGTCAGGGTCCACCTTGTGTTTCTTATTGAATTGGGCCTCCAACGCCTCCCGCAACGCTGGTCCCTTCGCCCAATCTGGGACTCTCTTGGCCGCCGCCTTTCCTTTACCCCCACCCCCACCATCGCTGTCGTAGTCGTCGTCACTCGACTCCTCCCTGTCCGATATCTCGTATGACTCCCCCACGCCCAATTTACCAGCCAGGCTTCCAAAAGTTGCATTTGCATGTGGCTGAGAGGCTGAAGTGCTCATGCCTGGTTTCGAAGCGTACTCTCCCTTGCTGCCCCCTCCCGCTGCCGCAGCCGAAGCACCAGGGACGGAGGCATTGCTGGCTTGTTTATTCGAAATATCCTTCAACGCGCTCCCAGCATTGCAGCTGCCGCCGCTGGCCTGCTTGGGTGCAGGCATGGGCGACTTGAGGCGGTCGATGGGTGCACCAGGACGGCTGTTGCTGAGATTGGGCACTGTGTTGGGCGGGCGAGGCACCGAGGAAAGAGGAGCTGTGGCACTGGGAAGTCCATCCCGCGCAGGAGCCCCTCCTAACCCCTCGATCCGCGGCTTTTTGTGCTCTTCGTTCCCCGCCTGAGGCCCGGCCTTGCCTATTCCCGAAATGGCGGAGGCAGCAGATACGGCAGCAGCGTTTGCGGTAGGCATTCCCCCTCCCCCTGCTCCCAACTTTTCCTCACGCTCCTTGCGTTTTGCCGCAAGCTCCGCCCGTTTTTTGTGCGCCTCTTGTTCCAGACGCGTCGCGTCGGCTTTTTTCTGCTGAATGGCTCTCTCCATCAGCAATTTCCGTTGCCGACGTTCTTCCTCTTTGACCATGTCGGCCTTGCGCGCCGCCTCTGCGCGCTTGAGGGCTTTGACCTCCACAACGCGCATGCCTCCACTGGCGGGGGCGGTGGAAGAGGCGGATGACGATCCTCCCTCCGCCGGCCCCTTCTTGAGGAGGGAGGTGAAAGAGTGGAGTCCTCCCACCAGATTGGAGGGGGCAGGCTTACTTCCCTTGCCGGACGCCGGGGCACCAGGGGCGGCATTAATCTGCGGGGAAGCGTGGCTGTTGGATGGTGGGCGCGCATTTTTGACCACGGGCATGGTTTTGGCAGCGATGGTGTCACTTTGGTGCGACGCCTCTGCTCCTGCCCTCTCGGTGTTCCTCTGATCCATGCCCGACACGGGCGTCTTCTCCGCGGCATCCTTACGAAGGTGGCTTGCATGGCCCGTGCTCGACTCGAGATGGGCCGCGCTAACGCTGCCCGTGGGGCTGTCGTCGGCCGGGTCAGGAGGATTCGAGCCGCTTGGGGGGGGCGGAGCGGCAGTGGCAGGGAGCGGGGTCGTGGATGCGGCCTTGAGTGGCGGCACCGACGTGTCTGCGTCGCTGACAAGAGAGGCTGCCTCCACAGGCGCGGGCTTGGGAGCCGCGGCCGGTGCCTTGCTGCTGTTGCTGCTATTGGCGTTGCTGTGGCTGGAGGCGTTTCCGCTAGCGAAAGAGGCAGTCGTGAGCTTCAATCGCTCCAGAAAGGAGAGCGGCTGAGTGAGGGTGGCGGCGTTAGCTTGGGCCGTCGAAGAGGCCGCGGCATTGGCACTGCGGGAACTCGCGCTGGCTCCGCCCCCTTTATTGGCTCGGGACTTCTCTTCCAGCTGGCCCCTCCGCAAGGCCGAAATTTTTGCGGCGATGTCCTTCGCCGACGAGGGCGCTTTGGCGAGGGCGTGGCCCGAACCAGATCCCGCCCCGCTTGTGCTGCTGCCGGCGCTGCTTTGCAGGAGGGAATTGACGGAAGAAGCGGTGGAAGAGGAAGAAGGCACCGGCGTGGGAAGCGATCGGGAGACAGAGTCAAGCTTCTCCTTGCCGGCGGACGTCACGACCGGGGCCGGGGTCGGGGCGAGAATTTCCCTGGCACTCGAAACTTGTTCCGCCACGGCCTCCACCACGGCTGTTTCCGCTCGAGAGTCTCCGGTATGACGGGAGGCGCCCCCGTTGTTGGTACAGGCAGGGTCGTTCGCAAGTACAGCCCCCTCCTGAGGCGAAACCGCTACTGGAGCCTGGCTTCCCGGCGTGACATCTTCCCCAATGGAGAAGCTCTCGGCGGATGCTCCCTCATCTACTGCGGGAAGCTCCGGCTCATGTGCTCCAGCGTCATGGGTCTGCGTCTCCACCCCCATGGCGCTGGCAGCGCTCTTCATACCCCGACTGCTGCGACGGCAATTGCTGTCACTGGAGGAGGGCCGTGACTGGAGTTTTTTGGCAGCCCCGCCGGAGTTTTTGGCCTTGCTGGAACGCGACGACATTCTTCGTGTCGACGGTACGGGAGGAGCAGCTTCCTCAGAGGGAGCGATGGCGGAGGAGTAAGAGGAAGCAGAAGAGGTGGAGGCCGAATGTTTCGCTACCTTGGCTGCTCGCTGCACCTGCTCGGCTCCCTCCTGCACCTCGTCGTCGTTTTCCTCCTCGTCTCCTTCAAGAATCTCGGGCAGCTCTGGCTCTTTCTCTCCCTCCAAGTCTTCCATTTCCAGGGCCGCTTCCAGTTTCTCCACCAGTTGCGCTTTCAGGCCCGACGAAGGTAAACCCCGCGCCCGTAGCTCTCGTCGCAAATCTACGACTCGCAATTTACTGGGTACTAGGGTTTGGGCAAGCTTTGAATTGTCGCCACTTTCGATCTGATCCGCGCAGCTATCGCTCCCTTCCTCGTGCTCAATACCGTCCTCGTGGTCGTCTTTCATCGCAGCGGCGTGTCTTCGCTTACCCCGACGGGATGCGCAACCGACTTGACTTCCTTCGTCAGCCACAACGGTGGAGGCCATCGAGAAATTATCGTCCTCCTCGTCCGTGGATGCATCGAGCAAGCCTTTCGAGGTGCGGGGCCGACTGGCATACTCCTTCTTTCTTTTTGATTGTCGCACGTGCTGCTCTGCACCGCTAGCCTCCGATATTTGATCGCTGGTATTCATTTTTCCTTCCACAGCCGCCTCATCCATCTCACCCGCAAGCACCCGCGTCCGGAGATGATTCAAAGCATTTGCAAGCCAGCCTAGATGCTCCTTGTGTTCGGCCTCCAGCTGCTCCTTGGCCGCACGGCTAGTATCAAAAAGCATATCAACGACACGTTGTATGGTTGGACCCCCCTTAGAAGCAGTACGCTGGATATTATTACCACTACTTTGGTCATTTTTGACACCGCTATTGCTGCTACGGCTGCTCCGCGTCGTCATGGCAACAGGCTGGTCGCTCGAGGCTCTTGCCCTGCTTAAAAGGATCCAGGAGAGGTACATGAGTAAGTAATACTTTCAAATATGAGATCCGATTTAGATACCGAATTATCCTTCAAAAGTGTAAATGCACAGTTATGTAAATACAGCGCTTGTCGCAAGTATGTGGTGGCTTCACTGGCAATTGGCGTGGCTCGATGTGGGCCGGCCTCATTCACCTTAACTTTCACTGCGCCTCGTCGGCAATCCACCCACGAGTAGAGCCTTTTTGTCACACAATAGTTACATTTTCAATCTATTTGTCTTCAAATGGTATGATCAAGCTTGGAAAATTATGCCTGCTGAAAGAAAGGGAATGATCAAACAATGTTGCACATGGTGTTATGAACCTTTTCCCTCCCATCCGTCTTGATCCGCCTCGTCTCTCTCTAACTCTCCGTCAGGGTCATCATTTCGTCGGGTTAAAAGTCCGACCAAAGCTTAAATACCCCTCGCTTGCCCGTCCTGGCCTCTCAAAAAAATCATTCATCTGTAACCCCAGTAATGCGTGTAAACCATAGTCACGAAACCGAGGTTTAAGCACCCTTCGCGCTTCGCCGGGGAGCATTATTTAAACGTCATAACGGTTCTTCAAAATCTTCGGATGTAAGCATGCGTGCACGCGGGCAGCTTGGAGCCTTCTGTGAAACTTTTGCATCTGACTGCCTTGCGGAGGAGGCCCAGAAAACATATGCCTTTTCTACATCTGGTGTTCTTTAACATCCATTCATCCTGCATTAAGAGTTGCATCTGTGTCTCTGCGGATAAACATGTATCAATGTTTAGACAACTTTCCCAGCCTATTTATCCCAAATGCATTTTTTTTTATGACTTTTTCTTGTGCATGGGACAAAAATGCGTCTTTGTTTCCAGATTAGTATGTTATGGATGGCGCAATGCTTTTTACCGTGAATACACATGTGCGAGCGGTGTAGGGAAAGCAGCAAAGGCTTGACCTGTCTCGCTTAAAAAGAGAGCAGTTCCTTAAGCTACAAGCAGTCCCTTCGTTGGAATCTATAATAAAAAGAATGCGATTCGTGGTGTTGTGAAAATCATTTCAGATTCTAGCAATTGCCCCAAGTTGCATCGTTGTAGCGACGAGCTCACGAGAGGGGCCATCATTCAAGCGTTATCTTGACTTCTTCCTATCTTTTACTAAAAACCTTATCGCTTTCCTCTTCACACCACGTACCTCATGCCTTATTCTTATCAAATTTTATACGCCTGGACCCACCCGAACTTCGACCAAAGAGATCTTTGCCAACCTTGAAGGCGCTTGATATTTTAAGACTAAATCCACAGTTTTGACATAATTTCCTCTACTTTTTAATACTTTGAAAGCCCCTCTACTTTTTAATACTTTGAAAGCCTTTGCCTCTGTGCCTATCGACTCTCAAAGACTGCTCGGGGAAAGAAGAAAAGATGAAGACAGAGAACCCGAAGGCCAATGACTGTGACTACTTTAGCATTTTGACACCGGAAAAATCCTAGAAATATTTATCTCTTCCCTTTTTTCGATTATTTATGTGTGAATAAATAAACAATAGGCCATAGCAACCTCCTTTCTTCTCTCTTTAGGTCTTTCCGCTACACCGTGATTCTCCGCCTTGCAAAAGCAGAATGTACCGATGCCCTCATTCCTGACCAGTGCTTTCCCTTCTTTCTTTGGCTGCCTTCTGGGACCCGTTGTACACAGAAATGACACGATACTGGCTTCCCGCAGGAACTACGTTTCCAAACTAAACATCCTCGTACGGTCAAGTATGTGCCCTGCTGCGTGCCATTTTCTCCTTCGTGCACGCACACGTCCTTCGTATCAGCGCCTCTTCTCCCGCCTTCACCTCCCTCCTCTGCTCCACTTCCTCCGCCTCCTCCCCGGCGTCGCCATCAACGTTGGCAGAAGGAGAAGCAGGAGCCACTTAACGTCTCATCCTTCCCAGGAGATCGACTTCAATCGGTTGAAGAGAGGGCAAGCGCCCTGATCGACCGCATCTTCGGTCAAGGGAATAGGGAGGGGGGCATCTTGGGAGAGTCTCGTCAACAAGACCAGGGGGAACTGGAGGAAGGTGAGCTGCAGCAGCAGACTCACGTGCTGCGGCGCCGTAAGGAAAGGACGGCAATTGAGTCGGACTCTCTCGAGTGTTTGCTGCACAGAGGATGAGGCATTGACGACGGAAGGGTCTCACAAGCTATTGGACCGACAGCATTACAAATACTGAGGAGTAGGAAAGAGGGATATGAGATACGGAGGAAAGGGATGTAGACATCGAGCAAGCCGGCGATTTTTGGTATTCTTCCGGTTGTTACCTGAGGCTTGAGACAGTGCGCTGAGACCGATGGCGCGGACCGCCTTTTTCCTGCAATTGTCTTCTTGTTATCTCTTCTTCCTTTCTTCTCCGCACCTCCTTATATCTTCTGTTTATCCTCCCATTATTTACTTTCTTTCTTTCTGTCCTCTTTTTCCTCTCCCACTCTCCCTCGTTCTTCCATCTCTTTTTTCTCTCTCCTCCTTTGTTTTTCCTTGCTTTACCTACCTACACATCTTTCCCTCTCTATTTTTTGTCTCTCTTCCTGTCTTTTTTATTGAAGCTTTCCGTTTCCTCACTCTCAAAGCTCAGTCTTAAAGCCTTAGGTTATAGCCAGAAAAATACGAAAAATTGTAGTCGTCTTCGATGTCTACATGCCTTCATTCCGTATCCGGGTTCCTCTTCGAAAGTCCTCGGTACCTGTGATGGTGTCTATTACATAGCCTGTGGGATTCTCCGTCCTCAATGCCTATTCTTCTATCCTCTACATGTCATTCTTATTTGTGGCAACTGCTCTTAACCATGATGACGACATGAAGGGGAGGAAGAGGAGAAGGAGAGGAAAGCAGTAAGGGCGGAGTGGAAGACATTGACTAGAAGAATGCGTGTCGATTTGATAAAAGCAAAACGGGAAAATGGAAGCGCATGTTGGGAGTACGGAAGGAAAAGGAAAGGGCACATCGTTTGCTTCCTTTTGGGGGGTTGTACATTGAATATCAGTTCCACAGTGTATATTGATTAGTGTACAAAGGTAGGCAGTTGACAAAACAAAGTATCAAACATTTGCAACAATATACGTCAAACCTTTTACTGAAGACGACTTGTCTCAAATTGAACTCATTTCTCGTTCGTGTAATGTCCAATTTCTGATTGCAACATGACTGTAATGAGCGCGTATCAGGAGAGTCGGTACAAGTGTCAAACCTCAACCATTACATGCTCATTGCATCTAGTCGCCGAGGACATACCCGGGAGACAGGCCATGAATTAGCCCATTGTTGTCCCCTTTAGCCCTTTCTACTCACATCAAATCATGCTCTTCCATTTTTTACGTTCATTCGCATCTTCGTCGCAAGCACTGTCAGTGCCTTGTCATATCGCTATCAACGTACATGTCGTTTGGTCCAGGATCCATCGCTTGCGCCCCAGACGCAATTTGTACCATGTCCACACCTTTGCTGGGTCAACTACAATCTTCTCACAAGAGAGTCAAAGTCTACATGGAGCAACAGGTTCTCATAGGCTTATTCTCACGCTCAATTTGTTCAATTTTGGAATGAATCGCAACTACAGATACATCACACCTTTCTCAAGTACGTCTTGCATATAGCTACATGGGTCGAAAACTTTTCTTTCTTCACATTAGATACTCTCCCATACCAGCAAAAAGATCGAATTTGATGTATTTTTCGCCAGTGCTAACGGCGAAAGACCAGGAAACCCGGTTTTTGCTGTGTAGGACAAGGCAGGAGGTTGACGAACGCCGTTCGTGACGATCGCGGAATCCGATGTGGAGGAGGTCGAGGAGACCCTCTACTTGGAACATTGGGCCCTGCAATGCATGGGCACGGGACGCGAGAACATCTTCTCTATGCTCTCAGATGCTGAGCAACTTCTCTCGGGCGAATTTGGAAATGGCATATGAATAAGCTGAGAAATGTGAAATCAGAGAAATCCCATCAAGCCTCAAGTTTCCTTCTTCCTCGAGCTAATTGAGGCATCGGACAAGAGTCATGCACATTCGTAACAACCCAAAGCGGCAGAGTCATGGTCTAATGCGCGTTTATTAAGAAGTTGTTCAACTTAGGAACCCTTGGCTTTGACTTTTCTTCCATTTTTTCGGTCACTGCGCTTCATCATATCTCCATAGGGTTGCTACCTGCTCTCGCGGTCTAGTGCTTATCCTGGTGAAGATGAGTGGGGGAGATGGTACAAGCTCTGGGAAATCTACTGGAAATACATTGTGCAGCGCTCAGAAGGATACCCTAGACACTGATTCTGTAAACTTGCCTTGCATCAGGCGTCTCGACGCCGATGTCGTGAACCGGATTGCCGCCGGCGAGGTGGTGGCCAAGCCAGCCAATGCCGTAAAGGTGAGGAAGGGAGAGACGATAATTTGAAAGAGGCACATAGCAAAATGTATGGAGTGAATCAATTACTCGACCAAGGGGTATGAAAAAGATGACAAGGACGTCGTTGAATCGGAGGCTGTGACGAAAAATGGTGACATTGCAGTATGCTAAGTGAAGTCGCATTTTTCCGTATTTTTGAACGAAAATTACCATACTACCAGGAGCTCGTGGAGAATAGCTTGGACGCGGGGGCAAAGTCGATCGTGGTGACGGTGAAAGACGGAGGCATGCGGCTGCTTCAGATTCAGGACGACGGTCACGGGATCCGGGTAGGTTGAGGGCCATGTCAAGCCTCCTGGTCGTGTATGGGCGGTTGCGGGCCGCTTTTCAATCCCTCTGTGCCCATAAAATACTCTTGGCATGGATAGGAAGGATGAATGTCCTGGATTTGATATAATGCAAACGTTAAAGCTGTGAGGCTTGTTCACATACGGACTTGCTGTCTCTGGGTTTAGGCTTTCGCATTTTCCCCTCTACTCTCATTGTCTCAAAGGACGTTCCATTCCCACTGTCGTCATTTCATGATCCACCCAAAGCCTCATCTCGGTATTTTTCACCCCTTCATGCTTCCCCCTGCCTGTCAGGTGACCGACTTCCCCCTCCTCTGCGAGAGGTTCACCACAAGCAAGCTCCGGCATTTCGAAGACCTGCGTTCGATTGCCTCCTTCGGGTTTCGCGGCGAGGCCCTGGCCAGCATCACCCACGTGGCCCGTGTCTCCATCACCAGCAAAACCCGCGACAGTCCCTGCGCCTACAAAGCCCGCTTCCAGGACGGAAAATTAGTTCCCGGGGTGGGAGCCGGGGGCAACGCCAAGCCGCAGCCCTGTGCGGGCACGAATGGGACGACGATCACGGTAGGCAGGGAGGGAGAGAAGGAGTGAAGGAGGGAGGGAGGATATTGGACACCTGTGCTGAGTTAAAAGAGGGCATACATTCTCTTCTAAGCTCTAGGTATGCAGTCGGCGGATGCAATCGACACTCTGGAGCAAGTCTCTATAATCTCCCTTTCCATCTTCCCCCCTTTTCGATTCTTTTCTTCTCTCCTTTCTTTCTCTTCTCTAGGCGGAGGACCTCTTTTACAATATGCAGACCCGCCGACAGGCTCTGAAGAACCCGAACGACCTCTATCGTGCCGTCCTGGACGTGGTCACGCGCTACGCCGTTCACTTTGGGAAAGACGGCATCTCTTTCACTTGCAGAAAGGTACTTCCCCCTTTCATTTTCTCCCCTCTATGCCCCCTTGATCATTCCATCAATAGCTTTGGCTTCCTCTCGTCGTTGTCGGAATTGCACTACCCTTCCTCTAACTCACAAACAGACGCACAGAATGGTCACTCACGACCCTGTCCTTCCCTCTTTCCGCCCGCTCTCTCTCTCTCCCTCTTGCAGCAAGGCCAAGCCCGGCCAGACCTTTATACGCCGCAGAAAGGCGCCTCCGTGCTCGGTGCCATCAAGGTGGCCTTCGGTCAGGTGTTGGGGCGTGAGTTGCTGGAACTCAATGTCTCGTCGGAGGAAAGGAGGGAAGGCGGGAGAGAGGGGGCAAGCGGTGCGCCCACGTCGCCCAGCAAAGATGAAGAGAGGGCGGTGGAAAGCGGGAGAGAGCGCATGGAAGAAGGGAGGGGGAACGCAGGAGTGCGATCGGCTCAAGGGGAGGAGGGCTTATCCTTCAAGGCTCACGGCTACGTCTCCAACGCGAATTTCAACATGAAGAAAGGCGTCTTTATGCTCTTCATTAACAACCGGATGGTGAGTTCCTTGTCCTCTCGCGGCCCTCGTCTTGCCTTTCCTCCCGTTCCTTGCCCGTGACCTTCTATTGGAACGCAAAGAGGAACCCTGCCGCCGTCATCCTCATCTCTTCCTTTCTCCACCCCCCTACATTTCTTTATTTTATCGCCAGGTGGAGTCCACAGCCATCAAGCGAATAATGGAGAGCGTCTACGCCCCGATCCTGCCCACCCACACCCACCCCTTCCTCTACCTCGCCCTCGACCTCCCTCCAGCCCATGTCGACGTGAACGTCCACCCGACGAAACGAGAGGTAGGAGGGAAAGACGGACGGAGGAAAGGAGACGGGTAGCGAGCAAGGGGAGAGAAGGGCAACTGCGATGTTGTTATGACTGTGCCTTTTATCGACCTCGGCTTCATGCGGGCCAAGCAAGTATTGAGCTAAGCGGAGAGAGTTGCTCGTCTTGCCTTCGTGGCTGCCCGTTCATCTTTTGTAGACTGCCTTTGCACTCCCTCACTTATCGTCCCTTTCGTTCTGATGCCGTCAGGTTCATTTCTTGCACGAGGACGAGCTGCTTTCGAAGCTCGCGGCGGGCCTTGAGGCATTGCTGAGAGGCGCGAATACTTCGAGAACCTTCTACGGGAAAAGCCTTGCCCATGGTAGGTGCGAAAAGGCGGGAAGGGGGGACGGAGGACATGAGAGAGGGAGGAGCAGAAAGGGATCAGGGATTGGGCCCTTGACCTATAAAAGCCGCCTGATCACCTCAGAATTCGAAATACGAATATACCTTCCCCCCATCCTCCGCTGCCACTGCGCAGGGCTCGCCCCGCCGACGGACTTGACTCAGGTGATTGGAGCACCAGGTCCTCCCACCCTAGAACAAGGAGATGACCGCTCGACAATGATTGAGGACAAGGACATCGAGGGAAGAGACGGAGAAGGAGCAGTACAAGCCAAGAGGAAGGAGAGGCAGGCGCTTTTGCCGTATAAGATGATACGCACGGACGCTAGCATGCGCAACCTCCGCTCTTTCCTCTACACTCCCGAGGCCGACGACTACCATTCGCAGCAGCAATCTCAGCCGTCTCCCCAGGATGAAAATCCAGACAGCCAGGACGCTGCACAGCTTTCATCTCCCCTGGCTGCAGAGGTAGACTCCAGGAATCACGACAAGCAGGAGGGAGACAGCGGCACGGAAAAGAAGGAGGAGGTGCCCGACGTTCGGGACGATGGAGCCGTCCCTTTGGTGGTCGCGTCGTCGTCCACTGCGACAGTGGGGGAAAGGGAAGGGGGGCGGGAGGGGGGGAAAGACCGGCATTACCGTCGACGCTTACCTTCCTTTACGGAAACAAAATGCCAGTACCTGAGCGTGCGGGCGCTTCTGGCGGATATCCATGACCGGATGCACCAGTACGAGGGAGGGAGGGAGGGCGGGAGAGGGGCTGGGGGAAAAGTGGTGTGACTGGCGCCTTATCATGTTTTCTCTGTGATGGCGTTCTTGTCGCAGCCCTTTATTGCGAATGCATTCTTTCTTTGCCCATGTCTTCAACCCCTTCGCTGCTCATTTTTTAATCCTTGTCCCTCCTACCCTTCACTTCCTTCCCATAGGGGCATGACGGCCATCCTCAAGAAACACATCTTCGTGGGCGTGGTGGACGACGTCTTCTCTCTGATTCAACACGACACCAAGCTACTCCTTGTCCGCCATGTCGAGCTTTGCAAGGAACTTTTCTACCAGCTGGCCGTCCGCCGCTTTGCCTGCATGCCACGGTCTGTGCCCCTTCCTTCCCTTCGCTCTGCTCTCTGTCTGCCTGTGGGCCCGGCTTTACTCTCATCCCTTGCCTCCTTTTTCACCACCTCATGTCCTGTTTTTCCCTCCTCTTTCACACCCCTGGCGCAGCCTTTCTCTGGCCAGCAATCCTGTGCCCCTCCGCTCCGCTCTTCGTGTCGCCCTCGACCTGCCCGAGATGGAGTGGAAGGAGGGCTACGGCTCCAAGGACGAGGTACGCCCCGCTCTCTCCCCGCCCTCCTTCTATACGCACCAATCCTCCTCATCTGATCCTCGTTGCCTCCTTCTCTCTCCTCATCCGGCTCCTTCTCATTTCCCCTCAAGCTTGCCGCAAGGGCGTCCCAGGTCTTAGTCGCCCGGGCCGGCATGCTCGATGAATATTTCAGGATCGGCTTTGACACCGCGGCGGACGAGGGGCACGGGGCTCTCATCTCCCTCCCCGATCTCCTCCCTTCCTATACCCCGTCCCCTGCGGCCCTTCCTCTTTTCCTTCTTCGACTTGCCACCGAGGTGGACTGGGAGGAGGAGCAGCCCTGCTTCGAGGGTGTGGCCACGGAGCTTGGTTTGTTCTACAGCGATTTGTCTGTTCATTACGAAGAGGGGGTGGAGGAGGAGAGAGGAAAGGCGGAGGAAAGGGACGAGGAAGAGGTAGTGATTCTTGGGGTTGAAGGTGGGAAAGGGTTGAGAGGCGAGAGCACAAAGCGAGTAGAAAAGGAGATGGAGAAAATGGAAGGAGAAACGGGGCCCGTCCCCAAGAAATATGAGTACCTGCTGCAACACGTCCTGTTCCCCGCCTTCCGTGCTGTCTTTCTACCTCCGCGCGAACTAGCGGGAGCGGAAGCACAAGTGGTGGTTCAAATCGCAGCCTTGGAGCAACTTTATAGGGTTTTCGAGCGGTGTTAAGGGAGAAGGTGCTGGAAATCGGAGAGGGTACCGCGATGTACGATCTTGTGATATAGGCCGCGTATCAGTCTTTTCAAAAGCAACACAAATGAAACAGACACGTAATAAGACGAGAAGGAAAATTTGAATGATCAGGCTGACTATGAGGATGGTACAATTTTGGCACCAGGTATCTTTTTTTTTTCATATAATACAACCTTAATTGACTTCTTCGTATCGGGTCTTGCTTGATCAAGAGCCCTCCTTAGCGGAGATGAAATTGTTTATGAATTCTTGATGATTCAATGAAGTATCGTGGATGGTTAGCAAATAGAGCGCCCATTGTGTGCTCAAAATGACCAGCACATCTAAGCAGGGCGGGGAGCGGCAGTTGTAAACCAACAGTCGTGCCCACAAACGGACTACGCGCGTTGATATTTACCCACCATTTACATCAGCGAAACACATGACAAGTTTTCATCGATGACACTCCAATTCGAGGAAACACTCATGGCTCCCCATCGGCCATACCTTTTAAGCCATACTTATGTGACGGTGGACGCTGCCTGTCTCACACACACGGATTTTAAAGCTAAGAGGAAGTCATTTGATGGGTAGTTTGGAAGTAAGGTGTACCGCAGTCAACACATCATTGAGCACTTGAAAGGGCTGAACTGGTTGTAATATATCTGTTTGGCATGTAGCATTCCTTGCATCTCTCGCTTCCATGCTGGTCAACAGCGGGGGAAAACGAGTGGTACGTAAGACAATCAAGTCGAAATCGAGGTCATTTCGATTACTAGTCAGATCATACCCTTGCAATTAGATGTTGTGGGACATAAGAATAACATCTCTATAATCAAGCAGCTGGAAAAAAGCAAATTTAGGAGCTTGCGAGAAGCCAGGATACTTTGTCAATCGACAAGGGCAACGGCCGGTAACGGCGATTCGAAATCTGCGACGTCTTCAAATTCTCGTTCAAACTATGCGGTTTCTTGCCCTCTCCCGTGCAGGACCAACGGCATGCATTGCTTTCCAGGGATTATGGTGATTCAGGCATTATTTATGCTGCTTCTTGACCTTCCTGTAAGCTCCTCCCATGTTTCGACGGAAAGTTGCAGAGCATTGCTTCGGCGCTCCATCACCGCTTTCTTCTACCTGTGGTATGGGGTCCCTGCACATGATAACGGAAGATATTTGCATTGGGACCATTCTGTTCTGCCTCATTGGACATCCTCAACCAATGAAAAATTTGAAGCCATGATAAACAAGCACCACAATCCTGAAATGGGCGACATACATGCACCGTTTTTCCCCGCGCGTGGCTTGTACAGCAGTCGAGACCCGCATGTACTCCGTCATCAATTTCGGGAGATGCATGATGCAGGAATCACCTTGGTGGCTTTGTCCTGGTGGGGACGACCATCACCGATGGCAGCGGACTCGCAGGGTGTGAATACTGACGATGCCTTGCCTATTGTCCTGGCGGCCGCGGAAGAAGTGCGGCAAGAAAAGGGAAGAGGTGACCTGTATATTACCATGCACTTAGAGCCCTATCCTGGACGAACGATCAGCACCATAAAAGACGATTTGGCCTACATTTATGAGCATTACGCTCACTTTTCTGCTTTCCTGCCTATCTTTTACGTGTACGATTCCTATCATATCCCTCCCGAGGAGTGGGCCTTGTTACTACAGCCCTGGGGCAAGGAGTCTGTGCGAGATACGCCTTTAGACGGCTTATTCATAGGATTATGGCTCGAAAGAGATCATGGCCAGGCGCTTGTCGACGGTGGCTTCGACGGAATGTACACTTACTTCGCTTCTGTCTCCTTCTCGTTCGGGTCAACCCTTGCAAACTGGGATGACATGGCAGCCTTTTGTCGTCGGCAAGGGGAACTAGAGGGGAAGGGAGGGGAGAAGCAAGTAGGAAAGAGGGTTTTTTTGTCCGTCTTGAGTGTGGGCCCGGGATATGATGACGAGAAGATTCGGCCGTGGAATAAGCACAACACGAAGCCAAGGGAGGGCTTGGACTACATGAATCGCATGCTCGAGGCAGCGCGTGAAGCCAGGCCTGACGCCATTTCCATCACAAGTTACAATGAATGGGGTGAAGGTACGCAGATTGAAGCGGCAAAAGTTGGAGAATGGCGATGCGAAGGTAACTGGGAAGGAAACTCGACGCACCTAGCGGTGAGACCGTACGTGTATCAGGAGTATAAAGGGGGGGATCCTTATTTATACCTGAACAACGTCAAATTGTGGAGAGAACTCTTATGGGGTATGGCTGTGACGGAAGATGAGCTGACAATAAATGATAAAGATGAATTTTGAAAGAGAAATGCTGATGTCTAAGCTCATCGGTGCTTTTTGTAAACTATTGAGCAGTCAGCATCTTTGTATCGCTGAGGGATGACAAGAACTTGAAACTTTTACGCCATTTTATGACATGCAATTGAAATGTAGAACCGGTTTCACCTCTACAAATGTCTCAGAGCCGAACAGCCCATCACTATGAAGAGGGCAACAAAAATTCGATCACGTCCAAGCATCGCAAATAGCTTGATAGTAGTAAATTTCATTTTACCTGTAAAACGGCTTAAACGTTAGGCTGTAATAAATCGATCCTTTTCTTTTGCCAAAGCTATGTGATGTGGTATTTTTCGATTCAGAAATTCTCCCTCACACTGCCTGTCTATTTTACATTTCGCCAGGATTCTACGCCTCTTGTGTATAAAATCAAAACTTAGAGAACGTGTACAGGGATAAGCCATTTGTCAGTATCTATCGCGCTATCCATGGCCTTGGCACGCGGGCACGGCTGCATTGGACAAATAAATGCTTTGGAATGTAAGGGGTGGGGGGAGGTTAGCCTCAAATGGTTGAAGTTCGCACTTGTTCTTTATCTACGTCGTGCCCCGTCATTGGTCTCGTGCCGCTCCGCTTCTCAGTTATTTGCCTCATAAAACAATCGCGACACGTACCTCTTCTACAGAGCGCAGCGCATGGTCCTGTACTACGAATGGGGCAGCACCACGGAGGCTTTGGCTGATAATGATTTACGCACAGCTGTCCGCAGTGTATTTGATAGACTCGGCGAGAAGAAAAAGGTTCTTGTCGTGCCTCCAGATTTTACACGATTTAACTCCAAAGCAGGACTGTTGACGCAGCACACCTATGAGTATTATGGCGAGGCACTAAAAGACATCCTTCCTGCTTTGGGGACGCATGATCCTGTATCAGGCCACCAGCGTGAGCGCATGTTCGGCGCGGTGCCTGAAAGCCTCTTCCGCATTCATGACTGGCGCAACGACGTCATCACCATCGGGCATGTACCTGCAGACATGGTGCGGGCCGCGAGCGATGGCAAGTTGGACCAACCGTGGCCGGCGCAACTGAACAAACTGATGGTCGAAGGAGGGCATGATCTCATCCTCTCTATCGGGCAAGTGGTGCCCCATGAGGTCCTCGGCATGGCGAACTACAACAAAAACCTATTTGTGGGAATTGGCGGGGCAGAAGCCATTAATTTAAGCCATTTCATTGGGGCCGTATACGGTATGGAGAGGATGATGGGCGTGGCTGACAATCCCTTGCGGCGCGTCCTGAACCACGCCTCGGAACAATTTCTGGCCGGGGTCTATCCGCTGATATACATCCTCACCGTCATCGGGCCTTCCGCCGAGGACCCTCGAGTCCTCCGAACCCGTGGCCTGTTCATCGGGGACGATGCGGAATGCTTTTTTAAAGCCGCGGCCCTCTCCATTCAGGTAAATTTTACGCTCTTGGAGAAACCGGTCAGGAAAGTGGTGGCATTCTTGGACAAGGAGGAGTTTCAATCCACCTGGTTAGGTAACAAGGCCATTTATCGTACCCGGATGTTGATTGAGGACGGCGGGGAGCTCCTGGTGCTGGCTCCTGGCGTGAGAAAGTTTGGCGA
>Ga0209925_1000433_pt1 | contig 21533 bp, 7 predicted proteins | sample SalPonR2_A_D1_MG_FD_185702 | JGI IMG/M metagenome (GOLD analysis project Ga0209925, IMG submission 185702) | Salt pond soil microbial communities from South San Francisco under conditions of wetland restoration - Salt Pond MetaG R2_A_D1_MG... ... | reverse complement strand
CTCAACACTTTCACTTGCTCTTTCATATCCGTAGATGTTAGTTGCATCAACAGCAACTAATGTTCTATTATCACCTGATATTGATATTTTTTTGAATAGCTCTGTTTCATCATCTCTAATAGGAGTTACAATAGTATAATCGTCATATACTTCATTGTTTTCTAGAACATACCACTTATCATCTAGACTATTGTCGATCCAAAACTTTTGTTTTTCAAATGTTGATCTTTCAGCTATGCTGTTAGCATCCATTACATCATCAGATCTAACACTTCTTAACAGTGTTAAAAATCCGTTTGCACTATCTTCATCCGAAACTTCTGTTGACTCACTTGCAAGCACATCTAGTTGATTTCCATTAACTGATACAACTTCGTAAAACGCATTGTTAAGCAGCGTCATGTTTAGTAATCCGATTAGATCACCTTTTTGTATGTTATTGTTTCTAACTGGTTTGTCCAGTGTAATAGTAGCAGACGGATCATCTTCTGCAAGATCGGCTTGATTTCTTAGATTTTTAATCGCCGTTACTTGGTATGGTGTGTTAACATGTTGTAAAACATCCCAATCGTCTTGATCACCGGTTACCCAAACATAGCTGTTAAAAGCAATATTGTTAATATTTGCAACGCTTAGTTCACCTCTTGTGACAACTCTCCAATCTACATCATCGGCTTTAACATAACCAGAAGTTTTTAAAAACTTGAATGACTCAGTTAATGCAGGAAATGGATTATTTTCATAATCTGCAGGTCTTGAATATACTTCAAACGGACGCTGTCTATAAACTAGATCAGTAGAATCTGAGTCTATTCTATTGACTAACTCAATAGGTTGTACATCTAGACGAACTTTTGATTCATCAATAATAAACTCAACTGATTCAACATTATCAGTGTCACCATAGCGACCTACTCTTACTGCCCATTCTTCGTAAAACTCAAGACTATCTTTGTCAGCACTGCTTAATGCGTTGAACAGTTTGTCGAGAACATTTCTTGTTCCTTTTTCTTGAATCATACCCTGATAAAACTTGTACTGACTTACATCATCATTAACAATGTTTTGAAGATATTGTCTTTTTTGATAGCCTATTAGGTGTTGTGCAAGACGCTGCTGTTCAACATCAAAGTTATCAGAATCTAAATCATAGAAGTCTGCAAACTGATTTATACGATAATCAAAGTTAGGCATTAGTTTAGATTCCGGGCGTTCGTTTAGTAATCTCCAGTTTCTCGGAACAAACACTTCTGCACCAGGTAGGTCATTGATAGCAACATAATAGAACTCTTTGTACTTGACAACTGTTCCAATAGAATAATCTGTCCAAGCAGACCAATCTACCACAACGGCTTCGTCATAGATAAATCCAGGAATATCAACTCCACCATTCCAGTTATCTGAACGATATCCATTTACACGTATTCTTTCTTGTCTATAACCTGCTTCTAGATCATAGATCACATCATTGAATACAGTTCTATTATCAAGAAGAACTACGTGTTCTTTTTGAACCAGTGGCAGCTTAATATGGAAAATGCCATCAGCTGTGTTTTTGCTTCTTAAGCCAAACTCATTTCCGTTGTCTCTAGCAATAGAACTAAACTCTCTGTTTAGTTTTTTACCATCAGCTTTTAGTAGAGTATAATCATAGAAGTTGTCAAAAATGTCATCAACAACTGCATATTCTCTTTCAAAGTTAATCTCTGTTGCTCCAGGGCTAAGTGTGATAACTGATCCTGCTGCCCAGTTTTGTGTGGTCCAGAATAGAAACTCTCTTACACTGAATGTCCAATCTTCAACTTGTCCAATTTCAGTATTAAAGTAATCAAACTTGAATCCTTGATCTCTTAAATATGATTCATAGCCGAGAAGAAAATCTACAACTTCCTGTACAGTGTCAAACACTGTACCGTAACTGATCTCTATCAATCTTTCAGTGTAGTTTCTTCTCAGTACTGCATCTCTACCACCGATTTGTGGTAGTGATGTTAAAGGTTGAAACTTGTCTTCGTCAAACTCAGTTGTGCTTACATGACTGGTTTTTACTCTGTAATAACGAGTATTGTAGCGAACATTTTGTCCTTTAACATATTGCTTTCTTTCTGCCCAGTCAACATATTCTTCAGATAAACCACCAACATTGATAACTGGATCAGTAGTTGATATTTTTGGTTCTTTGTACTTAAATACTGGATTTTCTCTGTCATATCCTCTAACTACAAATCCACTTGGAATCTTTTCAACAATAACACCACTGTAGGTTGCTACATCAATAGGCGAAGTAGTGTTTAGATGTATGACATAGTTTTCTTTCGGAACAAACACATTGCCTTCGTTTAAAGGAGTTCTTGAATCCAATATCATATTGAACTTTTCTTTTTCTGTAAATCCACCTACTTTTAATGCCAACTGGTTTGTTATGTTTGTTAACTGTGTTCTATATCTGTTATAACTTGTTAACACATTAGAAGTCATATAGTTGTACACAAAGTTAACTAAACCGCTGGTTGTGATTCTTTGATTATCAACAACTGTGTTCGGAAAAAGGAGATCTTTTAGTCTTATTCTCTTTCCAGTTTCACTGTATACTAACTGTCCTATTTGGTTTCTGACTATTCTCGATCTATCAAAACCTAAACCTATTGCTTTAGCAGGTTCGTTTAATACCCAAGCAGTGATTAGAGAGAATGGAAACTCTGAACTTCTTCTCCACGCAGTTTCGACAGGTGTTTCATCACCGAAACGGAATGGCTGTCTAGTTAGCCTTTCAATATAGTTAGTAGCATAACCACTAGCTAAAGGATCAAGAAGATTACCTCTGTCATCAACTGGAAGATATTTTGTGATTCCAGGACGAGCATATTTTGGATTTCTTTTTTCTACTGAACCAGGTTCTCTACGAATGCCTTCTTCAATATCTCTCCATAGCAGAAGGTTGCTGCTAGTGTAAGGTGCTGGACCATATTCGTCATTCCACCAATCTGGCTTAATCGTATATCCAAGCATTTCCCAAGGATGAGTGTGAGGGCGATCAGTGTCAAATGCCTGCTTATACACTGCTCTCCAGAAGCCAGGCAAACGATTACCAAACGGTGATACCATCGAACTGTAGTTGTATGAGAAACCATTTGTTCTTTCATAAAAACTGTTAGAAGTATAATCAGGATCACCTGCTATTCTTGTCCATTCGATAAAGTCAGATATTATGCTTCTATCAACAGACTGTTTAGTAAATCCTGTTTTTCTAAAGTCACTAGGAACAAAGTCATGTATGTCAAAAACATCAGGATTGTATTCTTGCTTTAGATTGTTGTATATTCTTTTTTCTAGTTCTAGAATCAAGTCATCACGATAGTCACCAAAAGCAAAAACTATAGAACCATCATGTCCTTGAACGACTTCTCTTGGTATTAGAGTAGTGTTATCTAAAAACTTTGCAGGTTCATACGCAGGATACAAACCTAGTTTTGTAGGAGTAGGAGGAATAAAACAACCGTCAGTTGAATCGTATTCGTATATTTCGATTAGATCATCTTTAACTAGGTCAGTTTTTATTTCTACAAACCCTTCACTGTTAAACACATAATCTTTTTTGTGAACTAGTTGTACGCCATTTAAGTAAACTAGAACAGATTTTACACCTATTTTGTTAGGATCAAAAACTTCAGTAAGTGCAAAAAACTTGCTCGACGATGCTCTAACAATGTGTTCTATTCTTCTAGCACCTGAGATACCTGCCATATCTGAGAAGTAAAACGGTTGGCCTTCAGACTTTTCTTTGTTCATAGTCTGAAGTATTCTGTCAACGTGCTTCTTTACAGGTCCATCAAAGCCTAGAGTTTCTGCTGTTTGTAAAAATACTCTTTTAAACTTTGCGTACTCACTTCTATTAAAACGAATCGCTTTTACTAGATTACTGTCTTTGTCAGTGATGCTGTATAACGCAAGGTTAATAGGACCACTGTGTTGTACAAATCTCTTACCGTATCCATCAACATCTCCAAGGTCTCTTAGATTGCTAGGACCAGGGAATGTTCCTGCATCATAGTTTCTTAGATTTTCAACAATAGATTCTACATGATCGTTTACTTCACCAAAAGTAAACTCTGAGATATTATTGTTTAACGGATTTCTTTCAAGGTTATGTGCAATCTCATAATAACCGTTTTCATTCTTTTCAGAAGAACTAAAGCACTTTAACAGTACTACAGAATCTTGCTGTAGATCTTCATAAAATCTTATGTACGCTATTTCATTTATTCTGTCAATCTCATAGTGACGATTTTCTATACGAAGTCTGTTGTCTACATAAACTTTTACTTTTAGATCGTTAATAGCACCACTTTTTGCAAACACATCAACAGCAAAGTTGTTTAGCCGTTCGTCTACAACATACTGTCTGATAACTGCTTGTTCACTTGACTTTACTGCTTTGGTCCAGCCGTTCTGAGATACAAAGTCTTCTCTGTTAGAATACTTTCTTAAAAATGCTGAATCAGTATAAACTGTTAAAAGATTGTTTTGCTCTTGATATATAAATGAATCATTTAACAGTTTAAAATCAAATATTATATCACCAACATTTTCTATGCTTCTGTAATCAAGCGGAAAACCTAGTTCAGAGTCAGGTGATTCTTGTGTTCCTTGACGGTATGCAAACACAGAGTTTCCTTTGAAAGTGCTGTCTTTGTATGTTTCTTGATCGGCAAAACTGTTTCCGTCTGCATCAAAAAGATCAAACATAGGAGGTTGATTAGTTTGTGTTTTTTCTTGTCCGGCACGCCAGATATCGCCGTCAAAATAGAATAGTCTTCCTCGGTTGACTGTTCCATTTTTTACCAGTACAGTTTCATTTAACAGAGGTTCTGCGTCTTCTGCTTCTGTTAGACTTATCTGACGACGATTTTGTATTAGTTCAAAGTTAACAATAAATATCTTGTTCTTAACAAGAGGATCTTGATCCGCAGTAAAGATAACTCTCATACCATCAGCAAGATCAGTTTCGTCAACTGAATATCCTAACGAACCTTCGATAGTTGAAAATACATCAGTTGTAAATGTGTCAATAAGATCAACATCTTGTTTTGCCTGTGTACCAAAGTCATACAGTTTTAATCCTGGTTCAAACTCTATAATAGGTCTTGTTGCTCGTGCTGTTTGATCAATGTCTTCTGGCTGATTGTTGTAACGAGCACTTGCTATAATAACATCTCTATGGAACCATTTATTATATCTTGTCCATGAGTTTTTGTCAACACTTGCACGATTAATAACAAGATAATCTTTGTCTTTAGCATAACTAGTTGCGTTACCAAAAGGTAATCTGTCAAACTGTCCTGATCCAAAAGGAATCAGTTCATTTGCAGAATAAGCAGCAGGTATAACTAGATCTTTTTCATTAACCAGTTTAATCTGTTCGCCGACACCTTCTACATACCAATCATCATTGGCATATTTTGCAGGCTTGACATTTCCACCGAAACTGACTTTTAATCCGTTAGTAAACTCAACTCCGTTTGCACTAGAATATGTCTTTTTACCAACGATTTCGTTCTCAACATCAATCTCACTGTTTTCTTCGATATCATAAACAAGGAAAACACCACTAGTATCTTGACTGTTTCTATTCACATAATACAGTCTGTCTGGTGCTGTTAAAGGAATCGTAAACTCTATTACACCTTGTTCAATGTATACAGTTTGTAGATCATTGCCGTCGATATCTTCTCTGTTGATGCCTTGTTCGTAGATACTTGAAATGTTTTCATCTTCTTCAAAGTTGATTTCAGTATTTTGTACAACTACCTGTGCAGCGTCATACAGCTGAACATCAAACAACCCACCAAATACTGATGCTTCTCTGATCAACTCCTGTGTAGTTGTAATGATTGCATCACCTGGCAAAAATCTTCTGTCTGTTGCAAATGCAATAGGATTTCCAGGGGCATTGATTTCAAAACGGTACCTCTGTCCTCTGTAGAGTTTTAGTGTAGGATTAGGTGTAAACCCAGGAGGGGAAAACTTGTAAACTGTGTTGTCGTCTTGTACCTCAGCAGTCACAGTATATGTTGACTGTACTTCTCTGCTTTGTCCAAATACTCTAACAGTTTGAGGACCGAACGGCAACCAAAAATACTGACGGAAGTTGACAAACTTGTCCCAATCAATATTTGAGTTCCAGGCGTAGTATTCTTGACTGTTTAACAGACTTTGATTGCTAACACTTCCATTAAATGCAGCAGTTTGATTTACATAATCTGTATAATCTTTGAAAAACTGTAGGTTACCTAAATCATCTTTAACAACTGACGCAGGTTCAAACTGACGGTTCTGTCTTTGCTCAGATACATCTTCAATATAAACATCACCTGGCTTGTAACTTTTGGCTGTTTTTCTTCCGTAATACCCATCAAGCTTTTCTGCAACTCCAGGTTGTATTAACTGATCAAGAGTACTTCCTAGCAGTTTTTTGTTTGCTTGAGTTCTAAAGTATTTAGGAAGATGCTCAATGCTTCTTCTTTTTTGATTGTCGTTGCCTGCTGGAAGAGGATAATCGTTTTGATCTCTTGAATAATCCATTAGTAACTAAAACCTCCAGTTGTAGTGATTACACCAGTTGACGGTGCGCTTTGTATGCCTGTTCTGTTTGTTATATCCGATTGTGTTACAACTCTACCTGATGCGTTTAATCTTGACGCTGTAACTTCGTCTATTATTTCAACATCTGCTACAGTTGCAGCATTGATAAAGATTTCATCTGCTTCTGATTTGATTTCAAACAAGCTACCAAATGTTTGACCGTTTTGATTTGGAACTATTACAAATGTTACTAGATCAGGTGCAAGTTGATTCATTACATAAGTTGCTAGTTCTTGGAAATGGAAAGTGTCACCAAAATCCCAGTTCTCTAACGCAAAGTATTGATTAACTGCATCAATAACTCTAGTTTTTACGTCGTTATCGTTCAATACCTGTTCAGGATTTTTTACTATTTTAAATGTTGCTTGCAAGTCTACGTTCGCCTTTGATCCAAACAATGGTTTATATTTTACAGGATGATAAATGATTTCATCACTGATTGATTTTATTTTATTTAACTCTCTACCAAAACTCCTAAACAACTCATCAGAACTTGGCGGCTTAGGCATAGGTGAAAGTTGTCCGTCGAGATAAAGTCTGTAGTTTCTGTCATATCCTCTTGTAAGAAGATATGTGTCCATTATGTTGCTTGCACTTGGGTCGATTCTGCTGTTTGAATCAGCACTGTGAACATAATGAAACTTTAGCTTATCTCTTCCAATATATGCTTTGTAGTCAGAAGTAAACTCAAATCTATCACCTCTGTCGTTTAGTTTCTTAAACACATCTGTGTCAATAAAGTAAACTATTTGACCAGGTTGATAAGAGCTAGGTGGTAACTCTTGTCCTTCAGTTTGGAACACTTCTATTCCTGCTGCTTCCCAATCTACATAACGAAAATCTTCTGTGCCTGCTTCGGTTAGATATCTTTCTTGAACTACTATTTTATTCTTATCGTCAGAGACACCTTCTTCTACTAGATATCTAAATACCTCAGGATTGTCAGGAACACCGTCACTGTCTTCATCAAAGAAAGTTACTTCGATTCTAGTACTGTCAATATAGCCATCTCGATCTCTGTATTCTTTTAGAATCTCCCAATCATACTCTTGAGTGAAAGGCTGAATCGATTCTGGTTGTGTGTTAACGCTTAAAACTGATATTTTATCTTTAACTATTTTACCAGTTAGATTGTCATATATTCTATCACTCGAATCGTAATAAAAACGAATCTCTTCGTCACTTTCAAACACATACCTTAAACCACGATATGTTACTTTATAGTTTTCTCCATTTGTTTCAAACTTGATTAACCAACTAGCATCAAGACCTTGGCCTGAAGTATCTCCTGCAAAGCCTGTACTAAAGTCACCTCTTGAGTTTAAGTTTGATGCTCTAATCAACTTCCATCTTCTGTCGTTATCATCAAATCTTAAACCAAAGTTGTTGTATGCAAAAGTTTGATCAATGATTTGTCGCTTTACATCATCAACAAATGATTCTGCTACTTTTGGACGGATCTGTGAAATCTGCGAACCTGTTGGAATCTTGTCGGTGAACGCAATAGGACCTTCGTCAACATCTGTTACATCTGTAACTGTTCCATTGCCAGTTGCTTTTATTACCTTGGTCCAAATATAAGATTTATCACCTAACTGACTTGGCGTTCTTGAAACAATGTTGTTGTTCTTATCAAAACAACTTCCTGTAGGTGGTACAAACTTAACTAAACTTCCAGGTTCAATATATCTCAAGTTGTTTCTTGTAAAACTGCCAACAGTTAACTGACGAGGACTGTCAGTGTTAAAATCAGTAACAAAGTATCCAGTATAAGTGTTAAATGAGTCTGTTACTTCAGTCCAATAGGCATTTAGATCACTCAACAGTATTCTTGAAAATCTGTCAAAGTAAAAATGATTAACTTTATTGTCTGATAATATAGGTTCAATATCGTTGATAACAATACCTTCTATATCAGTTTGAGTATTAAAAGAAAATGTCATAGTTGAGTCAACATATTCTTTATAAACTACTCCGTCATTACCATACAGATTAGTACTAGAATATTTTCCAGTTGAGTCGATCAAATCAAAATAACGACTTATCCCACTTGACGTTCTGTTAACTGACTTTGCTTTTACTATTTCCTGACTTACACCCAGTGGAGCAATATTGTAATCTTCACCAGTTATCATTCTGTTCTGTGTATAATACGTTGCAGGAGCATTGGTCTTAATGCTTGCGTTTGACTCAGATCTTGATCCGTTTGCAACAGTATATTGTAGAGAACAGGTAAATGTAATATTTTCAACTCTACCAGTTTTACTCAAATATGAAGTAGAAAAGTTAATACCAAACATATTAGTAGGTGCTATTACCATTGATCTATTTTCACTAGTACGATAATAAGTCCTAAAGTTACCGTTTGGTAAATCACCAAACACTCCGTCGGCAAAAACAAGATTGATTCTATCATCTATTCGTGTTAAAACACTGTAAACTGTTCTTATTTTTTTGTTAAGGGAGTTGTAAATAATGTTGTTTCCTTCAACAGCATCTACTTTAGTCCATAGTTCTGATTCGTTGTTATTAGCATCTAACTTATAAAGCCAAACATCAGTATCATTAATGTTAATAGTGTCAATAGCTACTGATTGATTTGCAGCTGATTGGGTGATTGAAAAGTCACCATTTGACAGTTTTCCTTGACGGAAATGACAGAAGAATCCGCTGTTAGTGCTGCCTGCACCTTGTCCGTCATCTCTATAGAGAAACGCAAAGTTGTTTCCGGGAACTGGCGGTTCTTCTTGTATTTCTCCATCTACTACGTCAGTACTTGTGATCTCGAACTGAGTAGTTTTACCTTCAATCGGTTTTGTAAATGAAAATACAGGAACATTGGTATTGATACCATTTATGCGATATTGCTCTGTAGGTATACCTGCAACTGTGTCAACTTTGTTGGGTCTGCCAACTACTCCGTTTACAGGAAGAGCAGTGTTAAGAACCTTTGTAAACTGTTCAAACCAGTTGCTGTTAGTGCTATCGTTCCATTCAATAGTACGACCTTTAAGGTTAGTATTATTAGAATCAAACACATCTTCTGTTGTACTTACACTGACGATTTTTAACAAACCATTAGCAGCCTGATTTCTTCTTGGATTGTATGACAGCAATCTTGCAAGACGAAGAACACTTTCTCTTCTTTCAGCAAGTTCAAGAAAGTTTTCTCTAGCATTTAAATCAATACGGAAAGCAAGGTTTTGACCTAAGAACGCAATCAAATCAATAAGTGCAAGATATTCTGAACTTTCGATATAGTCGTTAAAATCCTCCGGATAGTTTTGGCGGAGGTAGTTGATCATTGTTCTTCTTAAGTTATCAAAATCATAACTTTGAAAATCTGCATTTCGAAATGTTTGATATACTCTTTTCCAGTCTTCTGCAACAAGAAGTCTATTCTGCCTATCAGTTATTGACATTTGCTTTCCTCTATTATAGAGTATTTATTGAAAATAGAAATGTGCGTGTTTTATTTTTTAACTGATAAGACCGATAGATTGATCAAACTGTAGTATCATAGTTTCAGCAATACTGTAGTTCAAATAGGTAATAACACACTCTATTTGAATGCCACTTTCGTAGGAATCTACAATTACATTATCTGCTGCAACTCGAGGATCATAGTTTATTATTTCTTCAACATTTTCTACGATTGCCTGTTTTAGATTGTCTGTTAAAGGTTCGTAGAGCACATCCCAGACTATGGTTCCAAACTCTGGATTTTCCAGTTTTTCACCCTGACGAATATGAAAATGATTTATGATATCTTGTTTAATAACTGCAATATCATATAAGTTAAATGTTGGATTTTCTACATTGACCGTCGAGAAGCCACGATATACTGCACTAGACGCAGGCTTTTTCGGTGTCTGGGCATCGTCAACTACTACTCGTTTGTAAAGATTTTTTTCTAATGTGCTCATAATACTATTTATCAGTTTGAGAAACCTCTATCCCACCAGTCTAACAACCCATTGATACTAGTTCCAGTTGATGCTGACATAGACTGCTGAGACCTTGTTGTAGGTACAGTATAAACACCATTGTCAAACTCTCTTACCCAACTACCATTTGGAGCAAACTGTAATCCTTGAAGAACTGCGAACTGAACATCCGGCGGATAATCTCCGATTGAGTTAGAAAGATTGTTATTCCAGTTATTGTAACTTCTCAAATAGGAAGGATAAACTCTAATCTGATCAGCATAAGACAACTGAGAATATTGCTCAAAGGTATACGAGTTGCCATCTAAACTAGTTAATGCTCCGCCGTTGTCATCAAATACACCTCGACCTGCTTGCCAGGCGCCTCGAAATGTACCACTGTTAAGGCGATCAAAACTGTATAACCCTCCTAAGGCTGATTCCGTTTGCAGTTTTCCCATAATAGCAGAAGGGTGAACTCCTAGTTCGGTTGCTACTTCTTCAACTGCTCTTACAGTTTCAGTCGGATCTTGTCCCGAAGTTCCTCTGTTTAGCAACTCCCATTGAGAATCGTTCATATAAGACGGTTGTTCTCCAGGTGGTGTTGCAGACCAACTTTCAGGATCTCCTATCTGCGGCGAACCACTTCTTAATAGTTGTACAGGTCCAAATCTTTCACCAGATTCTAAATCAATGCCGCCCCAGTATATTCTTGTACCGTGTGAATAGTCGGTGTAATCTGTAGAATGAACGTTACTAAATGCTCCACCGTTTTGATATATCCCGCCTTCGGGTTTTGCAAGTCCCCAAAAACCGCCATCTTTATCAAAACTCTTTTTGTGGCCTGCGACTAGTTCTCCGGGCTGTATTCCCCTCGACCTAAACTCTTCTCTTATTCTGTTATTAACCTGTTCTCTTGTAGAGTCGCTATCCGGATCTCCTGTAAATCCTACTAACCAATGATCTACATTTGCTTCGGTTTCAATCCATTGTATTACTTCCCTAGGAGGAAGTGACCCGTTTAATCGTTGAGCAACTTGTACTGCAAACTCAGGTGCTCTTGAAGTTGTAGCACTTCCTCGTGGAGATAGTGCAGTATACGGCCAGTCACCTCTTGAGTCTCTGTAATAACCCGAACTTACATAATGAGCTTTGCCGTCGCCTATATCTATCGGTATTACACGAACATACGAAGTTTCTTCTTGTACTAACGCATTCAGAAGTGCAATGTCGTTTTCAATAGATCCCCTAATAGGCAAATATTCTCCGGCAGGTTCTTCATCTGCCGGAGCAATGTCATTGATTTTACCCCCAATAACACTGTTACTGTCGCCATATTGCCCTACCCTATTTAGCGTCTCTCCATTTGATAACGTAACTGCACCTCCCGGACTAATACTAGATATTGTAATAGTTTCTCCAGGTGCTCCATCTACGCCTGGAGAAGTAAACAACACTTGTCCTTGTTCTAGTTCTGCAACTCTTCCATCAGGTGTTGCAATAACAACAACATTCCCATTTGAGTCTACAGGGTTTTCAATAATATTTCTCACAATGTAAGCATCTGTATTAAATTCTATAGGATCATACGGACTAGGACCAGCAGAACTTCCTGGAGTTCTAGGAGAGTTTCCGGTAAGATTTGGGTTCGGGCGGCGAGCGTCTGCATTTCCGCCATAGCCTTGACCCGGTAAGCTTGCTCCTACTTCACCGTATCTACGAGCATTAGGGTCGTTGGCGTACGAAGCAGCAGAAGCAGTTCCATTTATCAATAAGTCAATTACTTTTTTTCCAGTTCTAAAATCATACCTGTTATCTAACGGATCTATGTATTGATACTCATACGGATTTCCTGGGTCCGGTAATAGTCCTGCTACTGGCGATGATATACTAGGTGCTCCAAAGTTTCTAGGGTCGCCGCCACGCCCGCCTCCGGCGCCTCCGGTGCCTCCAGTATCACTCGCGCCTGTGCCGCCTGCATCTATTCGACGTCTAGCAGAGTCTGATATTTCAGGATTGCTAGCAGACGGTACATCATCGCCTGCACCTCCGAACGCATCTAACCCTACCTCAGCTTCTCTATCTGCTTGGGACGGTGTTCTTGGTCCTCTCACCAGTGTTCCGTCTGGGTTGAAACTTGCAAAACTTCTCTCCGGTAAAACTGGTCCTGAAGTAGCAGTAGCTTCTTCTACAGGAGCATCTAAATCATAGCTTGGCAAATTTTCAATCCTTGGACCAACAGGTGTTTCAGAATTAGGAAAACTACCAAAGTCTACTCGACTTCCAACAAACGCATTCGGATCTGGAGATGTTCGAGGAGTGTTTAAATCAAAACTTTGAAGAGTTATTGTATCAGTTCCTACAGTGCTAAGGTTGAAAGAGTTTGATTCAAAATCCTGTAATGCTTGGTCAAAAACAGATGGCTGAGCTCTATTAGTATTAGTTGCAGGTTGAGACCTGGGCTCTCGTGCTCTTAAATCTTTTAACGATCCTATGTCGTTGTTAGCATGAGGGCGGGCTTGCCTCATATAATCTTGGCCACCGCCTGCTGCGTTTAACGCACTTTGAGTAGATGAAGGAACATAAGCCTGAGAGTTTATCAAACTAACTGTCATTGAGTTTCTTGAACCTCTACTAAAAATAGACTTCAACTCCATTATTAAAGTTCTAGAGTTTCCTTTTGCTAAATCTTCTTCACCGTAGTAAGATGAGTTTATAGGCCTAGAATAAGTTGTTCCTTCTTCATTTGTGTATTCGTTTAACCTAATAGGAATAGGAAGACTAGGAAAGATTTTGCAGAGATTTAACAAAAATACTGCGTGATTAAAGTTATCTGGCGGGCCGCTCCATACATCCCTAGTTAATCTCGGATCATGATCACCGTTTTCACTGTCTGAACAACTTCCGCTTTTCCATTGATCATAGTTAGCATGTGTAAGTATTAAAGATAAAGCTATAAAATCTTGTACTGCTGGAGTAAATCTAAGGGTTCGGTTGATTCCAGCACTTTCTACAAACGATGACAAAGTATCATTTGTTAAACTATAAGCACCTACAGTAACATCAGTAAACGATTGTAATACTTGCTCTATAGTCATTTGATCAACTGGCTGACTTGCTTGGCCATTAATCATATTATATCTAGACCTAGTATCAGAAATACCATTTGCGTGAGATATTAAGTTTAAAATACCTTGATCTTGCCTTGTTATCTGATATTGATTACTCATTAGTCATTCCATCCGATTATTCTACCATTAGAGTCCGGCATGCCGTCATCTGGTCCTGAGTTAAACATTATTGCCCACATCCATGCTTTTGTCAAGGTTTGCTTCCAATGATACGACAAGTTATTTCCAACATTCTGCACGTTTCCGTCAGCAATATCTAAGTGCATTCGTTTTGTTCCATCTGGACCATTCATATATCCATTGCCGATAGCACCAGCTGGTCTTTCTCCTGCTTGTCTAGCAAAATCTCTAAACGCTCTGACAAACGTTATTATCTTAGATAAGTCGTTTGGATTATTACAGTTTAAAAATCGTCCTTGATCTTTTAAATCCATATCTACAGCAAATCCTCTATCGTGTCGTCTTGATCCTATCCTATTAGAACTGCTTGCTCGAGGATCGTTATATGCTACTTGTCCCGGAACTTCTATATGGACGTCAACTTTGCTATAAGCTGCGGCTTCTCCTAATAGTTCTACTAGTTTTTGATTAACTGGTTCTCTTCGTTTTCCGTAAGTTCTTCCGTTAATATTTCCGCCAACTATTCCTTGTGAACTTCCAAACGGATTACCTTGTGCAAGAGGACCTAAATCAGCTCGGCCTCCGGATACACCGATCATAGTACTCCTCCCCGGTGCTAGACTTGGATTTCCTCTAGGTGCTGCTCCTCTTAATACGCTAGCTTGGAAGTTAGGACCAGTTCTACCTCTATTAATCGATCCATCGCCACTTGCAGTGACACCTTGTACAGTTCCTGGCGTAGCTGTCACTGGAGAAGTTCCTGACGGTGCTGTACCAGTAGTATTACTTCCTGGTGTAATAACTTGACCATTGGCTCCTCTTAACCCGTTCTGTAAAGTACTGGTTAGTAGTTCTGCTCTACCTTTTAAGAAAGTGTCAGGTGTTATTATTCTATCAGCCGGTTCTAGTTCTCTTTCCATACGTTCTCTGTCAAGATTTTCAGGTTTGAAGCTAACAGGATCAAGATTTTCATGATGAGGCCAAGGTTCGTGTTGAGGTACTCTAGTACAGATGGTTATAATCTGTAATGGTTCTTCGGTTACTACACCTGGTATGATTCTCGGAACTGCATAGCCGCTAAGATGCCCAGGAGCAAACGCACCATAAGTTCTTCTAGGTGATCCACCTGTTAGCCCAATAACCGAGCTCGATGATATAACTGTGGTTTGTGCAGGTGAAGCCGAAGTTACTGGAGATCCTAAAGAACCTGGCATTGCAGGCGACGATGCTCCTGTGTTTTGATTTATGTTTCCAGATGAATCCATGTTTATGTTAGCACCTTGAATGTTTACATCACCTGATGCTGTATGGAAGCTAGTACCTGAAACTAAGCTGTTTTGATCGCCGGATATTTCATTATATGATGATCCTGAAACTAAGTTATTTTCGTCACCAGTGATCTCACTAAATGAAGATCCAGAAACTACACTGTTTCGATCGCCTGTTATTTCTGTAAATGAAGATCCTGTAACTGATACGTTTTGATCACCTTCAGTGCTAGCAAAGGTAGTTCCTCTAGTAATAACATGAGCATTGCCAGAAACTTCGTGATACGACGATCCTGATATTATAGTATGACTTTCTGAAGAAACTAATAAGTTATTAGTAGCTTCAACTCTAGTATTACTGCTACCATTGATTGTAGAATCTCTGTTTGCACCTATATTTTCTCTGTAGTTTGCACCAACTGAAACATTTAAGTTATTCGAAACTTGATTGAAGAACTCTTGGCTTTCTACTACTATATTATTACCTGATTTAAGTAATAAGTTTGTGTCAGCAGTAACATTTAAAGAACTTTCAGAATCTATAATAATATCGCCGCCTGCTTTAATATGAAAATCACTAGCAGTTTCAAGTCGTATTTCTTGATTTACTTTTATGTTGATATTGTCGTTATCTAGTGTAAGAGATGAAGAACTTTCGCCGCCACGAACTGTAGTATTAGAATGCCCCATTATAGTAACTTCGCCGCTTCTAATACCGCCTGGAGCAAACACTGTTTGCTTATCCGACCATCTACCACTAGCCCACATATTAACATTTCTGCCTGCATCGAAGTTGATATCTCTGTCAGCAGTAAAGTTAAAATCTTGCTCTGAATAAACACTTATGCTATCATTAGCAAATATATCAATCTTGCCATCGCTAGTTAGTTCTATCCAAGCAGTTCCCCTAGAGTTACCTATATAGATCAAATCTTCACTGTTGCTTAAGAGTATTTGATGACCAGTACGAGTTCTAAATCTAATACCTTCATTTTGAGGTATTGTTTCGTCGCCACCGGGTTCACCGATTTCTTTGTTCACATAATAAGGAGGTCCGTCGGCGGCATGGGTAGCTCTAATAAACTTATCATCACCGTCGTCCATGACAATACTAGAACCACCTAAACGGTTTACAAATATAAGTGCTTCGTGATCTTGTTCTCCATATCTGCCTTGCGGAGCGTTTATTCTTTTATCAATCGGTCCCGGAGTACTCCAACCGTAAACTGCACTCGGTAGTTCTCTTCTTGCACTTGATGTTGTTAATCCTCTAACTTCGTCGTCTAACAAACCTTGAACTTCTAATATTTCTGTAAAGTCTTTATTGTATGGTTTTTTGAAAAGAGTTGGATCTCTTGCTTCTCCAGTTTCTACTTTTTTATTATATTCGCCAACTGGCAGTTTTCGATTTTTAAGGGAATCAGGAGTTCCGTCCGTTGAAAGTATAGTACTAGCTCTGCCGTCTGGAACCATAAAGTTCATATATTCGTCTTGGATACACCCTATCCAGTATCCTCGACTAATATCATTTTCAGCAAATATTACAAGTACTCGTGTGCCAGGATCAGGCGGGACTGCCCAAAAACCATATGACTTTTGAGTGTTTTCGTACCCATCATTCGGGTTAGCATAGTCATAGTTTGTAACCCCATAAAACGGAGAAAGGTATCTAACATCAATAGTAGTACCAACTCTTTCGGGTCGAGAGTTTGCTGAGTTTTTCCTTAATATATCAACCTTTAGAGAACCCATGTACTTTGGGTCCATATGGCTTACGACAATGGCTTCAAAAGGTCCTGGACGACTTGATATTAGTTCTCTTAAAATACTATCAGCATTTGTACGTCTACTACTTCTTGACATGTTACCTCTTCAAATCTTTATTAATAGTTATCGGTTACGCTATATTAGAACCAGTGTTCCCGAAGCTGCCGGCAGCGTTGTTTCTTTCCAAAAGATTAGATCTTGGGCTAGGAGCAGGACGACTTCCTGGCCTTGCTGCTTGGCCTGATCCTTGCACAGTTCCGTCAGAGTTAAATGTTCCAAAACTTCTTCGAGGAGCAGCAGCAGGACTTCTGGGACCTACTACTGTGCCATCTGCATTAAATGTTCCAAATCTTCTTTCAGGTGCAGCAACTATCCCAGGTCCTCCAAAAGCGTCAAGAGGAACCTGTGCTTCTAGTTCTGCTTGAGTTACAGGGTCTCCAAACGCATCATAAGAAACAACTTGATCTCCTGGTCTAGGACCGCTCGAACCCGAATCACTAGGACCACTCGGAGGATTTGTTAACGGCGTAGTCGATCTACGCAAATCTTCTGAAGGAACAGCTATCGATTGTGGAGCAGATCTTGCGTCGCCTGTAGTTAGTACATCTCCATTACCTGTTCCAGCTTGTCCAGGACTATTTGATCGCTCGTTCGGGTTGAAGGAAGCATTTGGGTCTTGCCTTAATATTCGAGAATCCGAAACTCCTTCTATCTCCTGGTTTCTTCTTCTTAAAATCTGCAATGATTGTTTAAACTGATTTCCTGATATTGTTGATGTAACTTTTAACACTTTGTAAAGACCACTAAACCCTTTAATAGCTCTAGTTCCTAATGTATCTTCAGGGAAAGACATGGATCCTTGTTCATTATAATCTACAGGTGTTCTGAAGTTTACAATAATATCAACTTCGTTACGCTGATAATCCATAGTGCCTTGATCGTTAATAGCAATAGTCGGGCCGCGGCCAGCTGAATAGTTTCCTAATCCAGAATCGGGTAAGAAATATGGATCTCCCCATATTTCTAAATCAGCACTGATTAAATCAACAGCACTATTTAAGAGTGCATTGTGTATTTGTCTTGCAAGATTTGTTGCCTTTGTACGTTCGCCGCCGCCGGTTTGATCGCCGTTGTTAATAGTATTTTCTGATCGACCTTGACTTCCAGAAGCTGTGCCTCCCGCATCTATGCGTCGTCTAGCAGCTTCTGATATTGTTTCATTAGAACCTGCTGTTGTATAATCCGGATCCGGATCGACTCCAGTTAACTGGTTCTGTGCATTTAATATTTCGTTGTATCCTAGATTATTTCTGTCTGCTCTCACTGCTTCGAAAAATGCTGCATTGAACTGAATGTCAAATCCTAATACGTCTTCATTTTTACCTGTAAAGATATAGTTGTATTCCTTAACTGCATGACCTGCTAGATTAGGAAGATTAGCTGCACTTCTACCCGGAGCAACAATATTAGAAGCACTTATTTCATAAGGTATTACTTTGTAAACATAAACTCTTGCTTTTCTTCCTCTAACACTTTCAAACTGTGTGTCTTCAATATGATATATTTCACTTTCAATTCTAAACCAAGGTATCATACTATTTTCATCTTCAACAGCAGTTGCTATGTCTCTACCATAACCACTGGTTAAAACTATGTCTTCTATGATTTTTTGTATTGTCATTCCTTGAGGGAATCTAAACTCTCTGTTTGTATCACTTAAGGACAACTGAACTGAGTTTCTTTCATAAACATTTGTTTCAGGATTTAGAATAAAGTTAGCAAATCCAAAAGGATGATCTCCAGCAGCATTAAAGTTTTCAATCTGTTCAGAAGCACCTATAACATTAACATCAGTAATCGAACTGCTTACTAACGAGTTAAATGTTGCACTGCTTGAATTATTCCTAGCTGATTCTACATACTGTGACACGTTTCCTTCGTCATCCATTAGCTGTGCGCCAAATATAGTCCTTTGCTGTTCTAGTTCTGTCAGTGTTGCAGAACTGCCTGTTTCAGTAGGTGAAGTTTGGTTAGCAATCGACGAAGGGAAAATAATAGTGTACAAGTCACTTGTTGACAAGCCTTCCTCTCTAGCAGTGTCTTGCAGTTTTGTATTCAGATAAGAAGTAAGACTTCTTTCGCCAAAAGTTAAACAGTCAGCAACAGTAGCACCAGTTATTGAAATGCTGTCTTGTACTCTCTGTACTTCGTCTGAAAATGCTATTTCATTATAGGCTATTGCTCTTATTTCATAAACTGATCCGCCTTGTTCTACATTGAAATCTACTTTTGTAATTTTAATAGGAATTTTTCTACTTGAATATTCTATTTGCACAGGATTATTATCTTCGTCCCAGCCAATAAAGTCAAGTTCTAAGAGATATACTGCTTCTAGATAGTTTTCATAACCAGTATTAAACGCACCTATTTGAAGACTTTGTAGGAATAATCCTAAACTGTAGGGTTCATAAACTTTAAAAGTAAGCGTAGTTGCTGTACTAACACTAGTACTCTGATTAGGATGAACTATTGCTCCTATTTCAATATCATCAATAAAATATTCAAGATTTCCTGTTGCTTCATAATCATAAGCAGTTAGTACTCTTTGAGAGTTTTCAATCCCCCCGCCGCCACTTCTTAAAATAGTATAATCAGCACCACGGCTTCTATATGTTGCTTCTGGATTTTCCAAACTCTGAGAAGATATCACACCAAGTGTTGTAATACAGTTATAACTTGCAAAGTCTCGAATCTGATTTTTGACTTTAGAAAACTTAGGAGAAGGTTTGGCTTCAGGTGTTGTTAAACTTCCAACAACACTGCTACTGGCTCCTAAACTAGTTAAAAGTTGTCCAGGAGACAGTTCAAGTTTAGCAAAATCTCCTATAAAATCTCCAAAAAAGTTTTCTACTCTGTCACCTACATTTGCTAAAGCACTATTTGCTAAACCTGTAAATCCTTCAGAAGCAAAATCTCGAATTCCTCCAAGAACGTCGTCAACTCTTCCTAATGTTGCTCCTACTCCTTGTGCTACATTTCCTAGTGCTCCTGGAACTATATTACTTAGGTTTCCTAAACTTTCTTGAAATGAACTAGAAATATCATTTATTCCCACTTCGGCTCTATCCATGACTCTAAGAGAAGTAGATCTTAACTGTCTAGAAACATCTAACAATGGTAACTGTTCTTCAAAATTGCTTTGTAAATTTTGACCTAAATCTGATGCAGTAGATCTCAGTGTATTGATTCTGCTGTTGATAATTCTACTAGGGTTAAATGACATTTTAAACTCCTAATATCTTCTTTAATGCATCCGGCTTTGGAAGATATATCGTCGTTCCTGCTCGCATATCATAAACAGGATCTTTAATAATATCCATATTTCTCTGTGCAAAAACCCACCATAGCTTAGGTGTGCCATAATAATCATAAGCAAGCAAATCAGGTCTATGGGTATATTGTGGCTCTATCGTATACTGAGGATCATCACTAGCAGCAGGTATAGGACGAATACTCAATATTCCTAAACTACCTAAACTAGTAAGTTTTGTTCTATGCCACGGACTGGTTTCCGGATAGTTTGCCATATTAGATGAATCCTGTTCCGTTTGTTACATATTTTCCATTAACAAAATCATTTAAGTTAAACTCTGATACTCTTGAACGACTATAAGTTGGTTGTAGTGTAACTGATATAATACTCTGTGTAGGAGCCCAAGATGTACCTGATGAGTCCGATTCAATCACACAGGAAATATAATCAACATCAGACGGTAAATCTACAGTGAAGTTTGTAACTACACAGGGAACGTTATTAAAAACATAATCACCATAGCCATTTAGTTTTACTAGCGGCGGCGGAGCACCTGAGTTTTCGCCATCGCCATAAAACATTTTGGTTACACTTCTTAGGTAATGTACTGCGGCTACCCAATATCTACCTTCTTCTGCGTTTTCAACAGTGAAGTCTCCTGTGATAACAATATCATCAGTTCTACTGTTTTCATAAACTTGAAATGGATAGTTTGTATGTACAGGATGCAGTTGATTGTAACTTGCACTGTGTCCTATAATAATAGACGGAGTATAAGGAAAAACTAACCCGCCTGTTCTGCTCAATGGACTTAGCAATCTGCTGTTTCCAAACTGCGAAGGAACACTTAATCTAACACGCCAATCTGAATCAGAACCTGAAGCACTCCACTGTGCTGTAGTTCTAGTTGATATTCTTCCTGTAGCAGCATTAGGCAGATTTCTACTTCTCGAAGCACTGTTAAAACCTGTGCTATTGAAGAAATCTCCTATTGTGTCTCCAACAAAGTTGTTAACTGTGTTGTCAATAAATCTCACACCAGTGTTGACATTTAACGCACTGCCTACTAGATTTTGTACACTAGACTGTGCTTGACTCCTAAAGTCATTAAAGACTCCGTTGACTTGAGTTCTTAAAGAAGTTCCAAGTTGTTGTAACGGATTGAATACCATATCGTTTCTCCTACAAAGTATTTAGTTGACAAAATTAAATACGTATATTATTATAAATATAAAAAAATAGGAGAATCCTTTGAGGAAAAAGAATTATCTTAACAATAAAGATATATTAAAAGAAATACACAAATCTAAAAATACCTATAACAGTTATACTTCGACAGAATATCATCAATTTGATATAATTTTAG
>Ga0209925_1000429_pt1 | contig 21645 bp, 24 predicted proteins | sample SalPonR2_A_D1_MG_FD_185702 | JGI IMG/M metagenome (GOLD analysis project Ga0209925, IMG submission 185702) | Salt pond soil microbial communities from South San Francisco under conditions of wetland restoration - Salt Pond MetaG R2_A_D1_MG... ... | reverse complement strand
TGATTTATGCATTTATTGCATCAACTCTACCTGTAACAACTCTTTTACAACCAAGAGACTATATTAACTCTCATCAACTTGTTGTAGCATTAATACTAATGGTATTGGGAGTATTTGCAGCAACATTTTCAAGTTCACATTTAAATATTGTTGCACCAGCAGTTCAATCTACTCCTGCGGAGGCTCCACCAATGTGGCCGTTTTTATTCATAACAATAGCCTGTGGTGCAATATCAGGGTTTCACTCCCTTGTTTCCTCTGGTACCTCGGCAAAACAGGTATCAAGTGAAGATGATGCACTATTTGTTGGTTACGGTTCCATGTTGATGGAAGGGGTTTTAGCTACATTAGTTGTTATAGCTGTTGCAGCTGGTATCGGTCTTGGATATGAAAAAGGTGGCGAATTATTAACAGGTGTAAGTGCATGGACAACACACTATTCTTCATGGGCAGCCGCTTCGGGGCTGGGTGCAAAAATAAGTGCTTTTGTTGTTGGTGCTGGAAATATTATAAATAAATTAGGAATACCAAGACAGTTTGCCATAGCAATAATGGGGGTATTTGTAGCTTCTTTTGCCGGAACTACACTTGACAGTGCTACAAGAATTCAGAGATATGTAGTAACTGAATTGTTTACTGATATTAAAATTAAAATATTCCAGAATAGATATATTTCAACCTTTTTTGTTGTTTTAACTGCTGCTATTCTTGCATTTGCAACGGGTGCAGGTGGGAAAGGTGCTTTAACCTTATGGCCTTTATTCGGTGCTGTAAATCAGACACTTGCAGCATTAGCTTTAATTGTAATTACAATTTATTTAAAATATAAAGGTGGGTTGAAGTGGCTTGTTTCGAGTCTTCCTGCAGTTTTCATGGCAGTCATGACTCTTTGGGCAACTATAATGAATCAATCCAATTTTATGTCTGCTGGGAATATTCTTCTTTCAGTTGTAAATATTATAGTGATTTTACTTGTAGTTGGGATAATGTTTGAAGGAATCATAAAATTTTTCAGAATTGAAGATGGAGAAGAAGAACCTCCCCCGGTGAAAGAAGAAATTTAAAAATATTTTGAAGGGGTGGTTTTATACCATCCCTTCAATTTTAAATATGAAAAAGGATAGTAAAATGAGATTAAATTTGAAAAAATTTTACTTTGTATTTGTTTTACCATTTTTCTTTTTAATGATTCTATTATTTATTATTCAAAAATTAGGTGTTCAAATTGTTATTTATGAATCTTCAAAAATGATATCTTTTGTTTTTCTTATTCTATCAGTTTTATTTGCTTTTGTAGTTCCACTCTGGTATAGGTTGACTTTTTTGAAAAGCTGGCAGGATAAAGAAATTGAATTAAATAGAAGAGAATTTTTAAATTTTGAAAAAAATTATATGATATTACCCCTTATCACTCCTTATATTATAATAGTAAGTTATGTTTTTGGTGTATCAAAAATACCCATGGGGGTAATTGCTATTATCGGAATTTATTCAGTCTATTATTATTATCCATCAAAGATAAGATATAATCTTGAAAAAAGAATTTTTAATATTAAAGAACAATGAATATAATAGATAAAATAAAAAAATTTTTTAAAGAAATCGATCATATTCAAAGAGAAAATGTTCTTGAAATTGTAGAATGGGAAGAAAAAGAAGTAGAAAATATTTTTGCCTTAATTGTTCTGGGTATTTTTATTGGGTATCCGTCACCTCCAATACAAATTTCTCTTGATTTGTTACCCTATATGGAAGATGAAATGAATTTAATGCTTGAGAAAGTTTCTACAGCGCATGATCCTCTTGGAGAACTTTTTTCATTGCTGGATATTGATTAAGGAGAAAAAATGAAGAATATATTTTTTTTTATAGGAAAAGGTGGAGTGGGAAAATCAACAACGTCTTCCTTATATAGCATAAAAAAGTCAGATGAAAGAAAAACACTCCTGGTTTCTATGGACCCTGCTCATAATCAGAGAGATATTTTTAATATGAAATTCAATCAGGATATAACAAAAATTAATGAAATGTTTAGTATTATTGAAGTTGATGAAGAATACTGGATAAAAAAATATTTAAGTGAAACTGAGAAAGAAATAAAGAGGAATTATAATTACCAAAGTGCTTTCAATATGGGTAAATATTATAATATTTTACAGTATTCACCGGGAGTAGAAGAATATGCGCTGGTACTGGCTTTTGAGAATATTATTTCAAAACATACTGAATACTGGAATATTATATTTGATATGCCTCCAACTGCATTGACTTTAAAATTTTTTATGCTTCCCTCTGTATCAAAATTATGGGTACAGGAATTAATTAAATTAAGAAAAGAAATTATTTCTAAAAAAGAGATTATATCAAAAATTAAATTTGGAACTAAAAAAATAGAAACTGATAAAATAAAAAATAAACTTGATAATCTTTTAAAAAGATACAATAAAATAGATAAAATTTTTAAAAGTAAAAGAACTAAAATTAATCTTGTTTTGAATTATGACAAGCTCTCCTTTAGAGAATCGTTGAGAATCAAGGAAAAACTTGAAAGCTCTGGAATTAATATAAACAAACTTGTAATTAATAAAGTTAAAAATGAGAATTATATCAAAGAAATAAAAGAAGAATTTAATCATGATAAAATTACAATCTATCCTTTCTCGGATATGAATTTATCTGGATTGAGTAAATTAAAAGAATATTTAAACAGGTATAAAGATGAAAAGTAAAAAGTTGATCTTTGGGTTTTTGGGGGGAATGGGATCAATTTCATCAGCTGATATTTTTAATAGACTTGTATTTAAAGTTCCATCAAAAAATGATCAAAATTACCCGGAAATAATTCTTTATAACAATTCAAATATTCCGGATAGAACCAAAGCAATATTTAAAAATAATGATGAGATTTATAAATATTTTGAAAATTCAATTTATTATTTTAATAAATGTAATGTTGATTATTTCGCTGTTTTATGTATTACTGCCCATTATTTTATTGAAAAAATGAAAATTAGATCCCCGAAATTAATTAATTTAATCGATTTAACCATGAAAGAAATAATTACGAGAGCAAAAGAAAACAGCAAGATTGGAATTCTTGCCAGCCATGGTTCTATAAAAACCAGGATTTGGCAAAACAGGTTGATTAAAAACAATTTTAAACCGGTTGTTCTTGAAGAGAGTGAACAGGAAAGATTAATTCATAAAGCAATATATGGAAAAAATGGTATAAAAAAAGGAAATCTTTCAAAGAATAATAAAAACTTGGTAAAAAAAGCAGTTAATATTCTGGATAAACTAAATTGTGATTTTATTATCTCTGGATGTACAGAAATTTCTATTATTACAGCAAGATTAAATAATAAAAAAATTATTGATCCTGTTAGCTGTTTGATTAATGAAGTAATCAAATTAAATTATTAAGTTGTAATCATGGCCGCAATTTTTTAAAAAATCTTTTTAATATTTTTTTTGAGAAAGATGACTTTATACCAATTTTATATCTCACTTTATGATTCAACCATTTTTTATCAAAAACATTATCTTTGGATATAACAGCACCCTGTTTGGGATCCAGAGCTCCAATAAAAACATTTTTTACTCTTGATAAATAGATAGCACCTGCACACATAGTGCAGGGTTCAAGTGTTACATATAAATCACAGTTAATTAATCTCCAGTTTTTAATATTTTTTGCTGCAGATTTTATTGCAATTATTTCTGCATGGGCTGTTGGATCATTTTTCCCTTCTTTTCTATTATGTCCGCGACCAATTATTATATTATTTTTAACTATAACTGCTCCTACAGGAACTTCATCTTTTTTATAAGCTTTTAAGGCTTCTCTTAAAGCCTCTTTCATAAAAATATTATTGTTCATGAATTAATTATAATAAAATTTTCACTACAGTCAAAACTTAATAAATTTGAAAAATTTATTATATATGTTAAAATAATCTTATGAAAGGAAATCCTTATTATTCATTTTCTCAATATATTAGAGAAAATTTTAATACAAAAGCGTACAGAGTTTCTATAGATGCATTTTTTGGTTGTAAGGAAAATTGTATTTATTGTGAAGAACATTACAGAAAACCCAGCAAGTTAAAAATTGAAGAACAGGTAGATAATTTGATACCTATATTAAAGGGCAGATACAAAGCAAAAGATTTTTATCTCTATTTCCAAAAAGGAACTAATACAGATGCAGGTGTTATAGAGTTAAAAAAACTTTATGATAGAGTTCTTTCTTATGAAGATTTTATTGGTTTAATTATTGGCACAAGACCGGATTATGTTAATAAAAAAATTATAAATTTGATCAAAAGTTATACAGAAAGATATGATACCTGGATTGAATATGGACTTCAATCTTCTCATAACAGTACTTTAAAGAAAATTCAAAGAGGACACACCTATGAAGATTTTTTAAAAGCAATTGAATTAACTGAAGATACTGATATTAAAATAACCGTTCATTTAATTATTGGATTGCCTGGTGAAAGCAAGGAAGATGTTATTAAAACTGTTCGTAGAATTTCTAATCTTCCAATTCATGGTGTAAAATTTCATCATTTATATATTTTAAAAGGAACTCCTCTTTATCAGCTATATTTAAAAAATAAATACAAGCCCCTGGATTATAAATCTTTTAAAGATATACTTATTGAATCCATTGAGAATTTAAGAGAAGATATTGTTATTCATCGTATTATTGGGGAGGATCACAGTGATCATTTTGTTGGTCCTCAATGGAAAATGTCCAAAAATCAGATTATAAATGATATAAGGAATACTATGAAAAAAAATAACCGGTTTCAGGGAAGGTTGTTTTGATAAAAATATTTCTTACCCCGTCTATTCTTCTTTTATTTTGGTTGACAAAAAGATTAATAATACTTAGATTATATATTAGTTAGGAGGAATAAATGGAAGAGAAAAGAATTTTCATTTTCACCGGATATTATGGAAGCGGTAAGACAGAAGTTGCAACAAATTTTGCCTTAAAAATAAGAAAAAAAAATAAACAAGTTGCCATAGCTGATATGGATGTAGTAAATCCCTATTTTAGGGTCAGGGAAAAAAGAGATATGTTGAATGATAATAATATTAAAGTTATTGCTCCTCCTAAGAGAATTGATAATGTAGATCTTCCTGTACTAACAGCTCAGCTTAATGGGATACTTGATCAGGATAATTATAAAGTAGTTTTAGATTTGGGTGGAGATGATCTTGGAACTACACCGCTGGGGAGTATAAAAACTAAATTAAAAAAAGAAAAGTATGAATTATCTGTAGTTGTGAATATTAATAGGCCATTTACTGAAGATGAAAAAGGTATTAAGAAAATGATAAGAATGGTTGAAAATGTTGGAGGTTTAAAAGTTAATTCTCTTATATCAAATACTCATTTAAAAGAAGAAACATCGGAAGAAATGATAATAAGAGGAGCGAAAATTGTAAAAAAGGTTGCTAATAGCAGAGAACTCACTTTTAAAATGATAACTATTCCTAATTTTTTGAATAGTGAAAAATTTAGAAAAAGTTTACGGAAAAAATTTAATACTAAGATTATGGAGCTTGGTTTGATTTATAATACTCCATGGTCTTTTAGTTGAAATAGGAGGTGCTTTTAATGGCTAAAGGAAAAGTTAAAATTAACAAGGAAAAGTGTAAAGGGTGTGAATTATGTGTTGAAGTATGCCCAACAGGTGTGTTGGCTATGTCAGAGGATTATAATAGTATGGGATATCATTATTCCCATCCTGCAAATCCTGAAAAATGTATCGGTTGTGCAAACTGTGCTAAGGTTTGTCCTGATGTTGCAATTGAAGTTTACAGAGAGGCGTAGGAGGTAGATATGAGTAAAAGAGTTTTAATGAAAGGTAATGAGGCAATGGGTGAAGCAGCTATCAGAGCTGGCTGTGAAGCATATTTTGGTTATCCAATAACCCCTCAGAGTGAATTAACTGCATATATGTCCAAAAAGATGATAGAAGAGGGACGTGTTTTTGTTCAGGCAGAAAGTGAAGTTGCAGCTATTAATATGGTTTATGGTGCTGGTGCTGCAGGAAAAAGAACGATGACATCATCATCTTCCCCTGGAGTTAGTTTGAAACAGGAAGGGATTTCTTATATTGCTGGAGCGCAGGTACCTGCGATTATAATTAATGTTCAGCGTGGAGGTCCTGGTTTAGGTAATATATCTCCTGCTCAGGGTGATTATTTTCAATCAACCCGTGGAGGCGGTAATGGAGATTACAGGTTAATAAGTCTTGCACCTAATTCTGTCCAGGAAATGGCTGATTTTGTAATGGATGCTTTTGAACTAGCTGATAAATATAGAGTTCCAGCAATGATTGTTGCAGATGGTATGCTTGGGCAAATGATGGAACCTGTTGAGTTTAGAGATCCTGTATCTCTTGATAAACTACCACAAAAAGAGTGGGCTTTAACAGGGAAAAAAGGAAGAGATCAAAATGTTGTTCATTCATTAAGTCTTGGAGGAACAGGATTGATGGAACACAATGAAAAATTAAAAAAAGTTTATGAAAAAATTGAAAAAAATGAAGTAAAATATGAAGAAACTAAAACTGAAGATGCTGATGTTTTAATAATTTCTTATGGTTCTGCTTCAAGAGCATGTATTGGTGCTGTAAGAAAATTCAGAGAAGAAGGGAAAAAAGTTGGGTTAATTAGACCACAAACTTTATGGCCTTTCCCATTTGATATCATTGAAAAAAGAGCTAAGAATGCTAAAAAGATTTTAGTTGTTGAGATGAGTTTAGGACAGATGATAGATGATGTTAAAATTGCTGTTGGAAAAGAAACTCCGGTTGAATTCTTAGGTAAAGCTGGTGGATGGGTTCCAACAAGAAATGATATCATAAACAAAGTAAATGAAATCTTGTAGGAAAGAGGTGTATTATAATGAAATGTGTATTTAAAAAAACAGAATCAATGACCGAAAATAAAACTATATATTGTCCTGGATGTCATCACGGAATTGTTCATAGATTAGTTGCTGAGGTAATTGATGAGCTTGGTATTGAAAATAGAGCTATAGGTGTTGCGCCTGTTGGATGTTCGGTTTTGGCCTATGATTATATTGATGTAGATTTTGCTGAAGCTGCTCATGGTAGGGCTCCTGCTATGGCAACAGGAATTAAGCTACCCCAGAAAGATAAGATTGTTTTCACCTACCAGGGGGATGGAGATTTAGCTTCAATTGGAGCTGCTGAAATTTTACATTTAGCAAATCGTGGATATAATATTACTACAGTTTTTGTTAATAATGCTATTTATGGTATGACAGGTGGGCAGATGGCTCCTACTACTCTTGAAGGGCAAAAAACTGCAACTTCTCCAATGGGGAGAGATATTAAAATTCACGGACACCCAATGAAAGTTTCTGAGATACTTGCAGAAACTCCCGGGGCTGCTTATATTGCAAGAGGTGCTGTTTATGATCCAGCACATGTAAATAAAACTAAAGCTATGATAAAAAAAGCTTTTCAAAATCAGATTGATGAAAAGGGTTTTTCTATGGTTGAAGTATTATCGATATGCCCTACAAACTGGGGGATGTCTCCACTTGAATCACAGGAATGGTTAAAAGAAAATATGGAACCTTTTTATCCACTTGGTGTAAAAAAAGATATTGATCAAGAGAAATAAAGATTGAGGAGGAATTATGGAACATAGAATTATTATGGCTGGTTTTGGCGGCCAGGGTATAATGGTAATGGGTAGCATGCTTACTTATGCAGCTATGAAAGAAGGGAAAGAAACGTCCTGGATACCATCTTATGGTGTTGAGCAAAGAGGTGGAACTGCAAATTGCAGTGTTGTTGTTTCTGATAGAATTATTGCTGCTCCAATAGTAGATTCTCCACAAATTGCAGTTATCATGAATAGGCCTTCTCTTGATAAATTTGAACCGAAGATGGAAAAAAATGGGTTACTGCTTATTAATGATTCAATTATTGAAAGAGAAGTTGAAAGAGAGGATCTTGAAGTAATAAGAATTAAAGCCAATGATATTGCAATTGATCTTGGAAGCAAAAGAATTGCAAACATGGTTATGCTTGGTGCTCTTACACACAAAACTAATATTGTTAGATTAGATACTATAAAAAATTCTTTCAAAGATGTTTTGTCTAAAAGAAGACATAATTTGATAGAAATAAATCAAAAGGCACTTGATAAAGGTGCGGAATTAGTATAATATAAAGGAATAGGGAGGGTTCTGCCCTCTCTATATAAGTTATAAAGGGATGGTTATGAAATTAGGAGAATTGTTAATAAAAGAAAATTTAATTACCAGAGAACAATTGAACCAGGCTCTTGAAGAACAAAAGAAGACCAATGATTATCTTGGTACTGTTCTTGTCAGACATGGATGGATATCAGAGGCAGCTTTAACAAATACGCTGGGAAAACAATTGGGCATAGCTTCAGTTGATTTAACCAATTATGAATTTAAGGATGATGTTTTAAGAATAATACCTGAAGAGTTAGCAAATAAATATGATATTATTCCCTTAGATAGAATGGGGCATACTTTAACAGTAGCAATGGTTGATCCAACTGATGTTATGGTAATTGAAGATATTAAATTTAATACCGGATATAATGTTGAACCGGTTGTGTCTGCCGAAGCTTCGATAAAAAAAGCAATTAGTAAACATTATGGCTCACTTGGTAATGAAAAAGAAGACTTTGATGCTGCTGTAAGTACTTCATTTAATGATGTTGATTTAACTGAATTTGAAGTTGTAGATGAGGAAGAGGAAGAATTAGATCAGCAGGAAATAATGAGTCAAGTTGAAGACGAGCCAATTGTAAAACTTGTTAGAAAAATTATTGTTAAAGCCGTGGTTCAAAAAGCAAGTGATATTCACATAGAACCTTATGAAAAATCACTACGTGTAAGGTACCGTATAGATGGAGTTTTACAAACGGTTCTGGAACCTCCAAAAAATTTACAATTTGCCATATCTTCGAGAATTAAAATTATAGCAAAATTGGATATTGCAGAAAAAAGGATCCCACAGGATGGTAGGGTAAAAATGAAAGTTTCCAGAAGTAAGTATGTTGATTTGCGGGTTTCAATTCTACCTACCGTTTTTGGAGAAAAAATTGTTATGAGGATTCTTGATAAAGATAATTTAATGCTTGATATGGCTGATTTAGGATTTTCAAATACTGAACTAAACAAATTTCAAAAATCAATTCAAGCTCCTTATGGTATTATTTTGGTTACCGGTCCAACAGGATCAGGAAAAACAACCACTCTGTATTCTGCTTTACATCAATTGAATTCTGAAGATGTAAATATTATGACAGCTGAAAATCCTGTAGAGTTTAATTTACATGGTATTAACCAGGTTGATGTTAAGCCGGATATTGGCTTAACTTTTGCAGCTTCTCTAAGATCATTTCTTAGACAGGATCCAGATATAATTCTTGTCGGTGAGATGAGAGATTATGAAACTGCAGAAATTGGAATAAAAGCAGCCTTAACTGGTCACCTTGTTCTTTCAACACTTCATACAAATGATGCACCATCATCTATTAATAGATTGGTTAATATGGGGGTGGAACCATTTCTAATAGCGTCTTCAGTAGTTTTAATAATGGCCCAAAGATTGATTAGGACTTTATGTTCTAATTGCAAACAGGAATATAATCCTACAAATGCAGAATTAAAAAGTCTTGGAATTAATGATAAAGAGAAAGAAAATAGTACTTTTTATCAACCTAAAGGGTGTGATGTTTGTAATAACACCGGTTATAAAGGTAGAGCTGGTATTTTTGAGGTTATGTATATAACAGATAAAATTAGAAAAATAATTTTGGATAGGGGTTCTCAAATTGATATTAAAGAAGTAGCCAGAGAAGAAGGGATGAGAACATTAAGAGAGAGTGCTATTGAAAAATTTAAAAATGGAGATACCAGTTACGAAGAAGTTCTTGAAAAAACATTTGAGGATTAAAAATAGGAGATATTATGAAAAATTTTGAAAATATTGGTGATGGGAGTAATTTGAATTCTAATGATGATAAAAAATTAAATATTAATATAAACAAAAATAGATCTAATATCAATAATAGAAATGATTCAGGCAGAAGACGAAAAATAAATATTACTGAACTATTTCATTATATGAAAAAGAAAAAGGCTTCTGATCTACATATTACAGTGGGTAAAAAACCTGTAGTAAGAGTTCATGGAGAAATTAAGGAAGTGCCTAATATGCCCGTATTGACACCTAAAACGGCTCAGGCTCTGATTTATAGTATTTTAACTGAAGCTCAAAAAAAAGAGTTTGAAGAATACAATGAATTAGATTTTTCTTTTAGTGTAAAAGGAGTTTCAAGATTTAGAGGAAATGTTTATAAACAAAGAGGAGCTCTTGGGATGGCTGTGAGAGCGATTCCTTATGATATTAAAACTTTTGATGAACTGGGGTTGCCTCCTGTACTTAAATCCTTAAGTAATAAACCAAACGGGTTGATTCTTGTAACCGGACCAACCGGATCCGGAAAAACAACAACACTGGCCTCTATGGTGGATTATATAAATGAAAATCGGCATGGACATATAATTACTATAGAAGAGCCCATAGAGTTTATTCATAAACATAAAAACTGTATAGTAAATCAAAGAGAAGTAGGATCAGATACAGGTAGTTTTAAAATTGCCCTAAAACATGTTTTAAGACAGGATCCTGATTTTATTCTTATAGGAGAACTTAGAGATATTGAGTCCATGCGGACGGCTCTTAAAATTGCAGAAACAGGACATCTATGTCTTGCGAGTTTACATACAAATTCCGCTGCACAGACAATTTCAAGAATTATTGATATGTTTCCGGGAGATGAAAAACAGCAGGTTCGAACACAGTTGTCGTTTGTAATTGAAGGGATTATTTCTCAACAGCTGATTGCATCACAAAGAGGTGGAAGAATTCTTGCTTATGAAATATTAATGGCAACTCCTGCAATTAGAAATTTAATTAGAGAAGATAAGTTGCAGCAGGTTCAATCTCACATGCAAACAGGACAAAAATATGGAATGACTACTCTTAATAATATGTTATACAGCTTATATGATAAAGGGCATATCAGTTATGAAAATGCAATAAAAAGATCACCTAATCCTGATGGATTAATTAAAAAAATTAATAAAGCTGGAATTTAAATAAGGAGGTATAATGCCAAAATTTAAATATTCTGGTTCGATTGGCACAAAAAAAACTGAAGGTGAAATAGAAGCGGAAAATATTGATATTGCAAGAGATATTTTAAGCAGTAAAAACATAGAAGTAGAGACGATATTTAAAAAACCAAAAGAATTAGATTTAACCATAGGATCAGGGGTTTCTAATAAAGATATAGTTATTTTTACAAGGCAGTTTTCAACAATGCTTGAAGCAGGTATACCCCTTGATGAATGTCTTGATATATTATCAAAGCAAACAGATAACAAAAAATTACAAAATGTAATTAAAGAAGTTAAAGTTGATGTAGAGGGTGGAAAACAATTGAATGAAAGTTTAGCAAGCCACCCAAAAATTTTTAAAACTCTTTATACAAGTCTTGTTGAAGCAGGAGAAGAGGGTGGTCTCTTAACTAATGTTCTAAATAGATTATCCGGATATATGGAGGCAGCAGAAGAATTAAAAACAAAAGTAAAATCAGCAATGATTTATCCTGTTATAATTTTAATAGTTGCTTTAGTTACTACTATAGGATTAATGTATTATGTTATCCCCAAATTCCAGGAAATGTTTGCTTCTTTTAATTCTGAAATGCCGGGTTTAACAAAAGGGGTTATAGATTTAAGTGAATTTTTTCAAAATAATGTTCTTTTGCTTTTGGGAATAGCCATTGCTACTATAGTTATTTTCACCATAATAAAAAGGACAGAGAAAGGTTCGCGATTCTTTGATTTGGTGAAATTAAAAATGCCAATTCTTGGAAACTTAAATAGAAAAGCTGGAGTTGCAAGATTTACAAGAACATTTGGTACATTAATTGAAAGTGGAGTTGATATCTTAAAAGCAATGGAAATTACAGCAAAAGTGGCAGATAATAAAATATTAGAAGAAGCTATTCTGGGAGCTAAAGCAAGTATTTCCGGAGGTTCAGAAATTGCAAAACCTCTTGCTGAGTCAAATGTTTTCCCACCAATGGTTGTACACATGATTAGTGCAGGAGAAAAATCAGGAGCATTGGAAGAGATGTTAAAGAAAATTGCAGATTTTTATGAAAAAGAGGTTGACGCTGCACTTGAAGCTTTTACTTCATCATTGGAACCAATTATGATAATTTTTATTGGAGGAATACTCGGAACATTAGTTATTGCAATGTTTTTACCAATACTATCAATGGCATCTGCTGTTGGATAGAAAAAGTCTATATTTATTATTGACTTTTAAATAAATATTGCTACTATAGTTTTAACGGATTTGGAGGTGTTTTATGAACAAAAAGGGTAAGAAATATATTTTGTTGGATGTAATTATTGTAATATTATTAGCAGCGGTAATTATCTCGTTTATTCTACCATCCAGAAAAATTAAGCAGGACATGAGGGCGGTAACTAAAGTCGAAACATCATTATCTGCACTTCAGGCAGGGATTGATATTTATTATACAAAAATGAATGAAAAAATGCCCGGAGAACCTGGAAAAGGAATTGAGGCTGTTAATTCAATAATAAAAGATTTAAGTGAAGAGGAGATATTGGATATCTTAAATATAAATGCAGAAGAATTGAAATCTGCTTTTGCACAGGATATTGAGCAAACAGAATATAAAAGATATTCAGATCAAAATTATGAGATTACTGTATTTGCAAGAGACAGAGCTCCTCATAAATTTATAATGGATTATGAAGAGATAAAGTCTATTGATCCTGAAAAAAGATTGGTTGAAATTTTAGGAGAATTAGAGGGTTTGAAAAAAGATATTAAAAATAAGATAAAAAAGTTCAAACTCATTGAGAGTAATTCAGCTAAAATTGATGATTATTTCAAAAAGATTGATCAAATTATTAATGAGATGGAAGATAATAATTATTTAACTATGCTTGAAGAAAATGTAGAAAATGCAGAAAAGTTAGAAGATGTAAATAAAAATTTATATAATGATACAAGAAAAAAAATTAACCAAGTGGGAACATTAATAGCTAAAACTGAAAATATCAAAAAATCATCTGCAGAAACGGTTAGAAATATTGGTGGAATTTCAGTAGATGCTGAAAAGTTTCAAACTGAGATCAATGAAATTCTTGGGTATGTAGAAGAAGGAAAATTAATCTCAAGAGCAAAAGATTTGAATAAAGAAGCTGCTGAAATCAAAAAAGAAGCTGAAAGTGTTCATGAAAAGCTATATCCTCAGTCTCAGGAATTAGCAAAAAAGGTTGAAAATAGACAGGAAGAACTTGATAAGGTTAGCAAGCTTCATCTCGAATATAAAAACAGATTTCAGCAAATTAACAGTAAATATGCAGAAATGAAAGAGGAAGAATAATTAATTAGTCCTAATATATAAATCTTTAAAAAGGGAAGAGTTTTCAGCTCTTCCCTTTTTTTTTACTTCAAAAAAGATAATATCTTAACACAATCTTAACATTTTGTTCATAAATTGTTAAATATCAATCTTTATATTTAAAGCATGTGAAAAAAGGAGGTTTCATATGTTAAGAGGATTGAAAAATTTAATTTTAGTTGGATTGATATTAACAATTGTAAGTGTTGGTGCTGTGGATATTTATGGAGAAAGTCAAAGAATTCAGATTACTGGATCTACTACAGTTCTACCAGTTGCTCAAAGAGCAGCAGAAAATTTCATGAAAGAATATGATATTACTGTATCTGTTAGAGGTGGTGGATCAGGAACCGGTATTGCAGCTCTTATAGATGGTAGAGCTGATATAGCAGATGCTTCAAGACCAATAAAGGCAAAGGAAATTAAAATTGCAAAATCAAAGGGTGTTAACCCAAAAGCACATATTGTTGCAAGAGATGGTATAGCTGTAGTTGTTAACAGAAAAAATCCTGTAGATGGTTTGACTCTAACACAGATTAAAAAAATCTTTATGGGTGAAATTAAAAACTGGGAAGAGGTAGGCGGACCTGATAAGAATATCATAGTTATCTCAAGAGATTCTTCTTCAGGAACATTCGAAGCATTTAAAGAACTTGTTCTTGATGAAGAAAAATACAGCGAAGATGCTTTGAGAATGGCTTCGAATAAAGCTGTTTCGACTACTGTTTCAAGAACAAAAACAGCTATTGGTTATATAGGAATGGCTTATTTATCACAGACAGTAAAAGCTGTAAAAGTTGATGGAGTACTCCCAACTCTTAAAACAGCTGGTAGCGGTAAGTATAAAATAGCAAGACCATTATACATGTATACTGATGGAGAACCAAAAGGTAATATAAAGAAATTTATTGACTATGTTTTTTCACCTGCTGGTCAAAATATTGCAAAACAGATAGGATACGTACCTGTAAAATAATTTAGTTTTAAATTTATAGAATAAATGATTTTTTTCTAAGGGAGAAGGTTGATTACTTTCTCCTTTAATTGAATTAAAAATGAAAGGAAGACGATGAAAGAAAAACTTTTTAAATATACTACTACGGTTGTTTCTTTCTTTTCGGTTATATTTTTACTGGGAATAATTTTAAGTATCTTTTTAGAGGGATTTCCACTTTTTGGTGAGATAAATCCAATTGATTTTATTTTTGGAAAACACTGGAACCCGACACATTATGAACCGGAATTTGGTATTTTGGCTTTGATTGTCAGTTCATTAATGGTTACTGTTATTGCCCTTGTTGTTTCAATTCCACTTGGGGTTGGTTCTGCTCTTTATATTTCTGAAGTGGCAAATAAAAATTTAAAAGAGATATTAAAACCTGTTGTTGAACTTTTAGCAGGTATTCCTTCAGTAATTTATGGATTGTTTGGAATGACTGTTCTGGGTCCATTTTTAAGTAATCTTTTAGGGATTCCAATCGGATTAAATGCTTTTACAGCAGGAGTAATTCTGGGTATTATGGTAATTCCTATTATATCCAGTATTTCTGAAGATGCAATTAATTCTGTACCGAATAGTTTAAGAGAGGCATCTTATGCTCTGGGAGCGAATAAATGGGAAACAATTATAAAGGTAGTTTTGCCGGCATCAAAATCCGGTGTAATAACAAGTATAATTCTTGGTTTTGGAAGAGCTATTGGAGAAACTATGGTTGTATTGATGGTTGCAGGTGGTGCTCCGGGATTTCCAAAATCCATATTCAGACCTGTTAGACCCATGACATCATCAATAGCAGCAGAAATGGGAGAGGCAACCATTGGTAGTTTACATTTTCACTCATTGTATGCTATAGGAATAATATTATTTATTATTACATTTGTTTCAATTTTAATTACAAACATTGTTAAAGATAGGAGATCAAGATGATTCCAAGAAAAATAAAGAAAAATATCGGTATTAATCTTTTAAGGGGAGCTGTAGGTTTTAGTATATTATTTCTTGGATTATTTTTATATACAATATTTGCAAGAGGAGGGAGTGTTCTTTCTCTATCTTTTTTAACAGAGGTTCCCAGAAATGGAATGACAGAAGGTGGTATATATCCAGCTATTGTAGGTACACTTTTATTAACAGTTGTGTCTATATCGATAGCTTTTCCAATTGGATTATTATCTGCGATATTTCTTGTAGAATATGCACATCAGGGATGGTTTACAAGAATTATCAAGGTGGCAATTGGAACATTATCTGCAGTACCTTCAATCATATTTGGTTTATTTGGATTAACAGTTTTTGTTGTATTTTTTAATATGGGTGTGTCAATTTTATCCGGATCTTTAACCCTTGCGATTATGGTTTTACCTTATATTATAAGAACAAGTGAAGAAGCACTAAAAGCGGTTCCTAATTCTTTTAGGGAGGCTTCCATTGCTCTTGGAGCTACTAAGAGTACTACTATAATTAGAGTGGTATTACCTGCAGCAATTAAAAGTGTAATAACGGGTATAATCGTTAGTATTGGTCGGGTTGCTGGAGAAACTGCACCGATTTTATTTACTGCTGCAACTTTTTATACAAGAGAGATGCCCGGATCTTTAATGGATGAGGTAATGGCTTTACCTTATCACATATATGCTTTAATGACCGAAGGAACGGATCCTCTTAAACAGGAACCAATTGCATACGGGACAGCTTTGGTTCTCTTGGGTTTGGTATTAACAGTAAGTGCAGCAGCAATATTTTTAAGATATACAATTAGGAGGAAACAAAAATGGTAAAAAAAGGTTTAAGTGTTAAAAAATTTAATTTATGGTTTGGCGATAAACATATATTGAAAGATATCTCATTTTCAGTGCCGCAAAATAAGGTAACTGCTATAATTGGACCTTCAGGCTGTGGTAAAAGTACTCTTTTGAGGTCTATAAACAGGATGAATGATTTAATAGACAGTACTAAAATTAATGGAAATATCTATATTGACCAGAAAAAGATATATTCAGAAAAAATTAATTTGAATGATTTGCGAATGAAAATTGGAATGGTTTTCCAAAAGCCAAATCCTTTTCCCAAGTCAATATATAACAATGTAGCTTATGGATTAAAAATAAAAGGTGTGAAAAAGAATAAAATAGATGAAATAGTTGAAAAAAGTTTAAAAGATGCATGGTTATGGGATGAGGTGAAGGATAGAATGAGTGATTCAGCTCTGGAGTTATCCGGAGGACAGCAGCAGAGGTTATGTATTGCAAGAGCACTTGCAACAAATCCTGAAGTATTACTTCTTGATGAACCAACCTCAGCTTTGGATCCAAAATCTACCAGTAAAATTGAAGAACTGGTGCACGATTTAAAAAATACAGTTACAGTACTGCAGGTTACACATAATATTTCTCAGGCAGCAAGAATCTCAGATTATACAGCATTTCTATATCTTGGAGAACTTATAGAATTTGGAGAAACAGAACGTGTATTTACTGTACCGCAGGATAAAAAAACTGAAGAATATATTGAAGGTAAATTTGGTTGATATAAATTTTTTAATTTGATATACTTTAAAAGTTAAGATATATCAAAGGAGGAATAATGATAAAGAAGAAAAAATTAAATGAAATTATGGAAAAATTGAATCTTGAGGCCAACATAGCTAAAAAAATGATTAAATTGTCACTGGAAGGTGTTCTTTATGATAATAGAGAAAAATTACATAATGATATATTATTTAATGAGGATAAATTAAATAATATTGAAATAAAAATTGATGAGAAAGCAGTATCTTTTATTGCAAGATATCAGCCTGAAGCTTCTCATTTAAGAACAATTTTCACTATTATAAAAATAAATAATGACCTTGAAAGAATAGGAGATTTGGCTGTTAATATATCAGAAAATTTTATAAAATTAAACAAGATTAATAATGATGGTATTATTGATAAAGTGAAAAGAATGGGTGAGAAGACACAGGAAATGGTTGAAAAAAGCTTAAAATCTTTTTACGAGAAAGAAGAAAAGATTGCTGAATCTGTTATCCAAATGGATGATGAGGTTGATGAACTGGAAAAAGAGATAATACGCAAACTGGTAAAAAATTTAAAAGAAAAAGAAAAAACAGAAAAAAATTATTTTTATTATTATCGCATAGCAAAAAATTTTGAACGAATAGCTGATCTTGCTACTAATATTTGTGAAGATACAATTTACATGATCAGAGGTAGTATAATTAAACACGGTAAGGATAGGGAAAATGACCAATAATTTAATTTATATTGTTGAAGATGAAAAAGATATTGCTGAGCTGGTAGCAGTAAATCTTGAGCAGGCTTCTTTTAAAACAAAAAAATTCACCGATATATTTTCTTTTAAAAATCAGCTTGCAAGACAAAGCCCTGATTTGATCATATTGGATTTAATGCTTCCAGATGGGGATGGAATGGATGTTTGTAGAGAGCTTAAGGGAAAGAGAAAATATAAAAATATACCTATAATAATGTTAACAGCAAGAGCTGAAGAAGTTGATAAGGTTCTTGGTCTTGAACTGGGAGCAGATGATTATGTTACAAAACCATTCTCTCCAAGAGAGCTGGTTGCTCGTGTGAAAAATATCCTAAAAAGAATAAACCGTAGTGAGCATGAAGAAAAAGAAATTATAAATATTGGAGATAATATTACTATAGATTTAAAAAAACATTCTGTTTTAATTGAAAACAGAAAAATTGAACTAACAGCTACCGAGTTTAAGATATTAAAACTTCTCGGTCAGAGACCGGGCTGGGTTTACAGCCGAGAAAAAATACTCAGAATGCTGTGGGGAAATGAAAAAAATGTTCTTGATAGAACTGTGGATGTGCATATTCGTCATTTAAGAGAAAAGCTTGGTAAATATAGTTGTATTATAAAGAATGTTAGAGGTGTAGGTTATAAAATTGAACTTTAAATTGAATACCTTTTATTCAAAAATTCTTTCTGTAATTTTAGTGTTAATTCTTTTGCTTACTGGGGCTATATTAATTTATACATATCCCACTCTGTCTTCCAATTATATTAAAACTTTGAAAGATTCACTAAAAAAAATTAATTACTCTATAGAAGGAACGATAAGGAATAATTATAAGAGTCAGGATATACTTGATAATAAAATAAAGAAGTTATCAAAAAAAATAAATGTTAGAATTACTATTGTAGATAATGTTGGTAGGGTACTTGCTGATTCATACAACGAACCAGAAAAAATGGAAAATCACTTGAATAGAGTTGAGATAAAAAATGCTAAAAAAGGAAAAATCGGCCATTCTATAAGATACAGTACTACTGAAAATAAAAAAATGATTTATGTTGCTACACCAATTAATATTGAAAATAGAGAAATATATATTAGATCAAGTTTGTATTATGATAATGTTAAAAAACTAATAAATAATTTATTTTATAAAATTTTATTTATTTTAATATTAATTATTATTATTTCAATTTTTGTAGCAGTTTTTTTTACCAAGGGAATAACCCTGCCTTTAAACAAATTAACAGATGCTTCAAATAGAGTAGCCAATGGAGATTTCGATGTTTCAGTTAATGTTAAAAACAAAGATGAATTCAAGATTTTAGCAGATAGTTTTAATTACATGACAGATCAAATAAACAATCTTTTTGGTAAATTAAATGAAAATAAAAAAAAATTAGAAGCTATAATAAACTCCATTCAGGAAATTTTATTTGTAATTGATAAAAATAAAAAATTTAAGCTAACTAATAGAAATTTTGAAAGTTATATAGGGAAACAAAAATTAATTAATAAGCTCTATTATAGAATTATTGATGAACCAGTATTGCTGGAATTAATAGATGAGGTTATCAGCACTCATGACAATTTAATGAAAGAAATTGAATTGAACGATAAAATTTATATTATCAGCATTACTTATGTAAATGAAAGTAAAGATATTATAGTTGTTTTACATGATTTAACTAAATTAAAGAGACTAAATAAGATTAAGAAAGATTTTGTTTATAATGCTTCTCATGAATTAAAAACTCCATTAACAGCAATAAAAGGATTTTCAGAAACAATGATTGATAATGATTCGGTTAATATGAATTATGTTAAAATCATCAAAAAAAATACAGATCGCATGATTCAAATTGTTAAAGATCTTTTAACATTATCGGAACTTGAAATCAGTAAGAATATTGAATTTGGAAAAATAGATCTGAGAAAACCAATCAATAATTCATATATTATGATAAAAGAAAAGGCTGAAAAAAAAGGATTAACTTTAAAAAAATCTTTTAAAGGAAAAAATTTTGATATAATGGGAGATTCCTTTAAACTTGAACAACTTTTCATCAATTTACTTGATAATGCTGTTAAATATACAAAAGAGGGAGAAATTACCATAAATTGCAGAGAATTTGATAAATATATTGAGATAATTTTAAAAGATACCGGCATAGGGATTCCCAAGAAGTTTCAGGAAAGAATATTTGAAAGGTTCTTTGTTGTAGACAAAAATAGATCCCGGCAAAAAGGTGGAACCGGATTGGGACTGTCTATAGTCAAACATATTGTTAAACTGCACGATGGTGAAATTGAAATAGATTCTCATCTTGGATTAGGTACTATTTTTGTTATTCAATTAAAGAAATATGATAATGCAAACAAAGATATTTAATAAATTACTCTTAAATTTTTAAATCAAATTATCTTTATAAAGTAGATAAAAATTTGTTACGGATTTATATTTTAAAAAATATTAAATGTTACGACACAGGATGATTGGTGCTTTTATTACTATAATGAGGACTATTATTTTTAATTTTGCTTCTTGCATGAGAACTCTTTTTTGATATAATCAGAAAAAAGAGGTGTATATGAAAAAATTTACTTTTATTATTATTCCACCAGGTAGTACAAAAATGATTAAATTTAAAGTTAATAAGGTTATTTTTAGTTTAATAGTACTATTTGTTTTATTTGTCTTGAGTTATACTGTTTGGATAATATTCAATTTTTCTTCATATACCTATCAAAAGGAAAGGAACAAAGTATTATCCAAAAGATATAATGAACTTGTTAATGAAAGAGAGAATGATAAGAAAAAATTAAAAAAAATAAAATCTGATTTGGCACAAATGGAGAAAATGCTTGATAAAATATCGGGTATTATGGGAGTAAATATAGGAGAAAAAATAGATAATAATAGTGAATATTATCAAAATTATGAAAAAAAATGGGTGGGTAACAAGTTAAAAGAGTATAATTATGTTACAAGAGATAGTTATCTAAATCTTGCTACTCCTAAATTCATTCCGGTTAGTGGTTGGATATCTTCAAGGTTTGGTAAAAGAAAATCTCCTTTTACAGGTAAAAAGGAATTTCATCCAGCTGTTGATATTGTAACTCCTGAGGGGAGAATTATTAGAGCAGGATCAAGTGGAAAAGTAATTAAAATTGAAGAAAATTCAAATATGGGTAAGGTTCTATATATTTATAATAAGTGGGGTTTTGTTACTATTTATGCGCATAACAAACGTATATTCAAAACAGTTGGAGATGAAGTTAATATTGGAGATAAAATTGCTGAAGTTGGAATTACCGGTAATACTACAGGGCCGCATCTTCATTACCAGGTAAATTTATTAAATATTCCTGTAGATCCTGAAAAATATGGTTTAAGACTAAATGATAAAAAAATTATGAAATAAATTAGTGGGAGGAAATATGGCTAAAGACAGTTATGATATGAATACTATTCTTGGAGAAAAATCAAATTATGAAGGAACTATGAAAGTAGAAGGCAGCATAAGAATAGAGGGAAATTTCAAGGGAAAAATTGAAGCTGGATCTGTAGTTGTGGGTAAAAGTGCTGTAGTTGAAGCTGATATAACTGCATCAAATATTATTGTGGGTGGAGAAGTAATAGGAAATATAATTTCAGATTCTGATTTAAAACTTCAGAAATCTGCTAAAGTACTCGGAGATATAGAATCAGCTAAATTGATTATTGAGGAAGGTGCAGTTTTACAGGGCAAATGTAATATGTCGAAATAATGGATGATAAAAATTATTTAAAATATTTTTATATATTTTCGCA
>Ga0209925_1000427_pt1 | contig 21699 bp, 12 predicted proteins | sample SalPonR2_A_D1_MG_FD_185702 | JGI IMG/M metagenome (GOLD analysis project Ga0209925, IMG submission 185702) | Salt pond soil microbial communities from South San Francisco under conditions of wetland restoration - Salt Pond MetaG R2_A_D1_MG... ... | reverse complement strand
CCGCTATTTCCTTGAGCAGATCTGATCGAAAAAAATCATATTCTATATTATCAAGCGTTGATAGTGACCGCTCAAACACCGTCTCAGCCCGAACCCTATCTCCCGTACGAGCCAATGCTTCTGCTAATTCCCCAAGCGCTCTTGCTTTTTTATTTACAGCATCGATACTCTCAGCTCTTTCGAGCGCTCGGTCAAACACCGCCTCCGCTTGTTCCCGTTCTCCCGCACGAGCCATAGTTTCTGCTATTTCTCTAAACGTAAATGTTATATACTCTTCATCATTACTTGAGTCAGGTGAGAGCGCTCGCTCGAACACTGTCTTTGCCTGTTCCTGTCCTCCTGCATTGGCCAATGCTTCTGCTATTTCCCCAAGCGCTTTTGCTTTATCATTCACATCTTCGATACCCTCAGCTGTTTCAAGCGCTCGATCATGTTCCCCCATGTGAGCCAATGACTCTGCTATTTTCCCAAGCATCCCTGATCTCATAAACCCATATTTGATACTCATAGCTGATGACAGCGCTCGCTCAAATAGTGCCCCTGCCTTCTCTTGTTCTCCCACGTGGGCTAATGCTTCTGCTATTTCACCAAGGGCATATGCTTTGTCATTCGCATCATCAATACTCTCGGCTATTTCAAGCGCTCGCCCATGCTCTCCCACATGCGCCAATGACTCTGCTATTTCCTTAAGCGCATTCATTTTATATATCACATCATCGATACTCTCAGCTGTTTCAAGCGCCCGATCAAACACCTCCTCCGCTTGTTTCCTTTCTCCTGCACTATCCATTGTTTCTGCTATTTCCCTCAAGGTAAATGCTCTATACTCTTCATCTTCTATATTTGAGGCTGCTGAGACCGCTTGGTTAAACACCATCTTTGACTGTTCCTGTTTTCCTGCACGAGCCAATGCTTGTGCTATTTTTCGAAATGCATATGCTTTTTCACCCACATCATCAATGATCTCAGCTGTTTCAAGTGCTCGCTCAAACACCAATTCAGACTGATCCCATTCTCCCGCATGTGCCAAAGCCTCTCCCATTTCCCCAAGGGCTTCAGCTCTAGGAGATTCACCCTCTATGCTTGATGCTGTTGTTAATGCTCGGTCAAATACCATTTTGGACTGTTCCCGTTCTCCCGCGTGGGCTAATGCTTCTGCAATTTTCCCAAGTGAATATGCTTTTTCACCCATATCATCGATAGTATCTGCTACTTTAAGCGCTCGCTCATGGTCTCCTCCATTAGTCGAAAACACTGCTACTTTCCCAAGCACTTCCGATTTATTTTTTTCATCTAAAATGCTCTCAGAAAGTACAATCATTAATTCTATGTTGTTTTTCTCGCGTTTTAAAAGATAAACAATAAGGTTAGAAATATTTCTATCTTCAGTTCTCATACCAATTTTGCAGATACCTGGTATAGTCTCATACGAAAACACATCCAAAACTCTATCAAACCACCACGCCATAAACTCCGGCGATAAGAAATCACTCCAGTCGACAGTTCCGCTGCCCTCTGGGACCCTTTCCTCTACCGCCTCCAGTATCCGCCGCGCATACTCCGGTATCCGCTCCTCTTCTGGAAGCTCGACTTGCCGGTCCGCCTCGATCCAGAGCAGCAGTATGTTTGCAAGGAAGAACTTTTTCTCATCCAGCACCTCGAGACGCTGTAAAGCCCGTTCTATACGGGCGGGATCTTCCAGCGGATCATTGCGCATCCACTCGAAAGCCGGCTCTATATCGCGCTTCGCCTGTTCCCCCAGCTCCCCCGCACGAAGTACGAGCCAACTAAGTTTTGCGTCGTCATCCGGCTCCTTTCCATCCTGCTCAACGTAGAGTTCCATGGCATGGCGGAGTGAATCCATTGAGGGTTGATAACGATAGAAACCGTTTATCTGCAGCCTCCGGTACTCCTCGTCCCGCATCAACTGCCAGAGCCTCTCCCTGTCACCGGCCGAGTGAAAATGGGCCGCCGCATGGTATAAAGCATACTCCTTCGCCTCGTCGCTCTCTCGCTCACCGTATGCATAACAGTAATCCGTCAGTTTTCGCGCAATCTTCCGGCAGTCGATCTTCTTCGTCTCCTGCAGCCACTCCCGCAGCGATTCGTGGTAGAGCTGGTAGTCCTCCACATCCGGTGTTGCCGGGTCCTCGAAGAGGAGCTCCCGCACCACATCTACCGCCGCCTGGGCCTGCTGCCCGTTTGGAAGCCCCAAAAACTCCTGTATCGCAGGCACCGGAAGGGAGGCCTTCGCTTCGGCAAGGAGAATGAGAAGATCGTAGGCCCCCTGGTCTCGGCCCGAATCGGTAAGACGGTCCACCGTCTGTGCGTACAGCTTCGAGATATTTTCCGGTATCCCATCTATATTCCCGGGCTTGCCGTTCTCCGAGATTATCTTTTCAACCAGCAGCCTCAGGTAGTTGGGGTTGCCCTGGGAACGCCCAGCTACCTCGGCGAGGTAGTCATCGGTAAAATCTTTGTCGTACTTGTCCACCGCCTCGTAGAGGATGGCCCGTATGTCCTGCAGTGAGAGCTTGTCCAGCTCGAGCTCCTCCTTATGTCCATCTCTGTAGCGATCGGCCCACCACCGGCTTAGCTCCTTCACCGGCCGGCTCGAGGTGATGACCGCAAGCCACTGCCTCGGGTCCGGAATGGAGCGGCCCATGTGGGGATTCTCGTCGAGGCCGTCGACAAAGATTACGCATCGACGCGGCTCCTCCAGCTGCGATACCGCATCGAGCCTCCTCTGCAGGTTTTCCCGCTGCTCATCGACACTTCTGCCGATCGGGATACCCTTCAGGCCATAAATCTCGTCAAACCGGCGGCTCAGATGGCGGAAGAAGAACTCCTCCTTTGCACTGTCGTAGCTGCGGCGGATGAAGTACTCGATAATCGGGGGATACTCGATACGTGCCCCGAGCCCCTCGGTATCCTCCGGGGCCGCCCCCGCCTTTGCCTCATGAAAGACCTGTGCCAGCAGGGCGCTTTTTCCAATGCCCGGCTCCCCCCAGATCATGAACAGCCCTCGCCCCTCGAGGAGGTACTCCTTCAGTCGTTTTCGCTCCTCGGTACGTCCCTTGAAGATCTCCGTGAGCTGCTCTATTCGCTCTCGAAACTGCTCGAGATGGGTACCCTCTATTTCCCTGGTCCACTCCTTTATCGGAAATATCGAGTAGAAAGGCTCGTGAAGCTCCTTGTCCCGGCCTATGCTTGGAGTCTCGTAGTTGAGCCGCTCAATCTTATTGCTTTTGTCGGCATTGAAATAGAAGAAGCGCCACTCTCCCGTTTTCTCATCGAGGGCGCTGATACCAAGGGGCCAGAGCCCGATGGTATCGCCGCCGCTCGTATCCCCGCTACCTGTAACTGCGGCGCTCCTGCCGGCCTCCAGCTTGACGCTGCTCAAGCGCCGCTCCGAACCGCGGAGAACAAAGCTACCCTCGGTTCCGGAAATAATGAGCTCGACATCGGTAAAGAGCTCGGAGCCTATCAGCTGCATCAAGACCTCGTGGTACTCCTGTATATCTTTCCTGCACTCCTCATCGGAGGGGGTGGCCCCATGGGCATAGCCGTTTCGGAAGGAGACTATCTGATGCTTTTTCTCGAGCTCTAAGAGCCTCTCGCTCTCAGCATAGGGAAGCAGCGGTGCCTCGAGGGACTCAACGGCCTCTCTGAAGAACATGAGCCACACGCCGAGGGAGGGCGTACGCAGGCCCCCGGCGAGAACCGCCTTCATCTTATCGGGTATAGCCGCACCCTGCATGAGCTCGCTCACCGCCAGCACCGTGTGCCACTTCACCGCCCACTCGAAGGCGTCGATGAGCCGGTGCACCTTCTTAAACGGCTCGCTCTCCTTGAGATACTGGCTTACCAGGCTGTAGAGCGGCCCCGGCAGCTTCGTCATCTCTTCCTCACACAGTTTCTCGAACTTTTTCCCTTTGCGTCCCATTTTTCAGCCTCCTTAAAGAATGTTAGTGGAAAAAATAAAGAAGGCACAACAAATGATTAGACAAATTTTAGTAATCCTCATCTTTTTGATACAATACACTCGTGGGCAGCAGGAGAAGAGGGGCGAGGTCTTCATCGTCTCATGCCTTCCGAAACAGTTTCGCCTCCAGGCACTCCAGGCGGATACACGGTATCACCACCTGGTATTTCTCGATTAAGAAATGATTTGAATAATACCGGCTCCTAGCCTATAATTTTCTACAGGATCAAGAAACAACACGCGGGAGTAGTCTATGGAGAAAGTGAATCAGCAGAAAGTCTTCGAACTCATCGAGAAGGGGAACCAAAGAGAGGCCTTTGACCTCTTATTCGACTACTTCGACCTCTTTCCCCTCGAGACCATAGGAGAGATACTTGCTCAATATGAACTGGAAGAGGCACTGCAGCCGATAGCAACAATGTGGGAGAGCAATGGTGATAATAGAGTAATCGACCTCGAGAATCCCTCTTCGGTAAAGAAGTTGACCGCCTCGGAGAAGGAGATCAAAAATACAATACCGGAGAATACTCCCGACCGAAACGCTGAAATTCAGAAGAAAATCGACGAGCTTGTTCACGAGGAGTTTGCAAAGGCCTTTCTCGTCTTCCGCCTTGCCCTTCTCTCCATGCAGTATCAATTCTACCGAACGGGGGAGGAGTCGGTTTTTCTGGAACTGAGAGATATCGAAATACTCCTTATCGAAGAATTCGACTCCCTCATAGATACACTACAGAACCACATTGGGCCTTCAGTGAACGAGTATATAGAGACGGAGCGCGATAACCTCCTCCTGCACAGCTATCTGCTTGCCTGTATCTACTACTCCCATTTCCGGGACTACGATCTGCTCGAAGATTACGCGAGGGAGGCCGAGGATCTGCTCGCCCGCATGCCCCAAAAGGACCGGATCAAATACCGCATATTCATCGATCTCTACCTCGCCGAAAGCGAAATCCACGAGGGAGATGTGGATGAGGCCCTCACCATGCTCTACCGTCTGAACAATGAAAATGAAGTAAGAGAAAGACCCTACTACCACTCCAAAGCAAAGACCCTCCTCGCCGAAACACTCACCGAGTATTTTGCCTTTAAATCCGGGGCCCTGGGTGAGGCTCAGACACTCCTTACCGAAGCGGGAAAGATCAAATCCAATTTAGGTGACTACATCGGCCTCGTACGAATTTTCCAAGACAGAGCTCATTTGTTGTCGATAAAGGGTGATCGCACCTCGTCCCTCAAATTTCTGAGGAAGGGAAAAGAGCTCATCGAGAAACTGGACACCCCTGCTCATCTGCCGGAGCTGCTCTATGCACTGGCCGAAAGTCTTACGAGCATGGGGGAGGTTGAGCAGGCGAAGGAGATACTCTCCCATGCCGACGAAGTGGCGGGGGGTAAGCTTTTCGAGGGACAGATACACTATCTCTCGGCGGTTATCGATTTTATAGAGCTGCAGGACAACGACAGCGTGGAGTACTACTCCTCTGTTTCAAATCTTGAAGAGGCGATAGAGTTATTCAAAGAGCTCGACTATGAGGAGGGCATCGCAAAGACCAATCTCCTCCTTGCGCAACTCTACCTCTACGATGGAGAGGAGAACTACCTCTACTACATCTACAAGCTGCAGGAATCGGCCCACATCTTTAGACGCTACAATAGGTATAACGAGCTGCTCAACGCCTACTTTCTCATCGGAGAAATCTACTACCGCAAGAGCTCGAAGAAGAGGGCCGAAGAGGTATGGCAGTTCCTCTCTTTGCTGGCTCAGCAGGTGGATAGAGCTATTGATGCGAGAGAGACGAATTTTGCCGGCTTCTACCTCAAGAAGATTCGGTCTTTTATTTCATCCTTCACCCCGCCGGAGAAGCAAGAGTCCGAGGCAACTGAACAGCTCACAGAGGGAGGTCTCACCGAAGAGAGCATTCTCATTACCCTCCGCTGCTGCAATGTGGCGGAGGTGCTCGAAGCGAAGGGGAAAGAGACCTTCGGGTCTATCGTCAAAAGCATAGAGCAGGCGCTTCAGCTCCTGCAGAAGAACCTGCCGGGATCGGAATACATAAATAACGACTTCGTGGATTATCACTTCTTTCTTCCCTATTCGGGAAGAGATACCGTGGAAACAGCCCTCGGCCTCAGCTCTTTTCTCTATGTCATATTTTCCCATTACTACGAGGTAAAGATGTCCCTCTACACCGGGTTCTCTTCCATCGGAATCGAAGATCTCGATGAGCATGAGCTCTTCCGCCACTCAATGTATCACAGGGGCATGGGCAAGAGCCGTAATATTTTCCCCTCTATCCCCTCGGAACACTTTTTGATCGACGCTGAGATTTTGGAAGATACTTCGATCATACACTCTTCCGTCGAAACTTCCTCGGAAGAACAAAATTACTACCAGAAATTGCGGACCATGCAGGAGACGAGGGATAGATACCAAAACAAGTTCAACGATATGATCGATACCGTAAAGCGCATGGACCCCTCCAGTGCCCAGGGACTCAGTATCAAGCTTGAAAATTACATCCGCAACCACACTCATACGGTAATAGAGAGTCAAGCCATAATGAAGAGGGATGTAGATACCAACACGCAGCACAAAAAGAAACAGTTGGTGCATAAACGACTCAACAACGAAAGTTATTTTCACCAACTACAACACGGACTCGAACAGTCAGGCATAGATTTTGATTTCGATACCGCCATCGAATTACAGATCAAAATAGATAAACTCAACAGAGCAATACAGCGCTTTCAAAAAAGTGATCCAAAGAACCCACGGATACAGAAGATTCTTAGCGAAATTATTAGCTCCTTTGCACAAGAGGGAGAAGAAGAAAAGCACGGAGGGAAGGAAGAAACCCAACCCCTGAAAAATCACACACTTCGACTCTATTATCTCTGTCCCGATTGTGCACAGTGGTATGAGCAGGAGGAAGCACGAAATGTAGTGGGAAAGGCCTGTTCCTACTGCGGAAAAAAAATTGTATCATATCAAGAGGCCATGGTGGATATGCACAAAGAAATCAAGGACCTCATCCATCTCTATTCAGTGGCCTACAATAGGTTCTCCGAAGACATTGAAAAGATGGACAAACTCTTTCCTTTCCTCAACACCAACAGTTACAAAAAGAATACCCACATCAAACTCTACAACAAAGAGCGAAAGATGAGTTACATGCCGAAAATGAGACGGAGCAGAGGCCGCCACGATGTACAGACTTCGGCTCTTCGTCACATAACCTTGAAAAAGGAAATGGAGAAACAGCAAGAGAAAAACCGTCGTGAAGCACAGCGTACTTCAAAGTACATTGCCGAAACGCTCGCGGCGAGGGAAAAACAGGGCCTCTGCGAAATCTGCGGCAAAAGGGCGGAACAACCGGGACTCCTTCTCGACCGTGACAAGATCGAGGGCCGCTGCAAAGAGCACTGGGATCCATCAAAGTGGACACGGGAGGAAGCCGGCTACGATGCAATTGTCGACGGCAAAAAATATGCCTTCATTTCTACCACCAACGATCGCCGCCCCGTGAAGTGGTATAGGAAGGGGAAGTGGGTTGGTGTGGAGTAAATACTCTCGCTGTTCGATCTGTTTTTAAGAGTGGTATTGAACGAAGAGGTTGAGACCTCGCTGGAGATCCTGCATGAGGAGGCTGTACTCATAGTGGGTACCGAGATTCGACGACGCATATCCGGATGTTTCTATTCCCAATTTTCTCCTTGATTCTCCCTCCGCTAGCAATTAGAGTTTTTACTGAAAGCATCAAAATCACACAAAGGTTACTGAGAATCGAAGAATAAGTTCAGAGGTGAAAATGGAAACACAAACTGGAATAAAAGTGCCTCTCATACGGCTTCTATGGGAGGGCTTTGCAAAGTACGGCCCCTACTACAATCTCGATCTCCCGAGTAATTTAGGCAATATAGGAGAACTGCTGGACCTAGGCGGCCAGTATTACGGTGCCGCCACAAGTCTCTACCTCTTTCCTGTGACCCCAGAGGAAATCAAAAAGCCGTTGCTCGCCATCATCAGAGAACGAGCCGAAAACAAAGAAGAAGATAGACAGTCAGTGGAACAAGAACTCTGTATGGCTCTCTTTCTGGAGCTGACAGATGCGTTAGCAACCATTCACAAGGGGCTCGATAACGAACGTTTTAATAACTGGGAAGAAAAACAATGTGCGCTTACCATTCTCGATGCCCTTGGGACTCATGATGAGCAAAGTTACTCCATCGCCCGCAGATACCTTGAGGATGATGACAGTGACGTGCAGTTGGCAGCGCTGCTCCTCCTCTCCAGCTCCAAAAAAGCGAAGGATCTCGAAGTCATATTTTCGGCATTACCGAATCTCAGTTCATCCACTTTGGTTTCCCGGCTACACCCCCTGCTCTATAAATTTTCTGAACATGGGATGGATGTCCTGCCGGTTCTCGACAATCTATACGATGGTATGGGCTCACAGGATTATCCGCTTATCGCCCGGTTCGTTCTTTCAACCGGCCGTGAAGAACTCTTCGACCACATTCTGGGCAAAGACGACACATCTCTGGACGAGGCCCTCACCTTCGAGCTCTACCGTAATGCCTATGACTACCAGCACTTCTACTCTAAGGCTTTAGAGTTAGCCGAAAAGTGGACGCAGGGTTCTGATAAAACCAGCCCCCTCACCTATCTATTGGCATTCATCACAATGCTCACCGAATCCGAAGATATTCGTACAAAATACGCCTCTTTCGGTGAGTGGCTGCCTCGGGGCGGTGCGCTCATGGGCCTCGCAGCTGTGCGAACAGTAGAAGAACTCAAGAGGATCCACAAAAACGAAGAAGACGGTGATATCCAGAAGCTTCTACACCTGGTCATACAAATAAAGGCCGCCGGTGACAAGCCAACAGGGGCTATACGGAGCTACCTGGACATCCGAATCAGTGATTACCTTGTAAATAAGGGATACGAAGAATACACAAACCTTATTCAGTACGCTCCCCACCTGCCGGCACTCACGCATCTTCCCTCGTGGGAGTGTTTCAGAACCCTTGAAGCCGACCTTCCCTATAAAGAGAAAGTCAAAAAACTGAGTGAGAATACTGAACTCCTCTTCGGAATAATGGAAGAACGAAACCTATTCGATCTCTTTGCCATTCCGGAAACACTCATCCAGAAGGCCCTAGAGACAGCGGGATTAATAGCCGCAGGTGTAGACTCTGAAGAAGTTCGGAACTATTTCGAAGAGCGCTTTCTTACCGAGAGCGTCTATGATGAAGCCCTCAGCTATCTCCTGGCGATTAAAAACAGCGGTGAGCCACGCTCCTTCGCCGCCCGAACAAAGGAGAAGCTGCATCGCTACAATGGCAGGGGAATTACATCGGAGGAGTTTCTCACTATACAGCACATTTTTTACCAGACAGGGTCGATGAATGATGAATACAGCTCAATGATTTCCCGCATGTCCTCGCAGTACCTCATCGAAAACCCCGTTCAGCTCCTCAATTACATTCGCTTCCAGATTGGCTGGGATAATGTAGAACATATTCTGGACAATTTCGAAATTCAAGCGATACCGCAAACCGACATTTCTTCTCTGGAGAACCTGCGCAGGCTTTTTACTAATCAGTACTCAAGGATCAGCGATTTTACCTGCCGTCACATCCTTGCCCCGGCCCTGATGAACTCCAGAGAGTTTGCCAAAAGATTTATTCACCTCATCCCGCCGGAGGAGCTCTTTGAATCACCGTACTTTCACTACGCTCTAATAGGTGAAAATGTCCCGGAATCAGTTGTCATTGGTATGCTCTCCAGCTTCAATCCGAAAACAGAGTACAACCAGCTGCGATTCTTCATTTCGGTCCTCGCTTCCGATAATGACTGGGAGGTACGACAAAATGTATGCCGTTACATCGCTAAAGCCCCGCGAATCGAGCTATTCGAAGTGGTGAAAGACCTTCTCGCCGATGACGATTCGGATGTGCGCGAGGCAGCACATAAGGCCTTTTCCGCTGTTTCGCCCCTCGATCCCATAGCCAACAAGGTGTACCTTCTAGAGCGTGAGGAAGATGAAGTCGAGGAGACGGTCTCTTCCCTAAAGGAAAAAAGGGACGAGACTAAGATCGAGAACCCTGCGCAGTACAAAGACCGCAAGGTGATGATCGAAATATTCGATTCCTCGAAGTTCGAGCAACTCGAATTCAAGAGGGCTCTCAGCCCAGAGGAGTGGTATGGCCTCTGCCTCTCCATGCAAATCGATTTTCACGACGAAGAGACGGGCAGCATCATCGCCCATGTGGGAGATGAGGAAACGGAAGAGATCGTCAACGTGCTCTTGGAAGAAAGAAAAATGATATTATTCATCCCGAGCTGGGTATAAGGAGTTATTATGAGTCTACGCATAATCGACAGAATCAATTACGGCTATTCGGAGATTGAACCTATAATCCTTGGTCTTATGGCAACAAACAAGAACTTCCTCTTGATGGGGAGGCACGGAACGGGAAAGACCAGGCTTGCACGAACGCTCTCCCAGGGCTACGGACGCAAGAAGTTTGTATTCTACGATGCAACAAAGGACGACCTCATATCCATTGCCGGAATTCCGAATCCGGAAAAAATTAAATCCGGTGTGTTGAGTTTTACCCCCCACCAACGTTCAATCTGGGACAAAGACACGATAGTGGTTGACGAAATAACCCGTGCCGGAAAGGAAAACCAGAACCTCTGGCTCGAGATACTGGAAGAACACACCTGTTTCGGCATGCCCCTTCCCTATCGCACCGTCATCGCCACCGCGAATCCCGAGAGCTATGCCGCAGCCTTCAAGCTCGATGACGCCCTTTTAGACCGTTTTTATGCGGTTATACCGGTACCCGAACTGCAGGGGGGCATGAATACCAAGGACATCTCTACTATGTATAAGCTCTCACTCACTCGGTCGGAGACGGTGGAGCCCCAGGAGATCGCCAGGACCTTCTCCGAAATCCAAAAGGCCCATAAGAGTTTCCGTTCCGAGGCGACTATGGAAAAGGTAGTCTCCTACTGCTCTCAAGTGGTACAGGGTATCCTGCTGAGTCAGAATCAAACAAAAAACGAGGAAGGGAAATACATAAGTCCTCGAACCTACGCCAAAATCCTCCCTGAGACGCTCATCGCTATTGCAGCCTACTACGACGTGTCCGGTAACACAGAGCCTCTGGCTGCAGCTGCTCAAGATGCACTCACCTACGCTATAGGGCACAAACTGAACATTTCCCTTGCCGTTTTGGACGAGCTGCACACATCCTTCGTCGGACACCTAAAAGGCAAGAAGGTCTCTGAAGGTATGAAACTCAAGCTCGAAATCTCCAGCCTCGAGACCTTCCAGGAACGGCTGGCCTACCTGCAGGAACACGGTGAACGGGTAAAATCTGAGCTCCCCCGGGACGAGATCGAGAAGTTCCTAGGCGAGTTGCTGCGAGGCGCCTCGGAAAAGGGAGAGAAGGAGAAGCTTGTACACTTGAAGAAGGAGTTTGAAGATCTGGACTATTCGGGAGAGCTGACACGACAGCTCGACGGACAGCTGATACTCACACTCAACTCTGCGGTAAGCGATTTCATCCCCATGCTCAAGAACGTCTCCATAAAACCGGAGGGCACACATGCGAAGGCATGGGAAAACATCGAGCGTTTCAAGACGATGGTACACGAGGGGAGTTTTACCTCCGCCGATAGCGAGTCGATACGCAAGCTTAAGGCATTTATTATCGAACTCTACGAGGAGGAGATGGAGCCGGAGCAGGAAGAGTTAGTCTCGTTCTTCGAATCCATACATCTTTCCGGGGAGGAGTGATGTCCGAAGAGAAGGATATGATCTCCCCAGCGGAGGCCAAGGGAAAGCTGCAGCGGGCTATACAGAGGCTCGGTATCAGTTTTTTGTCCCTCTCGCATCTCGTGGAGTACGATGAGGAGGCGGGTACCGCCTACTGGGCACCCAAAGATGAGACCGGCTACGAGTCAATACACCTAGGACCGATGATAATAGCCATGGACCTGCCGGAGATCGAAATGGTGCTGCGCCACGAGTTTCTCCACAGGGCGAGCTACAACGGTTTCTACGAACGCTACCCGGACCACGATCTTTCGAATATCGTAGAGGATGTATGTATTCATCGGCTTCTCTACGAAGCATATCCGGATGAGATGACCTCCCTGAGCGAAAAGATCTATCCTAGCGAGGAAAAGGCCGGCATCATAGCCTTGGCCGACTGCAGCGCAGATCCCGCTAAAATTCCAGAAACATGGAGAGACCTGTGGCGCTACGTGTGGGAAGCCGACGAGTTCGGTACCTACAGGGAGATCAACCCGGCGAGCCTCTATTACCGGCTCGTCGACCTCAAGTCTCGAAACCAGATTACCATTAACCTTGCTGCACTCCCCTTTCCCAAGGGTGGAGGGGAGGCTAAGGGCGATCAGGGCGAATTCCCTGAAGAGATTCCAGAGAAGGTTCAGGAGACCCTCGGAGACATCCTCGGCTCCATGCCGGGACCCAGCGGGGGTAGCACCGGCAAGATGATGTCCGATTACATCGGCATCGCCAACCCCTTCGGAAAAGAGGAGCTCGCCGACTTCATGTCGAGGCTCAGGATCGACGTTATCGTAAACGACATCACCAGTGAGCTCCTCAGACAACACCGCTACACCCTTACACAGGTCTATTCGATGTATCCCTCCCGCCTTGGTATGGTCTACCTCGCTACCGGCCTTACCGACAAGCTGTCGATGTACCACAACCGGTATACAGAGACCGAGAGCAACCAGCTCTCCCTCGCCATGTACGTAGACGTCTCAGGTAGCATGCAGTCCAACCTGAACATCGTGTATCAATTCGTACAGTCGGTAGTAGAGATACCCCTCGAATTAAAGGTGTTCTCAAATGAGGTGACCGATGTAGGAGCGGAGAATTTCCGCAAAGGAAAGTTTCATGTTGGCGGGGGCACCGACTTCAACCGAGTTCTCAAAGATCTCACGGAGAATGAAGAGGTGGAGGCAGGTATCATGTTTACCGACGGCATGGCGGATGTGGAGAAGGGAGTCGGCGAGAAGTTCGAAGACAGCGGAAAGACCCTCTACGTGGTATACTTTACCCATAACGAACGAGAGGTTGCCCGCAGCTCGCTTAACCAGTACGCCCTGGACTATGTAGTATTTCCGCCGGCGGAGGAATGAAAACAGTATTTTCTTATCCGATCAGTTTTTCCAGAGAACAATGCAGAAGGGGTGATTCAACAGAATTGCATTTTCAATTAGTTACATCAGTTCAATATCACTTTGACACTATTGTCCTGCAAGCGAACCGACACCTTTCCTCCCTTGTCCCTAGCACTTTCAATATGCTTCAACATAGGCATCAGTACTTTTCTCTGAAACATCCTCTGTATGCTTCTGTAGCCGAGTTCCTCCGAGTAACCTAACTCAACTATGTAATCGATAACCCCTTGATCGAGCTCGAGTTCCAAATTGAAGCGCTCTTTCAGCTTCTCACGAGTCTGGACAATCGTCTTGTTTTTGAGAATTACTCTGAGATGCTCCTTGTCGAGTGGGTCGAAGGAGATAATTTCATCGAAACGGTTGAGTAATTCAACCGGGAAAACCTGCTTAAGTTCCTGCCACGGCACCGAACCGCCAGCTCCAACTGCGGGAGAAGAAGATGTTACGGATGGAGCGGGGGCAAAGCCCAATGCCGGACGAGTGGCTTCCTCGCTGAGGACATTCATAGTCGCCATGATGGTCATTCCTCCGAGCCGGTAGACAGTTCCCTTTGCCGAGGTGAGTCGCCCGGAATCGAAGACGTTCATAAACAGCCTATGGACTTTTGGATGAGCTTTTTCGAACTCATCGAGCAGCAGGACCCCTTGTCGATGGGCTTGGAGAAACCCCAAAAGGGCGGGAGTCTCATCAGAGCCCATGTATCCCGGAGGTGAACCGATGAGTTCATGCACCATGTGCTCCTGAGCGAATTCGCTCATATCAAGACGGAAAAATTTTTCCTGCCTCGCGTAGAGGATATCGTTTACCGCCCGGGCTAACTCGGTTTTTCCCACCCCGGATGGACCGGTAAAGAGAAAAACTCCATCCGGACGCTCCGGTCGGTTGTCGAGCTGAAACTTTGCCAGCCGCATCACATTTACCACCCTGGACACTGCGGAATCCTGCCCAAACACTCTCTGCTTCAAACTCTCCTCGAAGTTGTCCGGAAGGGAAAAGCGCTTACTGCCTTCTGTGTTATCTTTCCCCCACATCACTTCATTGTACAAATTGATCAGAGAAGAATCTATTTTTTTCAAACCACGCAGTTTTGCGAAGCCAATCAGGTGATCTAAAAGTTTGATCGAACGCTTAGGATTCTTATGAAAATCTGTAATGGTTTCACTCAGCACAGTGATCGAGGAAAAAACTGAAGGGTCTATCGTTACATCCGTCTCACCGTAGTAGAGTGCGAATTTTGATTTGAGAATCTTAATATTGTCTTTTTCTTCCGGCTCCTCTATTTCCACCGGATGATAATAGGAAAAAAGTATGTCGAGACTGCTATCGTTCAGATTGCTGAAATCTTGCTTGATGCTCCATAGGATATAGCGATCGGTATACCGAGCATAAAAGCCCCCCAACCACTCAAAGAAAGCATCATCAATTTCCACCTCGTCGATGATGAGCACTACATTGGGATTCTCAACCAGCCACTTTTCCAGCTCTTTCAGTCTATTTGTATCCAGCGATGCGAACAGCTCACTCCCATCGGACAACTTATTATACTCCAGCCACTTGAAAACCGGTTCCCGCCCCAGCTTCTCTCTTAGATCTTCCTTGAGCTCCTGGGACAAATGCCCAAGTAACGAAGTGAGTCCGCTGCCGGAAGCACCGTGAAAAAAGGGAATCGACCGAAATTGCTTGCGCAGAACTGAACGACTGATCTCGACTTCCCTCTCCCGGCCGATAATAGGCCCATCATTCTGGGGAGGATCGGTAATTTCCTCCGCCACCGACTTTCGTTCCTTCTCACCCTCTCCGGCCAATTCCTCGCTTTCCTTCAATTGCTTTTTGGCTTCCACAACCTCTACCCTGCTGCGTGAAAGCTCCTTCCTAACATCTGTCTGTCCCGCCTTCTCATTTTTCAACTCAAATATTTCCGCAAGTGGCCCTTGCAAATACGACCAGGCATACTCAATAAACTGCTGCAGCGTGACAACATTGGTCTCCTCTTCCGGCAGGCGCAGTTCCACAGTCTCGATAACGTGTTCCAGCTCCTCGGCAGCGTGCGGGAAAAGTGCATCCGGTCGCTTCTCTCCCTCATCTATAAAAGCTTCCAGGTCGTGAGCTTCAGTTGCAACAGCCTCTCGCACCACAAATTTATCTGTGGCCCCATTGCCTAGAGTTTCTTCAAGGTGATAATGCGCCAGCGCCCATGCTATCTCGTCGAAAGAGAAAACCTCTTTCTGCCGAAACAGGGCGATATCCTGTGCCCGTATGAATAATTTCTTCATGTTTTGAGAGAAGGTCTGATACATTCTGCAGCTCCTATTGGTATGTGTCCCGCCCAGCGGGAATAGAACAAAAGTATACACTAATAATATACAGTCTGATTAGAGATTTTAGGCATGAAAAGTAAAGACGGCTTTTAATACTTTCTCAGACGGTTAAGACGATTATATTCGTCGATATCGATCTGGTAGTAACCACCCCTGTTTCCGCGTATTTCGAAGCCAATAGTGTTGTAATCTATCCAAAAATAGGATTCGGACTCCGGTTCGCTAAAATAGCGGTTAAAAGTTTTCTCTAATATACTCTCTATTTTGTTGTCTATTTTTACGAGATTCTCGCCATTATTGTCCACAATATACGCATTATATGAGGAGGCAACTAAAACGTGCTCCTTGTCTGGTGCAGGATATATTTTATCTATACCGAACCTGTCGGAGAACACAATAGTTTTATCTTCTCTGTCCACCGTTCCATAGCAGACATGAGTTTTTCCGAAGGAGAGTATTTTAAGCCCTATTTTTTCCATTAACGTGGGTTCAATGTAGTAATCCCACTGTTTAAGACGGTCGAGTTCTCCTCGAATGTATCGTTCTTCGAACTCTCGTAAAAAGGAGGAATATCGAGGATAATCCAAACTCACGCTCTCTAATACTTTATCTGCCTCTTTGTATTTTCCTTTTACTACGAGGCGTACCATGTTCGCATATTTATTTCTGAGCTTTTTGTCCTCTTCGGAGAAATCCGGATCAAGAAAAGGGCTGAAAAAGGATGGTTTCTCAGAGATAGATTCTGAAAAATCAGCATCGTTCTGGGCAGAGGCCTCACTTTTACCAGTTGGGTGGCCGACTACAAGTCGCTCTATATCCTCTTTTCTCTTTCTATCGTAGGTGCTTAGGGCAAGATCACCAAACTTTTCCCCGTTTATCCGAGTATAGGGTATCTGGTTCTTGTTGTGAGCGAGGGACCAGGATATGACCTGGTTTTCCACGTAATCAGCGAGTTCGAAGAAGCTAATGATTCCATCACTGTTTCCTCCAAAGTCCTGCAAATCGGCCGCACCCTTCATGCCCTCTACAATGTAGCGAGTAAAAACCCCGTAATCGGTGTTCGGATCTTCGTAACTGTAATTTCCCTCTTTGGTGGAGAAGAAAACGGCCGAAAGATCAGCATGCCGGTATGCCGTCTCATTGAGGGATTTCAAATCCAGGCTCTTCGATCGCTGTATCTGCTCACGGCACGCATCAACCACTAGAAGTGATTTCGACACTTCTAGTTCCTCGAACCATTCGGTTATTTCTTTCACCGGCAAACTGGTCTCGAAGAGTGCCTCCGACTCGGTGTCGACAGCGGTCAGATAGTTGACCCCGCTCCCGTCGGAGACACCATGTCCGGAAAATGAGAAGAAAACCATGTCGTTTGGTTCGATTGACTGTGTGAGTACGTTCAATTTTTTTCTTATGTTCCGTAGACGAGGATAGTTCTCCGCCCGCGGATCCTCTGTGCTGGTCATTACTACTACCCGGTCAAACTGACCGTTCTTTTCGAGAGTCGAACCTATTACTCGTGCATCGGCTACGGATTTGTCAAGATCGTAGATCGTCGAATCCTCATAGTCGTTTATCCCTATACATAAAGCCCATCTTTTTCCGCGGTCTTCTTCCACCTCCTCTATTGAGAGCCCCCTAGAGATAGGAACCTCGGCAATGCTCTTGGAAACAGTCTCTCGGTCTCCTTCGAAGGAGAACCATTCGGGGTGTAAAATGGAAAGGCCACCTCCGGTGAAAAAGATTGCGAAAAAAGCGAGGGAAAATATGAGAGCGGTCTTTTCGTTGTCGGTGAAGAATACATTGTAGAATAGACCGATAAGAATTGAAAGAAGCAGAGCTCCTACTCCGATAATGAGCAGTATTCGGAATACGGAAGGTGTGTAGTAGGGAGAAAATGTGAAATCAACATATTTCAACGAGAATGCAACCACGAGAACTATAATCGAGGAAAACATAATGAGGAGAGAGATCATCTCATGACTGTGAGGATCAATATTAGTGTAATCGGCCATATCGTCATAAATATCTTCATTGAAGATAAGACGTTGGAAAACGAAGGTGAAGAGTACATACGCAAGGAGTACCCCCACATCAACAATAAAGAGAAGCTTTATGACCTGAAGAGAATAATAGTTCAACAAACTGTATGGATCAAACATTATAAACGCATGCCTCCTCTCCCGTTCAATCTCCGATGATTCGTGAAAGGGCCCAATATATCCATAGGAACGAGAGAAAACCGAACACAACAGCAAAGAGAAAATAGAAGCGATTGAAGAAGAATGTCCCCGTTTCAGTGTAGAGTTCGTGAATTGGATTCTCGAAACGAGTGTCAGCCGGTATGCCGAAATAAGAGCTGATCCTCTTCTCGATGTTTTCAGCCCCTATTTCGACACTCTTTGCCGTCTTCGGTATGACCCACTCTGTGTAGTAGTGGTCCGGATACTGCTTTTGCAGATAAAATTGTGCGATTGAGTAGAGGGTGCGGGTGCGCCGGTTCAGCCCCTCGACCTGTTCGTAAGAATAGGCCCACATATAGAGTCCCTTTCCATCCCGCATACCCTCCTCTACCGCCTTTTTGAAAAGAGGAAGTGCTTTTTCGTAATCGTCCTTTTCATAGGCGACAAAGGCTTTTTGAAAACCCCCTCGCCAGTCATTTGCATATACCGTCATTGTGCAGAGACTTAAGATAATAAAAATGAGCAGAACTAATTTCCTTATAGAAATATTCATCTAAACTAGCATTTCCTCTGTAAACTGGTAGTGTAATAAACTCTTCTTACTTTACGCATAATACGCCACTTTATCAATATAGTACGTTTCGCTTACTCCCATAAATCAGAATCATAGTCACCTGGATAGAGCATGCATACGTTATGAGGTTTGTTGCGAAGGAGGATAAAAATAAGAGGCCTAAAACTACAATTACACTTTCCATTCGATATGCCCTTGAATTACAATAGTAAATGTAGTCTAGCACATCAGTGCTAAATATCAAGCTCTTAGTTAAAAATCTAGTTAAGGATAAGGAGGGCTGTATGGCATGTTCAATTTGTGGAGCAGGGAATGGCTTTTTCGGCGGAAACATTGGGTTTACTTGCCCGAATTGTGGTAAAAAAGTCTGTAGTGAATGTATGGAAACCCATGTTCCCGTAAGACAGTGGGGAGAGTTTTAATGAATCGTTGGAGTGCCTTTACATGTGCATTGCTGTGTCTTGTACCGGTTATGTCATTTGCAGAAACAGTAAAAATCAACGTCGTATGGGATACCTTCAATTCCAATATGTACAGAGGGCTCATTGCCCTTCCGGAAGTGGAAGGACAACCTATAGAGTATATAAACGGGGACAACGACACATCTCGGGACGGTCATGTAACAGGGGGGAGCGATTCAGGCTCCATATTCTCATCTACCTCGGTCTCATGGACTATCGAAAATCCGAAAAAGGGCTTGTATAAGGTCTATCTCTTCCCCGAAACGAACAACCGTCCAAATAAGGCTGTATGGAGCAGCGATGTGACGGTCAAAGTTCAAGCGGGCGGCCGCACTCATACCATCAAACCAAAGCAAAAACGAGGAAATGTCTGGTACGTCTGTGCCTTTGAGGGACGTTCGTTAGAGGTCTTCGAACAACAGTCATTTTATCCCGTACGGCATATGATCTACGGTACCGTACGTGATGGAATGTCCGGCCGGCGGGTATCCGGCACACGGGTGGAATTAATAAACAGAGATACCGGGAAGGTTATGCCCAATTACACCACCAAGACTGATGCACAGGGGTTCTACCTTATCCACAGTTTCCCGATGGGGCGATTCAAAGTCCGCTTGTCAAAAAAATCATATATACAGACAACGAAAGAAACCAATTTTATTTTAAGAGATTTACCTGTTCAGTTCAATGCAATGCTCTCTCCTGTGTTCGATAAGACGAATTTCAGGACCGTTCTCAGTTGGGGAAAGAAACCTGCCGATCTTGATGCCCACATCACCGGCCCAGGAGATGGCGGTTCCGGATCGTTTCACATCAGCTACCAGAATATGCACGTCTACAACAAGCGCCACACCCTCGATATCGACGACACCGACAGTTACGGTCCGGAAACCGTTACCCTGAAAGGTCTCGATCCGGGTAGCTACGAGTACTTTGTCCACGATTATACTAACCGTAAAGAGAGTGCTGAGTCGTGGGCTTTGAGCCTTGCCGACGCCGAGGTAACGGTGTATCGGGGGGATGAACAAATAGCTCAGTTTTCTGCTCCTGAGGCGGACGGTACTCTGTGGCGTGTATTCTCGATAGATGGCCGCACAGGGAAAATCAAACCGCACAATACACTCGAGTATGTAGAGACTCCCTAAGGACATTGGAATGCTTTCTTGCCCCGTGCAAAGGTATTGACTTAGGGGGGTATAATCAACTCCTACTCTTCGCTGTCGTCTTGTGAGTCCTTATCACGCTCATATTCACCGGTAAAGGCTGCCGCTTCGGCATCCTCCGGTGTCTCCGGCGTTTCAGATTCTATTATAGACTGAACTTTGCGTTTGAATGCTGAAGGGACGGGATATTCGTCGTCGGCGTTCTGCATCATTTCCCGAATTCTTTCCGGAATTTCTAGATTCTCTGCAGCTTCGTCCGAGTTGCCGTGGTACATCTGTTTCAGCTGTTGTAGAAGTTTGTCGTATGTATCTTCAGGCATGCGCCTTCACCTTCTCCAGGTACATCGTGTAGAGATCGAATAAGTGGTATGTAGTTCCCAGATCTATAAAATTTTGTTTGGCCTGTGTGATTCTATATTGTACGCTTTTTATCTTCAGCTCCGCAGCAAGTAGCGCCTGTGTAGGTGGTATTTCACTAAAATAGAGGCGCTCGAGTATGCGGGCATCCAGGGGGGCCAGATGCTGCATAATCAACTCTACTTTTTCCCTGATCATCCCCACAGTCATATGATACTCAGGGTCTCTATATTCGGGCTGCAAGTTCTCCCTGATATCGAAATCGAAATCATCCAGTGCTACTGTAGTCTTCTGCTCGAACAGGCGCGTGTAAATCGGTTTCTGCTTTAGAATTTCATACATCTGCTGCAGGGTATTCCGGATCTCCTGCGTAGTGGAAGATGCGCCTGTTTCTGAAGCTACCAATTCAACAGCAGTTTCATTCTCATACGCATCTATAAAAACCAGATAAAAAAGACGTACAGCCGTAAACCCCATATCCGCGATATACGCAGGTATATAGTCTTTCGGTTTGATGGCGGTTGTCAATGCACCTATTAGATACGTACTGAAGCGTGAACGCCCCTCAAACTTGAAACGCCCTTCATCCAGCATCCGATGGATATCGGTAATCACATTGATTGCGGTATCGGTGGCCTGTTCGTAGAGTTGCTCGCCATAAAGCCGTTTATTTAAACGTTTATATGCATGAAAGTATGCAACCGGTAGATAGTACTTTGTAATATACCGTTTTATTTCATTGCGGTGCGGTTTCTCGCGGAGGAGCTCTGAAAAGGCTGCATCAATTTCCGGTAGCTGGTCAATGTACGGTCGGCAGGTACGGTATACTTGTTCCATTCTGACCTTTACTATATTATTGAACAGTATGCTTTGCAAGCAAAACCGTGCAAGGTTACACATGAGGTGAGCTTTGATTCCTACTACTCTGCAGGTACCATTTGAACACCATATTCGCACTCGCATTTCACGCATCCTTAACGAAAACATCTTGCATAAAGTTCTCTCCGACTCTATTCAGGCCTATCTCAGCAGACTTGAGGCTGATTTTGAACTGCAGCCCAACCCTGAGCTGCAAGAGCGTGTTGATATAATTGCGAATGCTCTGGAAAGCGACCTCTCCGTAACTGCCATGGTGGCTCCCTCCCCGCATCTAAACGCTTTTTCATTTCCGCATTCATCTGATCCACAGAAGTCATACATAGTGCTCACCTCTCCCCTCCTCGAAAAACTTAACACTGCGGAGACCGACTTTGTTATTGCCCATGAGTTCGGCCACATTTTACTCAGGCATCATGATTTGCAGACCATCCTCCATCTCATCTATCGTGACTTTTCCAGTATGCCCCCCTTTCTGAACCAGCTGTTCGGCCTCTGGAAACAGCTCAGCGAACTGAGCGCCGACCGCTTCGGCTTTTTTTACACTCAGAATCCG
>Ga0209925_1000426_pt1 | contig 21702 bp, 19 predicted proteins | sample SalPonR2_A_D1_MG_FD_185702 | JGI IMG/M metagenome (GOLD analysis project Ga0209925, IMG submission 185702) | Salt pond soil microbial communities from South San Francisco under conditions of wetland restoration - Salt Pond MetaG R2_A_D1_MG... ... | reverse complement strand
TACGGTAATTTCGGAAACCAGGTCAACCTTGCTGTCAGAATTAATGGAACCGATAAACCGGCAGGTATAATCCATCAATCCGGGGGATTTGCTGACGGGCGCGATTTTCTCCATAAAATAGGGAAATTTGACCTCGATATGGGCCGAGGCGGCGTTTAAATGGTGCTTCATCTGACCCAGAATATCAGAGAAGGTCTTTAAGGACAGCTTGGGGCGAAACAGATGCAGCATCTCGACGAACCGACTCATGTGCGTGCCCTTGCATTCATGGGGCAGATCAACGTACATGTTAATCGATGCCACGGTATGTTGATGCCCGCGCCCCCGATCCAGAACGGTTATCGGATAGCGCAGGTCTTTAATGCCGACTTTGTTTATGGCAATATTGCGGTAATCCCGCTCATTCTGAACATCTCTCATTTTACTACAGCTTCGCCCCTTAATCCCGGCAATCCGGCATAACCGGATTTTTGGATCAGCCTAGAGCAGATACTCCTGATTGACATGGCTTAGTGACCGAAAAATATTGTTTTTTATTTTCTCACTGCCCTGGTAGAGTTGACTTAAGGTATCCTTTATCTCCCGCCGTTTGGATGTTTTTGCGGTGGGGCAGGGATTGTGAAATTTTGGAAACTCCTGGTCCCTGGCAAACCTCCGGATACGCGTTTCATCGGTGAATGCAAGCGGCCGGATGATATGGAACCGCTCGCCAAAAACCGGCTGAACCGGACACATGGTACTCATGACGCCGGTATAGCAAATATTTATAAAAAACGTCTCAACAATATCATCCTTGTGATGGCCAAAGGCGATTTTATTACAATCCAGCTCGTCCGCAATCTCAAATAGGCGCTTGCGCCGAAGCCTGGCACACAGAAAACAAGGGTTCTCCAGGTTTTCCTGGCTGTGGGCGACGACGGCGTTATCCGTATAATCGACTCGCAATGAAAAATTTTGGGATTCCGCCCAAGCCTTGAGTTCCCCGTCAAAGCCGTTCGGAAAACCGGGATCGACATAGACCGGGAACACCTCGTAGGATATCGGGATACGGGAAAGCCGCTCGGTTAAAAACCATAGCAGCGTCAGGCTGTCTTTTCCGCCGGACACACCGACCAGAATCCGATCCCCGTCGGAAATCATGTCATATTGGTTGACGGCGCGGCCGATATCCCGATTGATGGCCTTGTAGTTGTATTCCGACATGATATGAGCGCACCCGCAGCTGAAAAACCGGCTTATTCAGCCGATTCCTCTGTTTCACTGTCAGGCTCCTCCTCTTCCTTGATAAACACTTTTCCGGCGGCGATTTCCCGTAATGCCGTCACCACATCCTCATTACCCGAGTTTTCAATCAAATGCGGCGCCCCTTCGTTTAGCTGACGGACCCGTTTGGTCGTCACATGGACGAGAAAAAACCGGTTGGGTATACGTTTCAAACAATCTTCGATGGTTACCCGTGCCATTGCTTGGCCTCCATATGGATCAACTATATATTTCGCTGATTTCAGACTACAATAGGACCTGAACGAAAACCGTCTTTTTCGCCAATATCCGTATCAGGCTCAAATTTTAGTCCTCAAAATACTTCGCATATTAAAATTTTCGCCTTCCTTGCTTCTAAGTACCTTGAAAATATATATTAATATTCCAGAAGCTTAGCTCTCTGTCATTCCGAGGAGCAAAAGCGACGAGGAATCTTGTTTATTAAAGATTTCTCGCTGCCGCTCGAAATGACAAAATTGGATGAATCGTCTCAGTGCCTCAGTGCCTCAGTGCCTCAGTGCCTTTAACCTGTCGCAAAAGTTCCTTTCTGTAAAAATACCGCACCAGCGGAATAAATCGCTCTTTACGAAAAATCCTGGTTTTCGTTCGGGCACTACAATATATCGATCAATTCATAGCTTCGCTTGCCGGCGGGCGCCTGAACCAGAATTTCATCACCGAGTGTTTTGCCGATGATGGCTGAGCCGAGTGGCGATGTCACGGAAATCCGCCCCTCTTCAATACTTGATTCCTCGGGGCCTACCAGCTGATACGTGACTTCCTCGCCGGTATCAAAATTCTCAAGTATGACCGTACAACCGAAAACAGCCTTTTCCTTGGAAATCGAAGCGGGATCAATGACGTCCGCATTGGCCAGTTTGAACTCCAGTTCATTGATTCGACCCTCCAGATACCGTTGACGCTCCTTGGCGGCATCGAATTCGGCGTTTTCAGACAAATCCCCGTGCGAGCGGGCATCTTCAATCGCCTGAATATTTTCCGGACGCTCGACCGATTTTAACCGATCAAGCTCGCTTTTCAGGGTATTATACCCCTGAGGGGTCATCGGTATCCGCTCCAATGGTTAAACTCCTGTCTTTCCAGATTTGATGTAGCCTGCCACGCGATCGCCAACCTCGCTGGTTGAATATCCCATCTTTCCGGCTGAAACATCCTTGATATCGTCTCGAAGAATTTTTTTGACCGCGTTTTCCACGGCTTCTGCCGCCACGCGCTCCCCGAGCGTGTCCAGCAGCAGCTGGATGGATAAAATGGCGGCGATCGGGTTGATAATCTGCTTTCCGGCATACCGGGGCGCGGAGCCGCCGATCGGCTCAAACATGGAGACCCCCTCCGGGTTAATGTTGCCGCCTGCGGCGATCCCCATACCCCCCTGAATCATCGCGCCAAGGTCGGTGATGATATCGCCGAACATGTTGTCGGTAACGATCACATCAAACCATTCCGGATTTTTTACCATCCACATACAAGTTGCGTCCACATGGGCATAGTCGGTTTCTATGTCCGGATAATCCCGGGCCACCTCGTAGAAGGTTCGCTCCCAGAGGTCAAACGCATAGGTGAGCACATTGGTCTTTCCACATAATGTCAGTTTTTTGGCTTTATTGCGGTCCCGGCAATAGTCAAAAGCATACCGGATACAGCGCTCAACCCCTTTGCGGGTATTGATCGACTCCTGAACGGCGACCTCGTCGGGCGTCCCCTCTTTCAAAAGGCCCCCGGCGCCGGAATAAAGCCCCTCACTGTTTTCCCGAACAACCACAAAATCGATATCTTCGGCGGTTTTGTTTTTTAGGGGCGTATATACGCCCTCATATAGTTTGATCGGACGCAGATTGATATACTGATCCAGCAAAAATCGAAGCTTTAATAAAACGCCTTTTTCAAGAATACCCGGTTTGACCTCCGGGTGGCCGATGGCTCCCAGAATAATACCGTCTGCCTGCAAGAGTTCGGTGGTTACCGATTCAGGCAGAATCTCGCCGGTCTTGAGGTAATGCGCCCCCCCGATCGGATAGTTCTGGTATTTGATCGAAAAACCGTATTCAGCTGCCGCCGCATCCAGAATCTTCAACCCCTCGGCGACCACTTCCGGACCCGTTCCGTCGCCTGGAATCACCGCAATATGATAAGCCTTCGTCATTCGTATCCGCTCCTTGCCCATCCACTATTTAAGCCCCGACGCCCTCGCCTCAGGGCAAATATCCGATTATTGAATGTCCCGCCTTTACCTTGTCCCCTTTGGCCACATTCAGCGATGTATCCGCCGGGAGATAGACATCCAGGCGGGAGCCGAAACATACCATGCCAAAACGCGCCCCCCGGAGGACTTTGTCTCCGGGCTGTATATGACAGATGATGCGCCGGGCGATCAGGCCGGCGATCTGTACAAAACCGATTTTCTGACCTTTTTCGGACTCAAGAATAATGGCCTGCTGTTCATTGTGCGTGGAGGCCGCTTCCCTGCTGGCGGAAAGAAATTTGCCGGGTTTATACACGGAGTTCTCCACTTGACCGGAACAGGGGACCCGGTTGACATGCACATTAAAAATGGTCATGAAGATCCCGATTTTCAAGCAGGTCCCGTCAATAAACGGATTCTCTTCAACCACTTCGGCCTGGACCACCCGGCCGTCCGCAGGGGATACCGCGGCATTTTCCATCTCCGGAATGTAGCGCTCCGGATCCCGAAAGAAATAGATAATAAAAAAAGTGGCAATCAACCCCAGAATGGCAAGCGCGGATATTTCCAAGAGGGCAAATATAAGCGTAGCGAAGGCGGCCGCATAGATAAGCGGATACCCTGGCTCTGCAATGGGTAATGCGCTCGTCTGGGGAGGATCCACTCGAGTGAACCGAGAATCCATAGACACCCAATCATACTATCAATTATAGTAGAATCAGATTATATTATTCATTATTATTATTTTTGTCAATAGTTTTAGAATTCCGATCGGCGTTACTTTTTTCGGGCGGAAGCGGATAAGCGCCGTGTCGCATCGGAAGCCCGAATATACCAGGGGTTTAGCGCCGAAGGCGGCCTTCCCTGCTGGCGGGCCAAAAGGCGGTGACCCAACATTGCGATCGTTGCCGCCCGTATATAATCCTGTCCGTCGGACGCGAATAATGCCAGATCGCCGGCAATATCCGAAATCCGGTCTCTATATAACAGGGCCCCGCTGCCGACAAACAGGCGGGGGGCCGAAATGTCTCCAACAGCCGCCTCGGGGGTTGAGACGCTGGCGGGCCATAGCTGGCTCAACTCCCCTGCGACAAATGAGTAGCCGGCCGAATAGACCTCCCCTTTTCTGGCATCAATCATCGGGCATATCGTATGTGAAACGCAGGGGAACTGGTAAGCGAGCGCATCCAGGGCGGATATAGCGGCAATCGGTTTGGATACCGCAAATGCCAATCCCTTGATGGTGCTAAGTCCGATACGCAATCCGGTAAAACTGCCGGGCCCGACACAAACGGCAAACCCGTCAAGCTGCTTAAAACACAGACGGCAGTGTTCCAGGACGGCATCGATCGCGGGCATCAAATGGGTGGAGTGGGTCTGCCCGTGATTGACTGTCAACTCGGCCAGCAGCGTCCGGTTTTCAATAACCGCCACGCTTAATACCCTCGTGGCCGTATCAACCGACAGGACTCTCATATGCCTTGGCCATTATCGTTTTTTAGCCGCTGTCTTTTTTTCCGAAGGATTCACCAGGTCCTCTCCGATAGCTATGGCAATCACCTCGTCAATCGAACTGACCGGTATAAACCGTATTTTTCGCCGGACGCTTTTCGGGATTTCAGTAAGTTCGTTCTTGTTTTTATCCGGAACGACAATGGTCTTGATGCCGGAGCGCAGGGCGCCGATGGATTTCTCCTTGAGTCCGCCGATCGGCAGTACCCGGCCGCGAAGCGTGATCTCTCCGGTCATCGCCACATAAGTGTTCACCGGCCGATGGGTCAGGGCCGATATTAATGCGGTGGCCATAGCGATGCCGGCGGACGGACCGTCCTTGGGGATGGCGCCGGCCGGCACATGGATATGAATATCCAGGTTCTCGAAAAAATTTTTTTTCAAACCGAAATCCTGCCGGCGCGACCGCGCATAACTGAAAGCCGCCCGGGCGGATTCCTGCATGACTTCGCCCAACTGACCGGTTATAATAAGCTCTCCTTTGCCTTCCAGCAGCGAGGCCTCAACATAGAGCACTTCACCTCCGGCCTGGGTCCAGGCGAGACCGGTGGCCAGACCGACCTGGCTTTCCTCCTGGTCCATCTCAGGAAGGTATTTCGGCACCCCCAGATAGTTCTGGAGATTGTTGCGCGTAATTTGGAATGGCGGCTTTTGGCCTTCCGCGATCCGGCGGGCCGCTTTGCGGCAGATACTGCCGAGCTCCCGTTCGAGATTGCGCAGCCCCGCCTCGGAGGTATACTCGGTTATTATTTGGTTCAAGGCCCTGTCGCTGATCTTTAAATCCGGCTCCGAGAGCCCGCATTCATCTTTCTGGCGCGAAAGAAGATGGGTCTTTGCGATAATCTGCTTTTCTTCGGTCGTATAACCGGATAAATGGACGACTTCCATTCGGTCAAGCAGCGCCGAAGGTATGGTATCCGTAAGATTGGCGGTCAGGATAAACAGCACGTTTGAAAGGTCAAAGGGCACGTTCAGGTAGTGGTCACTGAATTGCACATTTTGTTCCGGGTCAAGTGCCTCCAATAGGGCGGCGGAGGGGTCCCCCCGAAAGTCGCTGCCGATCTTGTCGATTTCATCCATCATGAATACCGGATTTTTCGTACCGCAGTGCTTTAATCCCTGGAGAATGCGGCCCGGCATGGATCCGATGTAGGTCCGCCGGTGCCCCCGGATTTCCGCCTCATCATGGATGCCGCCAAGGGAGAACCGGAAGAACTTGCGGTTCATGGCGTTTGCGATGGCCTGCCCGAGGGACGTCTTGCCAACGCCGGGCGGCCCGACGAAACATAGAATCTGGCCCTTTTTTTTCGGGTTTAGCTTGCGGACGCTCAAATATTCCAGGATCCGGTCCTTGACGTTTTTCAATCCATAGTGATTCGTATCCAGCATCTGCTTGACCCGGGAAATATCGAGTATATCCTTGGTGGTCTTACTCCATGGGAGTTCGACCAGCCAGTCCAGATAGGTCCTGACGATGGTGGCCTCCGAGGAATCCGGGTGCATCTGCTCCAGACGCTTTAACTGCTTTTCCGCTTCCTTGGCCGGTTCTTTAGGCAGCTTGGCCTGTTTAAGCCGCTTCCTGTATTCCGAGACCTCCTCGGTTTTTTCATCATCGCCCAGCTCCCGGTTGATCGCCCGAACCTGTTCCCGGAGGAAATAGTCCCGCTGGCTCTTTGAGATCTCGTCCCTTACATCCGACTGAATTTTGGCCTGAACCGCAGAAAGCTCGACTTCGCGGGTTAAAAAATCATTAACCTTTTTAAGACGCTCAATCGGATCGGAGACCTCGAGCAGGCTTTGGGCCTCCTCGATTTTTAGCTTGAGGTTCGATGATACCAGATCCGCCAGTTTACCCGGATGTTCAATATCTTCCAGGAGCGTACCGATTTCACTGGTATACTCCCCCCTCAAATTAAGTATTTTTTCACAATTTTCCCGGATGTTACGCATCATCGCCTGATGCTCTACTTCAATGGACTCGTAGGAAATATCGGGAATTAAATTAATTTTTACTTTATAATAGTACTTTTTTGCCGTAAACCGGGCGATTTTGCCCTTTTCTACCCCTTGGATTAAAACCTTGAAATGGCCCTCCGGCAGTTTCAGCACACGGAGTATGCGACACACCGTGCCTACCCGAAAAATATCCTCCGCCTTGGGGTCCTCGAGAGATGGATCCTTTTGGGTGGCGAGAAATAGCATGCGCTCCATTTCCATGGCGGCTTCGACCGCCTGAATGGATTTTTCCCGGCCGATATATAGCGGCAGTACCATATCAGGAAAGATAACCACGTCGCGAACTGGCAGCAGAGGCAACTTATCCGGAATGTCCTCAACCTGATCATCTTCCTGAAGCAAAGTGACGAGATCGTCTTTGTCCGTTTCAGCCATCGTTCTCCTGTTAAATTCTTCTGTGAATCAATTTTTGTTTTATTTGACGCCCTGACGTCCCAAAACGCCATTTTGCAAGCCTCTTCTCCATGCCGTCGCTTTTTCAAAATGACGGCGGCGGCTCGGATCGCGTCGTCGGGCACAAAGATAAATTTAACCTAATCATTAACTGAAAAAACTCAACGGATTTCCCCCTTCCGCAGTTGATTCGGTCAAACGGGGGGCCGCTCGATTTAGGCAATAGTTTTTGCAATTTTGAACACCATGATATGGATGTCAATAATAAAAAAACATTTTAACCCCATGACGGGCTATGATATGACCACCAGGAATGATGGCTTCGTAAAAAAACCCGCTGTTGTGCCGCGGCGACATCTTGACAGAAAGCAGCGCAAAAAATTGATTAAAAGCCGTATACCTAATACCCAAAACCTAATACCCGAAATTCCTTAGAGAATGGCAGATCCGACAATCCCCGTAATGGCATTCATATTCGGCGCATGCATTGGCAGTTTTCTAAATGTCTGCATCTCACGAATACCCGCCTCCGAATCCATCATCCGGCCGCCTTCGAGATGTCCGGCATGCCTTTACCCCATTCGTTTCTATGACAACATTCCGGTCCTCAGTTACCTATGGCTTCATGGCAAATGCCGCCACTGTGGGCAATCGATTCCGCTCCGCTATCCGCTGGTGGAGATCCTGACCGGTGTAATGGCGGCGTTGGTTATCGTCTATTTCGGCCTAACATTGAATGCATTGATTTATTTTGCATTGATTTGCGCCTTAATCATAATCATCTATATCGATCTCGATCATCAGATAATTCCGGATATTATCTCTCTTCCCGGCATATTGATCGGCTTTCTGGCTTCTTTCCCGCTTGATCCATTGACCTGCCTGGATTCAATTTATGGTATTTTGTTGGGCGGCGGCCTGCTTTTTATGATTGCATGCGGTTATTACCTGATAACGCGCAAAGAGGGCATGGGCGGCGGCGACATCAAGCTTTTAGCCATGATCGGCGCTTTTTTAGGCTGGCAGGGGGTTTTTTTTACCATTTTTGTCGCCTCGGTGACCGGCACCCTGGTCGGGTGCCTTCTTATGCTTTTTGCCCGTAAAGATTTAAAATTCGCCCTGCCCTTCGGCCCCTTTCTCTCCATTGGGGCAATCGCCTACCTGTTTTTGGGGCCGCAGCTGATCGCCTGGTATTTTTACGGTATTTATCCGTTTTAACCGCCAGTTTTGACAGTCGGGATCCATCTACTGCCGAAAAGCCTTAAAAAAATTAAATTTTAAATACTTATATCCCATCCAGGCGACTTTATGAGGCTGCTGAAGCAAGGGGATAATACCCGATAAATTGATTAGCACAAGTTTGCGCCCTTGGAATTTTGCTTGACACTTGAATTTCAAGCAAGTAAGGTCTGTTTATATTACGGATCAATGTTGATGCCGCATTCCAGGCATCTCAGGAGCAACTGATACTTTCTCAGGCGAGGGGGTAAATTCCGCTGCTAAGAGGCGGAGCTATTATCCGGGGCCAAACGATTAATCATTCCTTATATCGCGAGGATGCCTATATCGCTATCGGGTTAAACCCAAAAATGGCACTGAACCATAAAATTCAACATAATTTTATGGATTTAAAGGGAGGGGTCACGCTTAATTCATTTTAACCATCAAAGAAAGGAGCAATGCGGTGAACAAAAAAGATTTAGTCAATGAGGTCTCAAAGGTCGTCAGCACAAAGAAAGAGGCTCAGGCAGCCGTGGATTGTATTTTATCCAGTATCAGCAATGCCATGAAAAAAGGTGATTCAGTGACTTTGGTGGGTTTTGGAACCTTTAAACCCGTCAAGAGAGAGGCCAGAAAAGGCCGCAATCCTCAAACCGGGGCCCCCATTGATATTAAAGCCAGGAAAGTCCCGAAATTCACCCCCGGCAAGGCCTTAAAAGACGCCGTCAATTAATCCCCCGCGAATGGATCATTACACGAGCTTTTTTCGTTATGCCTCAAGGATTGGTGAAAAAACCGGCTTGAGGCATAATTGATTTCCAGGCCGCAGGCGCCGCATGTGTATCCTTGACAGTATACCGGCCACTATCCGGGTCTGCGTCGTATTTGTCGCCATCCTGTTTGCTATCCGCAAAAAAATGTCTCTGGGAAGCGCCTTCCTGTTGGGCGCGTTTTTTTTGAGCCTTCTGTTTATGATGCCGCTGCCCAATCTGCTGGCGGCCATTGGAAAGGCGGTGGTTTTTCCAAAGACGCTTTCCCTGGCAACCATCGTCTCCCTTATTTTGATTCTGAGCCACAGCATGGAGCAGACAGGGCAAATGCAGCGGATGCTGAATGCCTTTAAGGGCCTCATTGGCAACCCCCGGCTCAACCTGATCGTATTTCCCGCCCTGATCGGATTGCTGCCCATGCCCGGCGGCGCCGTATTTTCTGCACCAATGGTCAAACAACTCGGTGAGAACTCGCGTCTCTCAGGCAGCCAGCTAAGCTTCATCAACTACTGGTTCCGGCATATCTGGGAATACTGGTGGCCCCTTTATCCGGGGATTCTTCTGGCCACGGTGCTAACGGACGTCAACCTGGCGCTGCTCGTTTCAGTGATGGCCCCGCTGACCGTAGTTTCTGTCTCTTTCGGCCTGATGATGCTTAAACAGACCCGGATTGACATGGATGTCAGATACCCGCCGCGTCAGTCGGTAAAGCCGTTTTTTGTTGAACTGCTGCCGATTCTGATTGTTATTATTCCGGGGTTGATGTTGGGCCTGTGGATATCCAGGGCGGCTGCGCCGATCTCCATAGGCAAGGAACTCGGATTGATCATCGCCCTGTGCCTGGCCATCGCGTGGGTCGGGTATAAAAATCACCTGCAGCTATCCCGCCTCTTAAAGCTTTCGGCAAACCGGGATATGCTAAAAATGGTGTATATGGTATTTACCATACTGATTTTCAAAGAAATGCTCGAAGGCAGCGGAGCCGTGGACTTGATCAGCGACGAGCTGATTATGCTAAACATCCCGCTCTTTATCATAACCATTGTGCTGCCTTTTCTGGTTGGCCTAATAACCGGCATTACAGTGGCATTTGTCGGCAGCACCTTCCCGATTCTGGCCCCGCTGATCCATTCCCTGGACCCCGCGGCATCCATTATGCCCTATGTCATGCTGGCCATGGCCTGCGGATTTGCCGGTGTCCTTCTCTCCCCTCTGCATCTTTGCCTTATCCTGTCGAATGAATATTTTAAAGCCGATATAAAGGCGGTCTATCGGCTTCTCTGGCTTCCATGCGTCGGTTTAATGACGATCAGCTGCATTTATTTTGCAGGTTTACAGGCGTTTATCAGCCCTTGAGCCCAAAAGTCGAACGTCAACCGAGCGAATCGATATAATTGCGATAGGTGGCCGCATCGGCTTCCGAGAAAAGGGCGAAAACAACCCTTTCGAGAGTATCCGTCCGCTTTAACACCCCAAGCGTCGTATCCACCGCAATTTTGCAGGCCTCATGGATCGGATATCCGTAGACCCCGCAGCTGATAGCCGGAAAGGCGATTGACGAAAGTTCGTAATCTTCAGCCAGCTTGAAGGCGTTTTTGTAGCAGGCGCTCAGCAGGTCGGCATCCGAAGGCTTTCCTTTGTATACCGGGCCTACGGTATGAATCACGTGTCTGGCGGGCAGGTTGTAGCCTTTTGTGATTCGGGCTTCGCCTGTCGGGCATCCGCCCAGGGTCCTGCATTCTTCCAACAACTCGGGGCCGGCGGCCCGGTGAACGGCCCCGTCAACCCCGCCGCCGCCTAAAAGCGATGTATTGGCGGCGTTGACAATCGCATCCACGTCGAGCTTGGTAATATCGCCCTGATAAACCTCTATTCGATCTAATGCCGATGGTGTCATAGGACCTCCTAAAAGGGGGTTGGATGTTAAAGAAATGGCTAATTTGCATTATCCTATTTATGAGTGGATACTAGATAGGATGATCGAAAATGTTTGTCAATCCAGACGAGATTGTAGTTATGGCATTTCTTGAGGCTATCCGACCTTTCTGCCTCCCGATATTTCTTGACCTCACAACAGCCTTCTGATAGAAAAAATGTTTTTGTAATCATCCCTCAATCAGTATTTCCAAACGAAAGGAGCGGTCGGATGGAGCGAACATTATCAATTATAAAGCCGGATGGCGTCCAGCGCGGACTGATCGGCGAAGTCATCAAGCGGTTTGAGGCCGACGATATGCGTATTGCCGCCATGAAAATGCTTCATATGGACAAGGAACAGGCAAAAGGGTTTTACGCCGTCCACAAGGACCGCCCCTTTTTTGACAGCCTCACCGATTTTATGTCCTCCGGACCCATTGTGGTCATGGTGCTCGAGGGCGATCAGGTAATTGAAAAAAACCGCCGCCTGATGGGGGCCACCAATTACAAGGAGGCTGCTGAAGGGACCATCCGACGGGATTTTGCCACAGACATCGAAAAAAACATCGTGCATGGCTCCGACTCGCATGAAACCGCTGCCTTTGAAATCGGCTATTTCTTTAACAGCTTTGAGATATGCGGGCAATAACCGGTCTGATCGCCGCGGGCGCCGTGCGGCTGCTACGGCTCAATCCTTGCTTTTTAGCACGGCCAGGAATGCGGATTGCGGAATCATCACCTCCCCCGCCATTTTCATCCGTTTTTTGCCCTTCTTCTGTTTCTCCAGCAGTTTTCGCTTCCGGGTCACATCCCCGCCATAGCACTTGGCCGTGACATCCTTGCGATAGGCATTGATCGTTTTCCGGGCGATAATTTTTGATCCGATTGCCCCCTGCAGGGCGATCTTAAACATATGCCGGGGGATTTCATCCCGCAGTTTCTCACAGGCGAATCGGGCCCGTTCCTCCGCCTTGTCCCTATGGACCAGTTGGGACAAGGCATCCACGCGTTCACCGTTGATCAGGATATCGAGCTTGACCAGGTCGGATTCCCGGTAATCGATGATCTCATAGTCAAACGAGCCGTATCCCTGGGTTACGGTTTTCAGCTTGTCATAAAAATCATAGACGACTTCGGAGAGCGGCAGCTCAAAAATCATTTCCATCCGGTTGCTGGTAAAGTACTGGTAATCCGTATTGATGCCCCGGCGTTCCAGGCAAAGATTCATAATTATGCCCATGTAGCTGTCCGGAATAATGATTGAGGCCCGAATATAGGGCTCCCGGGTTTTCACGATTTTGCCGGGATCCGGATAATCGACCGGGTTGTCAATGGTTAGGGTCGTCCCGTCAAGCAATTCGATTTCATATTCCACGGATGGCGCGGTAATGATGAGAGACAGGCCATACTCCCGTTCCAGCCGCTGCTGCACCACCTCCAGATGAAGCAGGCCCAGGAAGCCGCACCTGAACCCAAAGCCCAACGCCACTGAACTGTCTTTTTGATAGACGAGGGAGGCATCATTTAGTTTCAGCTTCTCCAAGGCCGAGGCAAGCTCGGGGTAATCATCTGTGGATACGGGATAAACAGAGGAGAAGACGACGGATTTGGCCTCCTTAAAACCGCTTAACGGCTTATCGCAGGGGCGTTTTTTCAAGGTAATGGTATCTCCGCACCGGGTATCGCTAACGGTTTTGATCCCGGCGATGAGATAACCCACCCGGCCGGCGCTGATTTCCTTCTGGGCAACGCGCTTTAACTGGAAAATGCCCACCTCTTCTACCGTGTACGCGGCCTTGTTTGACATAAACAGGATCTCATCGCCGGGTTTGATCCGGCCGTCCAAAACACGGAAATGGACGATGGTCCCCCGGTAGGGGTCATAATTGGAGTCAAATATCAAGGCCCTCAAAGGGGCTTTTGGATCCCCTGATGGCGGGGGGAGATGGGTTATAATCGCTTCAAAAACCGCCTCGATACCCATCCATTCTTTGGCTGAACAAAGGATCGCATCATCCGGGTCCAATCCAAGATCTTCAGCAATCTGCTCCTTGACGTTTTCGACCTCCGCCGACGGCAGGTCAATCTTGTTAATCACCGGGATGATCTCCAGATCATTTTCGACGGCCAGATACATATTGGCAATGGTCTGGGCCTCCACGCCCTGGCTGGCATCGATCAGCAGCAGCGCCCCCTCACAGGAGGCCAGCGCCCGGGAGACTTCATAGCTGAAATCGACATGGCCCGGTGTATCAATCAAATTCAAATAATACAGCCGGCCGTCGGCTGCCGTATAAGGCAGGCAAATGGTCTGGCTTTTTATGGTAATCCCCCGTTCGCGCTCGAGGTCCATGGAGTCCAGAACCTGATCCATGAAATCCCGATCCGATACGATCTCCGCTTTTTGTATCAAGCGATCGGACAATGTGGATTTGCCATGATCAATATGGGCAATTATGCTGAAATTTCGAATATTATCCATCTAAAAGTCCATATTATCCCTGCTCAGAGAAAAGTCAATTGACATTGTTTTATTCCCTATGGTAAAAAAAAAAAATAAATTATTCTGAAAACACGCTTGCTTACCAAATTATCCGGCAACATGTCAATGCGTCTTTCACAACCTTTACGAGCAACGGTCAAAATTTATGTCCGCCAAAATTTTAATCGTCGATGATGATCCGGCTGTCAGGGATTCTATCTATGAATTCCTATCAATAATGGATTATCAGGCATTTTCGGCCTCCAGTGCCGAGGAGGCCATGGCTTTTCTCCGCGATAAGCATATGGACGTCATTATTACCGACATTATCATGAGCGGTATGGATGGTTTGGAGCTGAGCAGCTATATCAAAAATCACTACGACAGCGATGTCATCGTAATTACCGGCTACACAGGCGATTACACCTATGAAGAGGCGGTCAACAAGGGGGCGGACGATTTCATTTTCAAGCCGATCAAATTCGAAGAGCTGCAGTTGCGTCTAAAGCGCGTATTGCGGGAGCGCCATCTGACTCAGGAGCGAACAATGATTCTCGAGCAGTTAAAGGAACTGGCGATTACCGACGATCTGACCAAGCTCTTCAATACCAGGCACTTCTACAACCAGATCGAGCAGGAAATCAATCGCTATCGGCGATACAAGCGGCCGTTTTCCATCCTGTTGCTCGATGTCGATCACTTCAAGCATTTCAACGACACTTACGGCCATCTGGAAGGGGACCGCATTCTGCGACGCGTCGCCCGCATGATCACTTCTTGCATGCGCACCATGGATACGGCCTATCGATACGGCGGCGAAGAGTTCACCGTGCTGCTCCCGGAAACGACTTGTGAGGATGCAATAACCGTTGCTGAACGGATCAAGGATAATATCAACAGCGAGACCCTTGATTATATCGATGATACACAGGTGACCGTCAGTATCGGTGCAACCGAGTATTCGGAGACGGATTCGATTTCCGACCTGGTTAAACGGGCGGATCATGCCATGTATATTGCCAAAAAAAGGGGGCGCAACCGGATCGCCCATTTGCTTCCCGAGCGGTCCGCCGTCTGACGCCCTTACTACTGTTTTTCCCAAGGCTGCTCAATCTTCACGGTTAAATACAAGTCGCCGTTTTCTCCTTTCGGCGATTGCCGTCCCAGTCCCCTCAGTCGCAGGACGTTACCGTCTTTTATGCCCGGCGGAATACTGACCCGGTAAAACCGGTTATGAGCCCCCAACGGCAGGTTAAGCATCTTTTTTGTGCCGGCTGCCGCCTCATAGGGCGTGATCCGGATAGTTTCGTGCAAATTAATCTCCCGGTTACCCATGAACGGCTGCATCACCTGCAGCCTCGGGCTTTTTTTCTTCTGCATGGAGACCCGTTTCAATATATCGCCAAAACGGGTCTCCGGAAACACGCCAAAGGCCTTTAAGGCCAGTACGCCAAAGATAAATCCGCCTATATGGGCCCACCAGGCAATCCCGCTCATCGCGCCGCCGCCTATGGCGGCATTAAATACCTGCATGAAAAACCAGAGCCCCAAGAAGAAAAGCGCAGGGATTTCAATAAACAGGGGAAAGATGAGGATGGGGATTAAAGTTAGAATCCTGGCGTATGGATAAAGGATAAAATAGGCCCCCATAACGCCGGCGATCGCCCCACTCGCCCCGATGGTGGGGACTGTTGAATCCATATTCAGAAGAAGGTGGCATAATCCGGATACGATCCCGGATAGCAGGTAAAAAATCAAATAATAGACAGAGCCCAGCCGATCTTCCACATTGTCGCCGAATATGTAAAGCGACCACATATTGCCCAGGATGTGGAGGAAGCCGCCGTGCAAAAACATGAAGGAAACCAGCGAGAAAACAATCTGGCCGGCGGTAAAATGGGCGGCAATCTGGGGTATGGTAAACTTGGCGGGCACCAACCCATAGGTGAGGACAAACCGGGTCATCCCATTGCCGTGGGACAGCTGGACCAGATAAACCACGATATTGATCCCGATCAGCGTATTATTGACGATGGGATAGTGTCTGGATGGAATCGTATCGCGAATGGGGATCATTGATCAGCGCTTCAACCCTTCATTTAGTTTCGCAGCGCGCCTGGGGAAAAAGATACGTTATTGCGCATCAAGGGGGGAGATGGCCATGCTCAAGTCGACAAATCGGGCGGAATGGGTCAATGCCCCCACGGAAATGATATCCACCCCCATATCTGCCAGCTTTTTCAGTTCGCCTCGCGCGACTTGACCGGAAACCTCCACCAGTGCCTTCCCGTTGATCTCCGCCAGGGCCGTCCGGATTTCACTATCATTCATATTATCCAGCATAATCACGTCTGCGCCGGCTGCAAGCGCCTCCTTGACCTGTTCAAGGGTTGAGACCTCGACCTCGATCTTTAATAGATGGGATGCGGTTTGGCGGGTTTTTTCAACAGCGGTCCGGATATCCCCGAATGCGGCAATATGATTGTCCTTAACAAGAATGCCGTCATATAGTCCAAGGCGGTGGTTATTTGCTCCGCCCATGCGAACGGCGTATTTTTCCAGTGCCCGCCATCCGGGATTGGTCTTGCGGGTATCCACAAGCCGTACGGGGCTATTGGAGAGTTCATTCACATAGGCGCGCACATGGGTGGCAATTCCGCAGAGGCGCTGCAGAAAGTTAAGGGCAATCCGTTCACCGGTTAATAGGGCATGAAAATTTCCCCGGACCCTTGCGATTACGGTGCCGCCATCAATCTCCGCACCCTCGGAGGATTCCGGCAAAAAAGTGGCTCCCGGGTCCATCTTCAGAAAAACCCGCCGTGCCGCCTCCAGGCCGGCAACCACGACCGGCTCCCTGGCAATAATCGTCCCCTCCCCTTTCAGCGCCGGGTGGCGGGGGATAGCGTCTGTGGTCATATCGCCGGGGCCGATATCCTCAATAACAGCCAATTCGATCAGCTGCTCCAAGTGGTATGAAGAAAGACTCGCGTCCGGGGTTTCCATGGGCTATTGATACTCGGAAATGGATTTAATCTTATCCAGGTTGTTTACCAGCTTTTCCTGTTTTTCGACATATTCATCATACTGGCTCCGTGCCTTCTCGATCACATCGGCCGGTGCCTTGCTGAGGAAGTCATCATTCTCCAGCTTCTTCAACAGCGCCTGGATCTCCTTGTCAAGCTTGGCGATTTCTTTTTCCAGCCGCTGGGTCTCCCGGGCGAAATCGATAACCCCCTTCAGGTAAACCGATATAACGAGATCATCCACAATGGCTGTAGCCGTAGCCTTTGGTTTTTCGCCGGCCGGTTCTATGCTGAGGGAATCGAGCCGGGCCAAATTGGAAACTAACGCCTTGTTGTTTTTAATAAGCGATTGATGGCGGGCGCTGTCGGTTTGAACCAGAGCGTCCAGATTCGAAGCGGGCGGAATATTCATTTCCCCGCGGATATTTCGAATGCCGTTAATCACCTCCATGAGGAGGGCCATGTCCGCCTCCGCCGCCGGATCATTTGGCAACTGATCAAACCCAGCGGCATCTGAAGGATAAACGGCCTTCATGATCGATCCCTCGGTGCCGGGGAGCAGGTGCCAAATCTCTTCGGTAACAAAAGGGATAAACGGGTGGAGCAGGATCAACGTGTCATGCAGTACCCGCCAGGAAACCTTCAGGGCTGCCTGCTGCCGGCCCTCTCCCCATTTACCGTATAAAGCGGGTTTGGCGGCTTCCAGGTACCAATCGCAGAATTCATGCCAGACAAACTGGTAGATTTCATTAGCCGCGATATTAAAGTGATACCCGTCAATCGCCTCGGCCACCCTATTGGCGACTGTCTTCAGGCGCGAGAGCATCCAGCGATCGGCAAGGCCTGAGGTGGATAAATCGATGCCGCCGGGCGCTTGCGTCACATGCATCAGCGTCAATCGGGCGGCATTCCAAAGCTTATTGATGAAATTGCGGTATCCTTCGATCCGTTTTTCGGAAAGCTTGATATCCCTCCCCTGGGCGGCAAAAGCGGACAGCGTGAACCGCAGGGCATCCGTGCCATATTTCTCGATAATGACCATGGGGTCAATGACATTGCCCGAGGACTTGCTCATCTTCTTGCCGTTTTCATCCCGGACCAGGGCATGCACGTAGACATCCCTGAACGGCACTTCATCCATGAAGTGACAGCCCATCATCATCATACGGGCGACCCAGAAGAACAGGATGTCAAAGCCGGTCACCAGCACCGATGTGGGATAAAATGTTTCCAAAAGCCGGGTTTGATCCGGCCATCCCATCGTGGAGAACGGCCAGAGCGCCGAACTGAACCAGGTGTCGAGTACATCCGGGTCCTGCTCAAGCTGCCCGCTTCCGCAGGCCGGACATGTCTTTGGATCTTCAAAGGACACAATCAGTTTACCGCAATCGGCGCATGTCCAGGCCGGAATCGGGTGTCCCCACCAGATCTGCCTGGAAATACACCAATCCCGAATGTCTTCCATCCATTTGAAATAATCGTTCCTCCATTTTTCCGGAACAATCTTTGTCTCGCTGTTTTCTACGGCCTTAACCGCCTGTTCGGCGAGTGGACGGGTTTTGACAAACCACTGTTTGGAAAGGTTCGGCTCCACAAGCGTCTGGCATCGGTAACAGTGGCCGACGCTGTGCCTGTAATCCTCAATTTTTTGAAGAAGCCCGTTGTCTTTCAGATCCTGCACGACCACCCGCCGGCACTCGAACCGATCCAGCCCCCGGTATTTTTCGCCGGCGGCTTCGGTCATACATCCGTCTTCACCAATCACCCTGACGCTTGGCAGTTCATGGATCTTTCCGATTTCAAAGTCATTGGGGTCATGGGCGGGAGTGATTTTCAATGCCCCGGTGCCGAAGGATATGTCCACATATGAATCGGTAATAACCGGAATCTCCCTCTCGGTCAGCGGTAAAACGACGGATCGGCCGTGAAGATGTCGGAATCGGTCATCTTCCGGATGCACGGCCACGGCGGTATCGCCCAGCATGGTCTCGGGGCGGGTTGTGGCGACGATCGGTCCGTCGCCCGCCTCCGTGAGTGGATAATGGACATAATAGATATGGCCGTTTTCCTCTTCGTGCTCGACCTCTAGTTCGGCAAGGGCGGTCTGGCATCTTGGACACCAGTTGATAATATAGTTGCCGCGATAGATTAGACCGGCCTCGTATAGCTCCACAAATACCTTTCGAACGGCCCTTGAAAGCCCCTCATCCATCGTGAAGCGTTCCCTGTCCCAGTCACAGGAGGCGCCTAAAGATTTGAGCTGGTTGATAATCGCATCGCCGTATTTTCGGCGCCAATCCCAGACGGCCTCAACAAACTTCCTGCGGCCGATTTGATGCCGGCTAGTATCCTGTAAGGCGAGGTTTTTTTCAACCACGTTCTGTGTGGCAATGCCGGCATGATCCGTGCCGGGCATCCAGAGCACATTATCCCCGCGAAGGCGTCGGTACCGGCAAAGTATATCCTGCAGCGTGATGTTCAGGGAGTGCCCCATATGCAGAACGCCGGTCACATTCGGCGGGGGGATAACAATGGAAAACGGTTTTTGCCCGCTTTGCTCGGATGCGGCAAACAATTTGTTCTGTTCCCAGTATGCGTACCACTTGGCTTCCACTTCTTCAGGTGCGTAGCCTTTTTTCATCGTTTTTTTGCTTTCATTTACCATAAGATCGGTGTGAGAGATCAAAAAAATGGGGATTGATTATTAGCTAATAACCCCCATTTAGAATCAATTTTGACGGGACGGTCAACGTCAGCGCTGACAGACTGCCCGTTTTATTCGCCAGACGCTATTTCTCCCTGGCTTCAAGCAAATCTTTTTTCAGCTGCTCCATGTTTTCTTTCAGACGGGCTTCTATTATCTCCGAAAATACTTTTTCCATTCGTTCGGCAAATTTTTCCTCTATCACCCGTTCTATTTTAGCTTCCAGCGCCTCTGAGGATGCGGATTCATCAAGCGGCTGATCCGGCTCGCTTTCCATGGAAGCGGGCGCCATTTCCGTCTGTTCCTCGGGCACCGCCTCTTTAACCGGCTCATCAACGCCGAAATAGTCATCGAGTTCGTGGGAAATCTGCTCCTCAACTTCCTCAGATTCTTTCTCAGCCGAAGCAATAGGCTCTTCTGAGCCAAAAGCGCCATCTTCGCCGCCCTCGGGCTCAGATAACGCCGCCGCGTCGCCTATGTCTGATTGTTCGGCTTCTGATAAGTCAAGCACCTCTTCATTGTCATCTTCGCCCGTCGTACGGGTCACCGCGCCCATGGCTTCGTCAAGGACCTCTTCGGTCAACTCTATGATTTCCTCATCCTCCTGCGTCGTGCCGACAGCAATATCGGATAATTCGATCACTTCCTCTGTATCTTCCAATTCCGGATCAGGCCGCCCCTCTTCAGGACGATTTTCGGAGTTCTCGACCATATGCGCCGCTCCTTTGGCATCAAAATTAATAAATTCAATATTTTTTTATCAAAACCGGCACCTCATGTCAAGAAAAACGAATTTTCGGCTATTGACGTTTATCTTTTAGAGGCCTACTTTAATAGGAAAGCCTGGATCGGGTGGTCCAAAGCGACTATTTGCGCGACTGTCATGCGAAGATTCTTTATTGAAAACCATCTTCATGCCGAAGCCGAAACAACGGTTACCGGCAACGAAGCCCATCATATAAAAACGGTGCTTCGCCTGCGGGTCGGGGATTCTATAGAACTCATAGACGGCTCCGGATATGCCTATGCATCGGAGATAAAAACGATTGCCGAGGACCGGGTACAAGTTTACGTGCATGAAAAATACCCTACGGGCGCAGAATCCAATCTCCGGCTGACCCTGGCGATTGGATTTTTAAAAGAAAAGAAAATGGACTTTTTGGTCAGACACCTTACTGAGCTCGGGATCACCCGACTTTTGCCGGTTCTCACCGCCCGGTCCATTGCAAATCCGCCGGCCAAAAAAATCTCCGCCCGGATTAGCCGATGGCAGACGATAGCCAAAGAGGCGGTTAAGCAGAGCCGGCGCGGGCGTATCCCGGAAATCTCGGCGCCCGCTGTCTTTAATGACGCCCTGCAATTTGGCGAATATTCGGATAAAAAACTCCTCTTTTGGGAAAATGCCGAATCCGCCCTGACAAATAAAGAAAGCCTCTGGCCGGGCATTGAAGACGTATTCCTGATGATCGGGCCGGAAGGCGGATTTACCGGAGAAGAGGCCTTAAAAGCCGGCGAGCATGGCTTTACCCCCATTTCAATGGGGCCCCGGATTTTAAGAGCGGAAACCGCCGCTATTGCTGCATGCACCCTGATCCAGTGCCTGCTTGGTGATATCTGTAAAAAAAGCCCTTGACAGCCAATCGGATTATTCTTTATACAACTATTAAATTTTTCGCCGAGGTAGCTCAGTCGGTAGAGCAGGTGACTGAAAATCCCCGTGTCGGTGGTTCGATTCCGCCCCTCGGCACCTTTCGCAGAAATTAAGCCGTAATCCTAGTGGGTTGCGGCTTTTTCTGTTTGGTGGGTGCGTCCAGAAGGTTAACTCTCTGTCATTCCGAGGAGAGAAAGCGACGAGGAATCTTGATTGCTAAAGATTTCTCGCTGCCGCTCGAAATGACAATGCGGATGTTTTTTAGACCTAAATTGAGCGTTTCAATTTAGGATAGAGTTGACAATCTCGTAAAAAGTCGGTTTTAGGATGGCAAAGTAAAAAGTTCAAGCCCCGTTTAAGATTAGGGGGCGCGCAAAATCCCGAGGAATGCAGCGTACTTAGCTGTACGTGAAATTCCGAGGGACGGAAGCGCAACACAGATCTTGGACTTCCAAGGAACTCGACAATATTTAATATTATCTTAGAAGCTTCCGCTGCTGTCATTCCGAGAAACGAAAGTGACGAGGAATCTTGATTGTTAAAGATT
>Ga0209925_1000425_pt1 | contig 21756 bp, 17 predicted proteins | sample SalPonR2_A_D1_MG_FD_185702 | JGI IMG/M metagenome (GOLD analysis project Ga0209925, IMG submission 185702) | Salt pond soil microbial communities from South San Francisco under conditions of wetland restoration - Salt Pond MetaG R2_A_D1_MG... ... | reverse complement strand
CACAGGATGTGGTAATTAACGACGCAACAGCACCGGTACCCGATACAGACCCCTTAAGCGATGTTACTGCTGAATGTGAAGTAACTACGCTCACGGCTCCTACGGCTACAGATAATTGCACAGGCACAGTGACTGCTACACATGATGCGACATTACCTATCAATGCACAGGGTACTACTACGGTAACATGGACCTACGAGGATGATAATGGAAACACTTCAACACAAACACAGGATGTGGTAATTGATGACATAACGAATCCATCATTAACTGTACAGGATATTTCTGTAGACCTGGATGAATCAGGAAATGCCAGTATAAACGCTGCCGATGTGGTAACACAAGCAACAGATAACTGCGAATTGTCAGACACCACGCTTAGTAAATCAGAATTTACTACTGACGACATTGGTGATGATACAATAGAAGTAACTGTAAATGATATAAGTGGCAATTCAACCACGCAATCTGCAGTTGTTACTGTTAATCCAGGTGCTACTGATGTAAACGATATTTCAGATGCGAATGTTGAAATTTATCCGAATCCCACAAACGGGAACATTCATTTAAGACTCCACGATCAAAAAGCAGATCAGGTTGTTGTAATGGATCTTACAGGTAAAACTGTAATACAGAAAACAGACCTGGAAGAGAGAAATACGATTAATCTCTCAGAAATTCCCGACGGAGTTTATCTGATCCGGGTTTATATGGGTGAAGAAATAATCAACAAAAAAGTAATTAAGAAATAAACTTTAATTGTCTCTGATAGAAAAACCTTGCATCGAAATTTTCGGTGCAAGGTTTTTTATTCATACACAGTAAATAAAAAACCCGGACAAAACAATCCGGGTTTTAATTGAATCATAGAAAAATATGTTTATTTATAAATTTCATTTCTTGAGGCAGCCAGGGTATTCTTCAACAGAGAAACGATTGTCATAGGTCCTACTCCGCCAGGGACAGGTGTGATGTAGCTGGCTTTCTCCTTTACCTCATCAAACAACACGTCACCTTTTAGTTTCCAGCCGGATTTTGTTTTGTCTGATTTCACGCGGTGAATACCCACGTCAATTACAACAGCCCCTTCTTTGATCATGTCGGCTGTAACAAATTCCATTTTCCCCATGGCAACTATCACAATATCAGCTTGTGAAACAATCTCCTTCAAATTCTTTGTTCTTGAATGACAGACTGTAACTGTGGCATTGCCTGGCGCTGCTTTCTGAAGCATCAGGTTAGCAACCGGTTTTCCAACGATGTTACTCCTTCCAAGAACCACACAGTTTTTACCTTCAGTCTCTATTTTATATCTTTTGAAAAATTCAAGTATTCCGGCCGGTGTAGCAGAAAGATAAGCTGGCAAACCAATTACCATACGTCCCATGTTAATTGGATGAAAACCATCAACATCTTTTTTAGGATCAATCGCTTCAATCACTTTCTGCTCATCAATATGATCCGGTAAAGGAAGCTGTACAATAAAGCCATCGATGTCGTCATCTTTATTCAGCTCATCTACCTTTTTAAGCAAGTCTGCTTCTGTGATATCATCTTCATAACGCAAAACAGTAGATTTAAAGCCTACTTTATCACATGCTTTTTCTTTATGAGCCACATACGTTTCACTGGCACCGTCGTGTCCAACCAAAACAGCAGCCAGATGAGGTGTTTTACCTCCCTCTTTTTTTACTTGTTCTACTTCTTTGGCTATTTCTTCCTTAATCTCTGCAGAGAGCTTTTTACCGTCAATTAATTCCATATAACTGTTGTATTATTGATTTACATTTTGCCACCCATTGACTGCATATTTTGCATCATCTCTTTCATTCCCTTGCCACCGTTTTTCATTTTCTTCATCATCTTGCGTGTTTCTGTAAACTGCTTAATCAGCCTGTTCACCTCCTGGATATTGTTCCCGCTACCGTTAGCTATTCTCTTTCGTCGGTTACCATTGAGCAATTTAGGATTTTCTCTTTCCTCTGGTGTCATTGAATAGATAATTGCCTCAATACCTTTGAAAGCATCATCATCCACATCCATGTTTCTAAGGGCTTTTCCCATTCCAGGGATCATCGATGCAATATCTTTGAAATTACCCATCTTTTTAATTTGCCTGATTTGTGACAGAAAATCATTAAAATCAAACTCATTACGGGCAATTTTTTTACTTAATTTTCTTGCTTCTGTAGTGTCATATTGCTCCTGTGCTTTCTCAACAAGAGAGACAATATCTCCCATACCCAGTATTCTGTCGGCCATACGATCTGGATAAAATACATCAATGTTCTCCATCTTCTCTCCAGTACCCACAAATTTAATAGGCTTCTGAACAACCGATCGTACGGAAAGGGCAGCACCGCCCCGGGTATCACCATCAAGTTTTGTAAGAATAACTCCTTCGTAATCAAGCCTTTCATTAAACTCTTTGGCAGTATTAACTGCATCCTGACCTGTCATTGAGTCCACTACAAAAAGCGTTTCATTCGGATTTACTGCTTTCTTAATACTTGCCACTTCGTTCATCATTTCTTCGTCCACAGCCAAACGTCCGGCTGTATCGATGATGACTACATCATTTGCATCACTTTTTGCTTTTTTTATTGCAGCTTTTGCAATTTTCACAGGATCTTTGTTTTCTTCTTCACTGTATACCGGCGATTCAACCTGTCCTCCGACCACTTTTAACTGGTCAATCGCGGCAGGACGATAAACGTCACCAGCTACCAGCATTGGATTCTTTCCTTTCTTCTTCAAAAATTTAGCAAGCTTACCGGCAAAAGTTGTTTTACCGGAACCTTGTAAACCTGCAAGCAATATTACAGTAGGGTTACCCGACAAGTCAACTTCGGCAGCCGTACCTCCCATCAGTTCAGCCAACTGATCATGAACAATTTTTACCATCATTTGTCCAGGCTTAACCGATTGCACAACTTTCTGACCTAAAGCCTTTTCTTTGACTGTATTTGTAAAATCTTTGGCTATTTTATAGTTCACATCGGCATCTAATAGAGCACGACGCACATCTTTCAGGGTTTCAGCAATATTTACTTCAGAAATTCTTCCCTGTCCTTTTAAAATCTTAAACGATTGTTCTAACCGATCTGATAAACTTTCAAACATATGCTCTTTGTTCTTTTATTTTCTATAATGAACGACAAAATTAATAAAAATAACATTCTTAATAAAATATATTTTCAATCGTGAAAAGGGTTTAGTACCTTTGTTTAAAGTACCATCTTCATTTTTTAATATGTCTAAGAATTAATCCCATTTATGAATAGCCAGGTAGTTATAGATTTTGTAGAAGCCATCAATGAGCATGATCTTGATAAAATTATTTCTTATTTAACAGAAGATCACAAATTTGTCAACGCTCATGGGAAATCCATAACCGGCAGAGAAAATATGAAGGGTGCATGGAAAGGGTATTTTCAATTTTTTCCTGACTATAACATTGAAATAGAAGAAATCACAGAAAATGACTCCATAATAGGAATTTTTGGGATATCAAGAGGAACACACTGGAAGGCAAAAAAAAGAAAAAAAGATAGTTCATGGGAATTACCAGGAGCCTGGAAAGCGGTTATAGAAAATGATAAAATAAAATTGTGGGAAGTATACTGTGATACAAAAGTACCCTATGATATCATTGAATCTTTTCTATAATCATTTTGTTTTCTATTCTGCTTCATTAAAACCTATTCTCACCTTTAAAATCCGATAACTAATATCACCAACTGCCTGTCTGATTTTGTTTTATTGAAAAAAAAGCTATATTTGAATTAAACATCAATGATATGAATCGATACTCACGCATTTTTTTTTCAAACTATTTCAATCTGCACATGAAAACGTTAATGCTGGTTTTTCTAATTATCACCCTTACAAATCAGAGCATTACAGCTCAAATTCAAATAAAAACAGACAGTTTAAAATCAGAATTGGCAAAATCGACCGAAGACAGTATAAAGTATAAACTATACGGCCAGATAATAGAAAAATACCTGGTATTCAATCCTGACAGCGCCATTAATTATGCCAGTGAGTATTATACTCTTGCAGAATCAAATAAGGATATCAAAAACCAAATTCAGGGTTTTATTCATAAAGGCAGAGCGCTCTATACAAAAGGTGAAAACAACGAAGCACTTGATACATTTAGAAAGGCTCTGGAACTTATAAATAATTCAGGGGAAAAAAGAACTTTGCCAGAAGTATATGCATTTCTGGCTGACATATATGCTGAGATAGGTGATTATGTAAGAGCTGTTGAATATTATCAAAAAGCGCTGACAATATTCGAAGAAAACAACAATACGAAGGGAATAGCCCGCTGTAATAACAACCTGGGAATTGTTTACTATTTCCAGAAAGATTATAAAAAAGCACTGGAATTTTATAAAAAAGCGCTTGAATTAGGTAAAAAAGTTGAAAAACAACAAGGAATAATTAGTTCTTTGGTAAACATCGGGATAATTCATTTTAACCTGGAGGAATATGACAAAGCGCTGGAATATTATGACAACGCACTTAACAAAGCCAAAGAGCAAAACAAGCCTCAAATGTTCCCAAATATTTACAATAACTACGGAAATCTTTATTTAAAAACCGGCGATTATAGTAAAGCAATTAACTATCTTGAAAGGTCGCTCGAAATATGTGAAAAACAGGGTTTAAAAATTGGGATTGTGATGAATTATACCAGTCTCAGCAAAACTTATTTAAAGAAAAAAGATTTTAAAAAAGCCATTCATTTTGCCAAAAAAGCTTATAATATTGCCAAACAAATAAATGAAAGAGAAATAATTAAGGAAACATCTCATGTCTTGTCAGAGGCATACAAAAACCTTGGAAATTACCGGAAAGCCTATGAATTTCATGTTCATTTCAAAACAGAAAGCGACAACCTTTTGAACCAGGAACGCACAAAAAATATTACAGCCCTTGAATATGAATATAAATATGAAAAGGAAAAGCAGAAGCAAAAACTTGAAAACGAAAAAAAAGAAGCAATTCACAGGGAAGAAATCAAAAGACAAAAAATAATAAGAAATTCATTTGTAGGAGGTTTTACCCTGATGATTTTTTTGTCTTTTTTTATTTACAGGAGTTATAGAATAAAAAACAGGCTTAATATAGAGTTGAAGAAAAAGAACGATCAAATCAGCAACCAGAAAGAAGAAATAACAAGCCAAAGAGATGAACTGGCACTCCAGAAAAAAGAAATTACAGACAGCATCAATTATGCGCAAAAAATTCAGCAAGCGGTTTTACCATCCGAAAAATTATTGTCTTCTTTCTTTTCAGATTACTTTATTTTAATGAAACCCTATGGAATTGTTAGTGGTGACTTTTATTGGGTGAAAAAGATTGACAACTATTTAATAATAGTGGTAGCTGATTGCACAGGTCATGGTGTACCCGGGGCCTTCATGAGCATGCTGGGAATAGCTTACCTTAACGAAATTATCAGAAGCCAGGAAATAAAAAAGGCATCCGGGATTTTAGAAATATTGAGAGAAGATATTAAAAATTCTCTTGGACAGGGAGGCTCAAGTAATGAAGCAAGGGATGGAATGGACCTTGCATTGTGTCTGATTAATATGGAAAACTTAAAGGCACAATACGCCGGAGCCTATAATCCTTTATATTTATTCAGAAAAGGTAAATTTAAAGAGTATAAAGCTACTAAAAGTCCAATTGGAGTATCTAATAAAGAGAAACCCTTTGAGAACAATGAAATTCAATTATATCCCAACGATACAATCTATATGTTTACTGATGGTTATACAGACCAGATTGGTGGAGAGAAAAAGAAAAAATTTATGGTAAGCAATTTTAAGAATCTGTTAATGGAAAACCACTTAAAACCTATGAAACAGCAGAAAAAGATACTCAATGACACGATTGAGAAATGGAAAGGTAAAAAAGATCAATTGGATGATATAATGGTACTTGGTATTAAAATTCCCTAAAAACTGTTAAAAATATTATCCTATCACTTCTTGTGTTTAAATATTTTTTTCTCCATCAATTTTATAAGATAATAAAAAATCAGAACAAAAGCGGTTAAACCTACAGCCAAAAAATAAAACTCAAGAGCAATACAAATTCCCAGTCCGGTAGAAAACAATATAGTAGCTGCGGTAGTAAGATATTTAACTTTGTAATCGGAAGGGCTTTGCAAAACTGTGCCTGCCCCAATAAAACTCACCCCCACAACAATCGCCTGCAGAATACGCGTTGGATCTGTCTGAATATATTCTGCAAGACCGATTTCCTGAAAATGTAATGTAATTGCTTCGCCCATTGAGACAAGTAATGCAACAGCTCCGCCGACAATCATATTTGTCTTTATGCCGGCAGGTTTGTTGTAAATCTCCCGCTGATAACCGATTAATGCTGCAAGGAAAGATGCAATAGCAACATGTACAAGTATTTCAAGTTCGTATGCAAAATCCATAACTAAATTTCCTTTTTTTCTTTTAAACATTAATTTAAACAATTTCTTCTACAATTGCCAATGTATTTGGCATTTTTTATCCATTCATTTCTTATGTATACATTATGGTTATAAAGAAAATTAAATCTAAAATATTTTGTATGTTAAAACAATCAATTATTTTTGCTGAATATCCTTATATTCTGCTAAATAATATAAACAGCAGCATATTGGGGACAGCAACAGATAATATTTTAATAAAACAAATAACCAGCTTATATGTTTCAAAATCAAAATTAAAGAAGAACAGTATTTAAAGTATGAAATAAATATTAAATCAAAAATCTTTTATAATTATTTAACTCACCTCTTATATGTCATTAACAGCAATTAGTATTTTAGAAGAAATTTATCACCCCGACATTCATTTATTTGGTTTAAGAATAGTAGAACCCGGCGCATCGATCACAGATGTAGTTGTAGCGATTCTGTGCTTTGTGCTCTTCTACAAATTATACAAGTCCGGTAAAAACACCAATAAGCATAAGTTTTTCCAGTATTTCTTTCTTCTGATGGGAATTGCTACCTTTATTGGAGGAACTTTTGGTCATGCTTTCACCTATGCTGTTGGCTTAGGATTTAAACTGCCAGGTTGGGTAATAAGCATGTTTGCTGTCATGATTTTTGAAAGAGCCTCTATTGAACAAGCAGCCTCTATTGTAAAAAAGAGTACAGCCAAGGCATTCCGGATTATTAATATTGTAGAGCTTATCATATTTATGGCGATAAGTATGATAACTATAAACTTCATTTTTGTACAAATTCATATGTTTTATGGTTTTCTTATTGTGGTGTTTAGCTTCCAGCTTTACATATTCAGAAAAACCAAAAATGAAGGCAGTAAATGGATGCTTATCAGTATTGGTGTGGCAGCAATTGCCGCTATTATTTTTAATTTGCAGCTTTCAATTGGCTCCTTCTTCAATTTTATTGTAATCAGCCACCTTCTTATGGGTGTTTGTGGAATCCTGTTTTACAGGGCAGCCATAAAAATGGAATAGGGAAATCGATTCCTCCGGGATCAAAGCTATATCTGGTTAGTCTGCTTCTCCTGTAAGGGAAAATTAATTCACTCCGGGGGCATAATCCAGAGAATATTGAATATTAAGCTTATTCGTCCTGAATGGGCAGATTAAAATTCTTTTATATAAAGGGGAATTTTCTTCAGTCTGTGGTTTTAGCCTGGTATTTTTTAGGCAATGCAAAAAAATAAATTAACTTGAATTCGATGTAGCAAAACACCTTTTTATCTGACTGATATTCAGTCACCCCCCCAACTTTTAAGTTGGGATTACAGGTCTCTTAGGAAAATAATTTTTGAAAATTTTATAATTTAATGTACAAAATTTTCAAAAATCAACATAACTCGTACCTAACAAACCCCAGCCTAAAGGCTAGGGCTATCTGAATGCCTGTGATTTAGGTGTTATACTTATATCGAACTCATGTTAAATTTAAAGGTTAGAAATCCCGGACTAATGAACTATTCATTTTTCGGTTTTCAATGCAGAAAACAGGAGAAATAAAAAAAAATCCCGGATTGTTAAAATTCCGGGATTTGTTTTTTTAAGAAGTATATAAAAAACGTTTAATCTTATGTGTAGCCGTTTTTTCGAAAGGATATGCCATTACCACAACTCTCTGAACACGTGAAAATTTATTCACTCTTGCATTGATGTAATGGTAAAGTTCATTTTGCCACTCTTCTATTTTTCTTTCTACCATATTTCTAAATTCTTCTTTAAAAAGTTGATAACGCTGTTCCAGCTCTTCTCTGTTCACATGAACTAGGGCTACCAACTTACCTTTTTGTTCTACTACAATTGATTCAACTACATGATGAAAGTTGTTGATAACAGTTTCAATCTCTTCCGGATAAATATTTTCTCCGTTGTTCCCAACAATCATATTCTTAATCCGACCTTTTATAAAAAGTACATTGTTTTTATCGAAAACTCCAAGATCTCCGGTTTTAAACCATCCATCTTCTGAAAAGACCTCTTTTGTGAGATCGGGTTCTTTATAATAGCCCTTCATAACATTCGGTCCTTTTGCCCATATTTCACCTTCACCTGTTTGGGGATCAGGATCATTAATTTTAAGCGTAACACCGGTCATTGCAGGTCCTGTTGAATAAAGCTTTATTTCTTTCGGGTTTGCTCCTGCAAGCAATGGAGATGTTTCTGTCAGTCCATATCCGATTGCATAAGGGAAACCAGCTTCTGATAAAAATTTCTCTACTTTTTTATCCAGTTTTGCACCACCTATACCAAAAAATTTTAGTTCTCCTCCAAAGGTGGCTTTTAACTTTTTACCAGCAAGAAGATTAAGTTTCTTCCGGAAAAATGGTACACTATATATCATTCGCAAATACCATGTTTTCTGAAACTGGGGCAGTACCTTATTTCTGTACATCTTCTCAATGATTAAAGGTACAGAAAGCATCAATGTGGGCTTAACTTTCTTCAAAGCTGGCAGTAAGGTGGATGGAGTTGGTATTTTTTTCAGATAATAAACGGAAGCTCCGGTTATCATCGGAATAAAAAAACCGAGTGTATTTTCATAAGTATGTGAAAGCGGCAGGATCGATAAAAAACGATCTGAATAGTCCACCGGCTGAATATCTGTTGTTGCTATTGCAGTGTAGGCAATATTTTTATGGGACAACATCACACCTTTTGATTTGCCAGTGGTACCTGAAGTATAAATAATAGAAGCAAGATCGTCCTCCTCTACTTTATATTCTCCCGAAGGTTCTTCTGCCAAATCAAATGAAGGATTCACATTTTCCGTCTGAAGTACTGAAAAATCTTCTATCTTAATTATATTTTTTAAATCTCTTCTGGCTTCTTCATCCAGTTTTGCCAGCAATCCTTCAGAAACAAAAATCGATTTTGTCTCCGAATGGGTTAAGACTGTTTTAACTTCTGAAATCTGAAAATCAGGTAATAGTGGCACTGCAACAGCTCCCATAAAAGTAATAGCCAGGTAGCTAATTCCCCAATTGGGCATATTAGAACTCAAAATAGCTACCTTATCGCCCTGTTTAACTCCTAATTTCTCTAAGAATGAAATTGTTGCCAGTATTCTCTGATTGGCTTCATAGTAAGTAACAGGTTTTTCATCTACAAAAGAGAGGAATGTCCTGTTTCCGTGTCTCCGGAGCGTTTCCTTGAAAAGCTCCGGGAATGTTAGTTTCAAATCAATTTTCATAACAACTCCAATACAACTTGCCAAATGTAAATCAAAGAAACGCTCAAACCATATTTTTATTAAAAAAAATAAGTATTTTTGAATTAATTAATTGGCAATCTGTGATAAACATTTTGGCTTTTTTCATCAATATAACAACAAATATTACCTTATTATTGTTCTAAAATGTTTAAATAGTTATACATTTAAATATGACTACGAAAAATATGCCGGAATGATACATGAAAATTTAGAAACCGTTTTGATTTTTTTTACTTCAATAAAATAGTTTTGTGTGATTCCTAACCTCGTCCTTTAGGGCGGGGTATTTTAAATGCCTACCCCGACTATGATTTCTATAAATTTTGTAAATTAAAATACAAAATTTATAGAAATCGGATGAGTATCAGGCTTAACCTAAACCCCGCCCTAAAGGACGAGGCTAGGAAAATAAAACCTTCTAAATTTGGTAATGTAAAAATTTTAAATAAAATCAAAACAGTTTCTTAAATTAGATACATATATAAGAAATAGGACAAGCATATTCAGCTTAATATAGAATGAAACAAAGGGATTCAAAGTAATAATACTTTCATTTTAAGTGACTTATCCATAAAAACAAGCATTACATCCTGTATCAGTCAGGATGTAATGCTTAAAATAATACGCAACTTATTTTAGATTTTCTATTGCCTTATCAGCGGCTTTTAGCAACGGCTTGTTAGATAAATTCTCACCAACTCCCTTCTTCATCCAGTGCTGTGGTGTAACCCTTCCATTTTCCAGCATACGGGAAATTTCTTTTGCCAGATTCTTATCCTGAATGTATTGTTCTATCTGGAAATGAATGAGAATTCCAACCGGGTAAGCTGAAAGATACAGCGGACTGGTAACCATGTGAGAGTAAACTGCAAGGATAGGAGAATCTTTCACGCCAAAAACATCGGCATAGTATTTATTCCAGATTTCTTTGGCAATTCGTACAACAGCCTCATGCAATTCTTTTTTGCTTGCATCAGGATTGTTGTACATCCACTCCCATACGTTCATATCAACCAGGGAAACTCCCATAATCTCGTAAGCAGACCAGAGGTTGGAAAGCGCCACCATATCCTGCTTGTTTGATCCTCCTTCTTCCATACCCATCAGTTCAAGATCCCTGGCCTGGAATAAAAATGCAATTGCCTCTGTGAAAGCCGTGTTGGGTACTCCATTAAGCATGTAATAATCAACATCCTGCAGCGTGATGGTCTGTTCAACATTATGTCCGAATTCATGAACCGCTATGTTGTAACCCTTATAATCCATTCCATCCTTGCCGATTCTGGTGCGCAGGTGGGCTACATCCGATTTCATCTCTGCTCCCCAGGCATGTCCTGCACCTCTCGAAGGATCAACAGTAACTTTAGACGCAATGTACTTTGCCTTCTCAGAGGTAAAGCCCAGTTTTTTCAGAATGTTGGGCAGATCGGCTTCAAAAGCTTTTCTATCAGGATATTTGTTGTTCAGAATATCATCCAGTTTCTCTTCAGAAACCGACTGGTTACCGGTAAATCCATTGTACCAGATATCAAATGGTTGAAGGTCTCTGCCCAGTCTTTTCTTAATCAGTTTTCCTGCTTTTCTTACTTGTTCAGAGGAAACAAAATCTATAAAAAGTTTTTCTACCTCTTCCTTTGGCATTTCCATTCCTCCGGCAAAAGCTCTTTTGATGTAAGTATCTTTATAAGGCTGATACGGATCTATTGCTTTAACAGCCTTAAAATTGTTGAGCAGCATTTCATACCTGGTGTCAGGTTCTTTCTGGAATTCCTTCTCCTGGCCGTCTTCAAAAAGCTTATCAGCATAAGGATTCCACTGGTACTTGTCGCTGTTAATTACACCCTGTGGTATGTCCTGATTGATAATGTCCAGCATCACCTGGTAAATCATTTCCTGCTTTTCCAGTCCGTTATCCACCTTGTAGTTTGATTTCAGCTCATCACGTAATCCCCAGTGAGTAATCAGCCTAAGATCTTCAGGGAAATAAGTGTTTCCTTCCTCATCGACCAGGTTACCCATATAAATGTTATAACTATCAATGTATGAGCCAGATTCAGTGAGGGTTTTTGACTTTTTCTGTAACAAATCGGCCGGTACTCTTGAAGTGTACATATCGCCCATTCTGGCATAAGCCCACTCTTCACGAGTCCATTCATCAGCCAGCTCATTCTTCTTTTCGAGTGAATAATGAGGGAAATTTAAAAGTGTGTAAAAGGCGATCCTGTTTTCAAAGAAATCCTGTTTAAGATGCGCCGAAGCATCGTACTGGGCAAACATGTGGTCGATCTTGTGAATAGGGCCTCTGTCGAGATGAAGAGGTTCCATCAGGCGAACAGCAATCTGATGAAAATTACCTCTTAAAATTTCAGTTTTATTTGATATCTTCTTAAAAACCAGGTCTAACTCTTCCTGATCGGCAATAAAATTTTCCTTACAGAATTTTCTGAACTCTTCACCAGAGCCATCTGATTCCCGCCAGAAGTTTGCCACCTGCTGCACACCTTTTTCAATTCGAAATTCATAATCTGAACCATGCTTTTCAAGCAGTTCTTTCTGAACCTCCTGCACCATCTTATCTTTGATAAACTGAACATCTGAAGGACTATTCTGTTCTTTTGAAGCGTTTTTACACCCAAAAAAACTCATCATCAAAATCGATATGACTATTAAAACATTTTTCTGTAACATAAAATAAAGTTTAGCGATTAATAAAAATTGACTGTTGCAAATTGATGAATTTATAGAAACAACATTAATCAATGAAACAACTCCGGTAAAAATAATAAAAATCGCTTTTCCCTTAAAACTTCTTAGCAAATAGTTCGTTTTGCCTGAACCTTATAGTTTTATGAATTTTCTGAATTAATATTGACATTTCTTCAAAACCTAATGTTTGCTTTGCATCAGACATAGCTTTTTCAGGACTGGGATGTATTTCAACCATAATCCCGTCTGCACCGGTCATAATGGCAGCCAGGGCCATAGGTTCTACCAGGTTCCTGATTCCAGTACCATGAGAAGGATCTACAATCACAGGAAGATGTGTTTTTTCTTTAAGCAGAGGTATAATATTAAGGTCCAGAGTATTTCTGTATGCTTTTTCAAAAGTTCTGATACCTCTTTCGCAAAGGATAATTTGTTCGTTTCCTCCGGAAAAGACATATTCGGCAGAATAAAGCAATTCATCAAGCGTGCCGGATAGTCCTCGCTTTAAAAGAACAGGTTTATCCAGTCTTCCCAGTTCATCCAGCAAGTTAAAATTCTGAGAATTCCGGGCACCTACCTGGAATACATCTGTCATCGGATACATTGCTTCTATCATTTCCGGCTGCATCACTTCTGTAACAACCTTAATTCCTCTTTCATGACAAATCTCCGAGAAATATTTCAAGCCCTCCAAACCTGTTCCCCTGAAAGAATAAGGAGAACTGCGGGGCTTAAAAACACCACCCCGCATAATTCCGATATTTTGTCCTTTCAGAAAGTCTGCTGTCTGCTCTGTTTTATCTTTATCTTCAATCGCGCAAGGTCCGGCAATTAAAGTAAAATCTCCACCACCGATACTGGTGCCATTACCCAAACTAATCTGAGTCGGTGAAGTTTTCCACTTTGAGGAGACCAGCAAATGTTTATCATTTACTGCATGCACATCTTCTACTCCAGGTAGATTTCCAACTATGCGAATATCAAAATTATCATTACCCAAAGCAAGGATATATCTGCCCAACTGAGTCTCCACACTCCTGGTTTTAAAAGAATTATTCTTCAGCAGGTTTAAAAGTTTTTGATACTCCTGATCCTGAATTTCCTTTTTCAACTGAATGATCATAGCTCAACTTTTTATCTGGTTCATAAAAGTTTTAATACTGTTTTTCACTTCCCCATTAAGATGTTGAATAAAATAACTCCCAATAATAGAACCATTGGCATATTGATTTACCATGTCAATTTTCTCCCGGCTGTTAATTCCGAAACCCACCATTACTGGAATTTTTTTGTTTAACATTCTTATTCGGGAGACAAACTGTAAATTATCGGTCGCACTTCTTTCACTGCCGGTTGTACTGTTGGAAGAAACCATATAAACAAATCCATTTGCCTGGTTCAGAATACTTTTTAAGCGATTTTCGCTGGTTGTGGGAGAAACCAGTAAGATATTCTTCAGATTATTTTTATCCATTACTTTTTTACATTCAGCTTTATAGATCTCAGGAGGCAAATCAGGCAAAACCAATCCATCAATTCCCACAGATGCGGCATGCTGACAAAATTCATTAAATCCGTACTGCATCACAGGATTCAGATATGACATCAGTAACAGGGGTATTTTCACTTTTTCCCTGATACCAGTCAACTGCTCAAACAACAATTTCAAACTCATTCCATTTTTCAAAGCGAGCTTACTGCTATGCTGAATAATTGGGCCATCTGCCAGGGGATCTGAGAATGGAATTCCAATCTCCAACATATCCACACCCGCTTTTTCCAGGTTTTCAATAATAGCAGATGTATCGTTTAATTGCGGATATCCGGCTGTAAAATAAACAGATATCACGCCATTTCTTTTCTCTTCAAATAATTTATCTATTCGGTTCATTGTATGATTTTTAAGGGTTTAGTAACTGAAAATAATGTTGATAGGTTTCCATATCCTTGTCTCCGTTTCCTGATAAGTTAACTACTACCAATTCATTTTTCCCGATAGGCAGCTCGTTCAATGAAGCCAGGGCATGGGCAGATTCAAGTGCAGGTACAATTCCTTCAAGCTTCATGGCACGAAATCCGGCATCCAGGGCCTGTGCGTCTGTCACCGCACTGTAATTAACCCGTTTAATTTCATTCAGATAAGCATATACAGGGCCAATTCCGGGATAATCAAGACCTGCAGAAATAGAGTATGGCTCAACTACCTGTCCATCATTAGTTTGCATCAACAAAGTTTTACTACCGTGAAATACTCCCTGCCTGCCTTTAAGTATAGTTGCTGCTGTTTCGCCGGAATCTGTACCCTTTCCTGCTGCTTCAACAGCGTTTAGTTTTACGTCTTTCTGATCGACAAAATGATAGAATGCACCCGCTGCATTGCTGCCGCCACCTATGCAGGCCACTACGCGGTCTGGGTAAGATTTACCTGTCTCTTCCTTCAACTGGAAGGTTATTTCTTTGCTTATAACAGACTGAAAATATGCGACCATTTCAGGGTAAGGATGTGGTCCTACTACTGACCCTATCACATAATAAGTATTTTCCGGATTTTGTATCCAGTCACGAATTGCCTCATTAGTAGCATCCTTGAGTGTCATGTTTCCACTTTCGACAGGGATTACTTCTGCCCCTAAGAGTTTCATCTTGTTTACATTCTTCATTTGACGCTTCACATCCGTTTTCCCCATATAAACATGACATTCCAGTCCTTTAAGAGCACATACAGTAGCTGTGGCCACACCATGCTGACCTGCACCTGTTTCTGCAATAATCCTTGTTTTTCCCATACGTTCGGCAAGCAAAATCTGTCCTATCGTGTTGTTTACTTTATGAGCGCCTGTATGATTAAGATCTTCCCGCTTAAGATAAACGCTAAACCCATGGTAATCGGATAAATTTTTTGCATAATACAAAGGCGAAGGACGACCTACATATTTTTGAAGCAAAGACTCAAATTCTTCTTTAAATGAGTCATCATTAACGATTTGCTTAAAATTGCTTTTAAGAGATTCTATGTTTGGGTAAAGCAATTCAGGAATATATGCCCCACCATAATTTCCGTAAAATCCCCTTTCATCTGGAATAAACTGATTTTTAATCATGATTTAATTGTTTATAAAATTTTTGAATAAGTTTTACATCTTTTTTGCCGGGTTCAATTTCAAACCGGCTATTAATATCCACAGCAACCATTCGTTTGTCTTTCAGGTCAATTATTTTTTCAGCATCTCCTGAAGATATGCCTCCACTTAAGAAGTAAGGTTTTTCAAACGAATACTCCTGAAGTTTAAGCCAGTTAAACTTTGTCCCGTTTCCTCCTCTTAATTCTGCTTTTGTATCAAAAAGGAAATAATCAACAACCTTGCAGTATGGCTTCAGCTTTGAAAAATCAAAATCATTGTCTACACTGAATGATTTAATGACAGATAATCCTTTCTCTTGAATGCCGGCACAAAACTTTACTGTTTCATCTCCATGTAACTGTACCATATCAATTCCAAGCTTATGAGAAACGTTCATTATGCATCCCGCAGAGCTGTTCACAAAAACACCCGTCTTGCGAATATCGTTGTCCCAGTCAATACCTGGCTTCTCACAAAACAGATTTGCTGCATACCTTGGAGAAGCAGCATAGAAAATAAAACCAGCGTAATCAGGTTTAACTTCTTTAAACAATTGGTTCACATTTTCCGGATATTTTAATCCACATACTTTTAACTTCATAAGCTTAAATTATTTCTTGTTTATTATGTTGAAGTTTTCTTAGTGAAGAAACAAAGCTGCGGCATGCTTCTACCGGGTCATGCTTTTTCATAAATGCTTCACCAATTAAAAATCCGTTGAAACCATTTTGCTGAAGATAAAATGCAGTTTCAGGTGAATTAATGCCACTCTCTGCTATAGTTATAAACTGTGAGGAAACAGCCTCATTTAACCGCACCGAATGAGATACATCAACCTGAAAAGTCTGAAGATTTCGGTTGTTAATCCCTATCAAATCCACATATTCATTCAGTTTATTCAATTCTTCTTTTTTATGTATTTCAAACAATACTTCCAGGCCTAAAGAGTGGGCAAAACGGGATAAAAACCTCAATTGCTCTTTGGAAAGCATGGAAGCTATCAGCAAAACCGCATCTGCACCGTATGACTTGGCTTCAATCAACTGGTAGGTATCCAGAATAAAATCTTTCTGCAGAAGAGGGCAATAATTCTCCCTACGCGCATTTTTCAGATTATCAAGTGAACCTCCAAAAAAATGAGAATCGGTTAAAATTGATAAAGCAGAAGCTCCTGCCTGCATATAACCCAGTGTTACTTCACTTACATCGGCCGAGTAATTTAAGTAGCCTTTAGAAGGCGAACGCAGTTTAAATTCAGCAATAATTCCGCTTTTATCTTTCCGTAACACATATTTTTTCAGAGAAACAGGTTCTGTCGGAAAATAAGGACTGCGTTCCAGCAATTTCTGAGGATACAAAGCCCTTCGTTCCTCAATCTCCTTTTTTTTGTGATTAAAGATTTTCTCAAGAATATTTTCCATTTTCATCATTGCATGTTTATTAATTTATCAAAAGCTTTTAAAGCATTTTTATCCTGTAGAGATTTTTCTGCACGCTCCACGCATTGTTCAAGTGAATGATCGGGGTAAATAGTTTTCAGGGCCATAGCTGCATTGGCTATAACCACTCTATTTTGAGCTTCAGAGCCTTCCCCTTTAAGAATTTGCATGAATATACGGGCAGAACTGTCGACATCTTTCCCTCCCTTGATTAATTCAGGACTCACTTTTTCAAAACCAAAAGATTCAGGTTTTAGAAAATAGTTCCCAAAAGAAGCTTCCACCCGTGTCAGACCAGTAATTGAAATTTCATCATAACCATCCAGACTATGTACAACAGCATGGTTCTTTTCATAGTCTTCGAACAGATAATGATAGATACGGCTGACTTCAGAACTGTAAACCCCGGCCATTTGATTTGACGGATTTCCTGGATTTACTAATGGGCCAAGCATATTAAAAAAAGTTTTAATGCCAAGTTCTTTTCTAACAGGAGCCACATTCTTCATTGCCGGATGAAAAAGAGGGGCATGTAAGAAGCAAATTCCCGTCTTGTCAACCTCTTTTCTCAGCTTATCAGAATTGTTTGAAAACCGGTATCCAAAATATTCAAGAACATTAGAAGAACCACATGAAGATGAAACACTGTAATTGCCATGTTTCAGTACTTTCTCCCCGGTTCCTGCCACAATAAATGAAGCCAAAGTTGAGATATTGAAAGTGTTCTTTTGATCGCCTCCTGTTCCGCAAAGATCAATCGTATTAAAATCTGAAAAATCAACCGGAATACATAGATCAAGCATTGCATTTCTGAAACCAGCCAGTTCATCAATTGTCAAATTTCGCATACGATAAACTGTGAGGAATGAAGCCATCTGCGAGGTATTGTTTTTACCTTTGGTCAGATCAGTAAGTATGGAGTGAGATTCCTCCTGAGACAAAGATTTGTGCTCAAATAATTTTTCCAAAGTTTCTTTCATATAATATCTGTTTTTAGGGTTAGCAAAATAAATTTGGACTTGTTAAATTATTAAGATCAAACATTTGACTATCAGGGCTTGCAAGTTGCAAAGTTGTAGGTTCACCATCAATCCAGTTGGAAAGAATCTGTTTCCCGAAAGGGGTCATAACAGATTCCGGATGAAATTGCACCCCTTTCACATCATAGTCTTTATGTGCCAAAGCCATAATAATTCCCTGTTTATCCAGTGCTGTAACACTTATCTTATCTGGAATATCGGAGTATTGAACGGCCCATGAGTGGTATCGTCCAGCCTCAAATTCTTCCGGAAGCTGACGGAAGAGCCGCTCATCATTACTGTTTTTTTTTACAAGACCCACTTTGCCATGAAATACACTTTCAAGGTTATACAATTTGCATCCGAATACTTCGGCAATGCCTTGCATCCCCAAACAAATTCCCAGAATACTTTTCGAAGAAGCATATTCTTTAATCAGCTTACCCATAATTCCGGCTTCAGCAGGGATACCAGGTCCGGGAGACAAAAGAATTTTGCTGTATTGACCAACCTCATCCAGAGTTATTTCATCATTTCTTCTTACATCAACCCTGCATTCTGTGAGCTCTCTTAGAAGCTGCACAAGATTGTAGGTAAAGGAATCATAATTATCAAGAACTAATATTTTCATAACTGGTAAATTTTTGAATGAATATTAACAGCCCTTTCTATAGCATTTCTTATTGCAGCAAGTTTATGGTCCACTTCTTTCATTTCATTTTCTTTCACAGATTCATTTATAATTCCTGCTCCTGCCTGGTAATAAAGGTTATTTCCTTTACTCAGTAAGGTCCTGATCATAATTGCATGATTACTTTCACCTGCAGGATTGATAAAACCAATACAGCCTCCGTAGAAGCCACGTTTATCTGGTTCGTACTGATCAATCAGTTGCATGGCCCTATATTTAGGAGCACCAGTTAAAGTACCCGCAGGAAAAGTATCGGACAATATTTTCAGTACATCTCCGGGGCTCTTCATCTTTCCTGTGACAGATGAAACAATATGCAACACATGAGAATAAAACTGCACTTCTTTATATCTTGCTACTTCAACTTCATTTGTGTTCCTGGCCAGGTCGTTCCTGGCCAGATCAACCAGCATTACATGTTCTGAATTCTCCTTTTCATCTTTAAGCAGTTTCTCTGCAAGTTTTTTGTCCTCCACATCCTCTCCTGTGCGTTTAAATGTGCCGGCAATCGGGTTTAAAACAGCCGTCTGATCCTTAGTCTTCAATTGCATCTCCGGTGATGAACCGATAAGTTTGTAATCACCGTAATCGAAATAAAACAGATATGGAGAAGGATTAATGGATCGTAAAGCACGGTAAACATTAAATTCATCGCCTTTAAAATTCCTGGAGAAGCTCCTTGAGAGCACGAGCTGAAAAACATCTCCCCGCTGACAGTGAGATTTAGCTTTATCAACCAGGGATGTATAATAATCATCAGTCATATTCGACTGTTCAGCTAAAGAAGCTTTAAAAGGATACTGGGGAACCGGCTTATTCCTGATCACAGAGATAAGATCAGCCAGTTGACTCTCTTCTTCAGGCAAACGATTTTCTTTAATGGTAACCTGGTTCTTAAAGTGATTAATGGCGATTACATACCTGAAAAACTGGTAACGAATATCAGGTATATCCTGGTCGCTGGATGATGTTTTAATTTCAATATTTTCAAAATACTTAACCGAATCGTAAGTCATGTATCCAAAGAAACCATTCATTTCATTTCCCGGAGAACTTTTAATATGTTGAATAAAGTTCTTTAAATAACCATGTAATTCTTCACGCTTCAAAGTTTTAGTTTGTTCAGGTTCACCCGTATGCTTTAGAAAAAGTTTTTTGTCTTTTACTCTGAATTCAGCAACCGGATCCAGACAAATGTATGAGAAGCAATTCTCAAGATAATGAAAATCATTGCTTTCCAGCAAGAGGGGATTGGGAAACAAATCTCTTACTTTCAGATAAATACTAACTGGTGTTAAGCTATCTGCCAACAATGTGTAAGTGTTTTCAATTAATTTTTTCATAGGCTTTTATGTTTTTTTAATTCAACAAAAAAAGCCCATCGTAAGGACGACAGGCTTTTAATTTGGGCATAGGTGTATCGCTATCTTACGGTCAGATCGAAGTCAGACTGCTACACCACCACCATGCATTATTTTTCTTAAGTATTATCATTGTTTTATTCCTGGTTAAAAATCTGTTTAAAACGAAAAAAGCCCACCGTGAGAACGGTGAGCTTCTGTATCTTTTATTCAGGTCGCCCGTTATCTCACTATTCTTTTAGTGAAATGTACGTGCCACCAACAACAAATAATATTTTGAACTTTGTATTTCATTTTTACCTTTTAGACAGAACAAATAAATGAAAACTTTTTTTTATTTGCAAATTTTTCTTTCCCTGCAAGCAACTTTTTAGTAAAGAGTCCGGCCCCAGAAATATAAAAAAGTAATACACTACATTCTTTCCGGTAAGTCAATACCCATAAGCCACATAGCTTCCTTTATAACTTTAGCTACCTGCAGAGAAAGATTCAGTCTGAAAACCACAAGCTCCTTTCTATCAGCCTTTAATACGGAATAATCATGATAAAACTGGTTATATTCCTTTGCCAGATCATAAACATAATTGGCAATAAGAGAAGGATTCATCGCTTCAGCAGCTTCTTCAATCACCTGAACATATTTATGAATCTGTTTAATCAACTGTATTTCTTTATCATTGAGCTGAATCATTTCATTTACTTCACTAGGAAGGCTAATATCAGCTTTATCTTTCAGGGAATTGATACGGGCATAACTGTACTGAATAAAAGGTCCTGTATTTCCATTAAAATCAATTGATTCCTTAGGATCAAAGGTCATGTTTCTTTTGGGATCAACCTTCAGAATAAAGTATTTTAAAGCTCCAAGGGCTATCTGTTTATAAATTTGTTCTTTTTGATTATCAGAGAATTCACTCAGTTTACCAGAACTTTGAGTGATTTCCCTTGCATTTTGAATCATTTCCTCTATAAGGTCGTCTGCATCAACAACTGTTCCTTCTCTTGATTTCATCTTTCCTTCAGGAAGTTCTACCATTCCATAGGCAAGATGAAATAAATTCTCTGACCACTCATATCCCAATTTATCCAGAATAATTTTCAGCACCTGGAAATGATAATTTTGCTCATTACCAACCACATAGACATGTTTATCAAAATGCAGTTCCTCTTTTCGCCGAATGGCTGTTCCAATGTCCTGGGTCATGTAAACAGAAGTTCCATCGCTTCTGAGCAATATTTTTTGATCCAAGTCCCTATCAGATAAGTCAGCCCAGACAGAGCCATCAGATTTTCTGAAAAATACATTCTTTTCAAGGCCTTTTTGAATTTCTTCCTTTCCTTTTTTATAAACCTCTGACTCATAATATGTTCTGTCAAATGAGACGCCCAAATCATTATAAGTTGCTTCAAAACCATCCAGCACCCATTTATTCATCATTTTCCAGAGGTTCATAACCTCTTCATTGCCTGCTTCCCATTCCGAAAGCATTTTACGAGCTTCGCGCATCAAGGAAGATTTTTCCTGTGCCTCTTCCTTTGAATATCCCTTTGCAATAAGTTCTTCCTGCTCTTCTTTATAAGCCTGGTCAAATTTCACATAAAAATCACCCACAAGCTTATCTCCTTTTTGACCTGTTCCTTCCGGTGTTACACCTTGTCCCCATTTTTTCCATGCCAAC
>Ga0209925_1000422_pt1 | contig 21856 bp, 24 predicted proteins | sample SalPonR2_A_D1_MG_FD_185702 | JGI IMG/M metagenome (GOLD analysis project Ga0209925, IMG submission 185702) | Salt pond soil microbial communities from South San Francisco under conditions of wetland restoration - Salt Pond MetaG R2_A_D1_MG... ... | reverse complement strand
ATGCAATCCAGATAGCTGAATATCTAATTAAGAATGATTTGATGTAATAAAGGTTTCTCTTTCTCAGAATTAATAATAAAAATCATCATAGGGATACCGTTTTACGTGTATCTCTTTTACTTTTTCATAGAGTAATTCTCTTAGTTCCTCTATATTGGTTTTATTCTTTGCGGAAATAAAAATACAGGGTTCATTATTTCTCGCAATCCAGCTATTCTTTAAATAATTAAAACTGCGTATCATGTCATCATCCTCGGTTTCTTCTTCCAAAGGATCCGGTTCATGATGATACTGGTCAATTTTATTAAAAACCACATAAGTAGGGGTATCACCGGCCCCAATATCTTTCAGGGTTTCATTTACAATCTGAATTTGTTCTTCAAAGCCCGGATGACTTATATCTACTACATGAAGCAGCAGGTCAGCTTCACGGACTTCATCAAGGGTAGATTTAAAAGATTCGACGAGGCTGTGTGGCAACTTGCGTATAAAACCAACTGTATCAGAAACCAGGAAAGGAAGATTTCCGATAGCCACCTTCCTGACAGTAGTATCAAGGGTTGCAAAAAGCTTATTTTCCTGGAAGACTTTAGCTTTGCTGAGAATATTCATCAACGTGGATTTTCCAACGTTGGTGTAGCCTACGAGAGCGACACGCACCAGCTTGCCCCTGTTTTTGCGCTGAGTTGCTTTTTGCTTGTCAATTTTGGCCAGTTGTTTTTTCAACCGGGTAATCTTGTCACGCACGATACGTCGGTCTGTTTCAATCTCCCGTTCACCGGGGCCTCTTGTCCCAATTCCACCCCGCTGTCTCTCCAGGTGAGTCCACATACCCGTTAGCCGGGGAAGCAAATACTCGTATTGAGCCAGCTCAACCTGAGTTTTTGCGTGGGCTGTTTTGGCTCTTTTAGCAAAAATATCAAGAATCAGATTGGTCCGGTCCATAATTTTGCATTTCAGCTCTTTCTCAACATTTCTGAGCTGAGAAGGGGTAAGCTCTTCATCAAATATAACCGTATCAATATTATATTCTTTGTTAAAACTCTTAATTTCATTCAGTTTCCCCTTCCCGATAAACGTTCCGGGATCAGGCTTGTTCAATTGTTGAGTAAACTTCATTACCGGTTCAGCTCCTGCTGTTTGAGCTAAAAAAGCAAGCTCATCAAGATATTCTTTTACTTTTTCATCACCCTGATGTTTGTCTTTAACTCCTACAAGAACTGCCCTCTCAAGATCCTGTGTTTTCTTTTCCAGCATAAATTCCAGCTCTACAAAATTTCTACAAAACTAAAGGTTTTTTCTCATTATTTAATAAATTTGATACAAACTAAAATAGCAGGTTATGACTAAAGAACTAAAAACTCTATTAATCGCATTAATTGTAATGATACCTCTTCAGGGTATGTCTTTTCCCGGAAAAATTGTTAAAAAACATAAAACTCCGGGGGTAATTCCAACAGGTCTTACTTATGATGGAAGCAGCCTTTGGCTTGCAGATCGCAAGGCAAAGAAATTGTACAGCATGAATCCTGAAACAGGAAAAGTAATTAAAGAAATCAATTCCCCGGCTTACTGGCCCATGGGGCTTGCCTGGGACGGAAAATATCTTTGGGGAGTGGATGTAAAAGGAGGCATTCCGCTTTCTGAAAATTACAACGGAAAAATTTATAAAATCGATCCTAAGGACGGAACAATACTGCATACGGTGAACGCTCCCACGAACAGTCCGCGCGGACTGGCATGGGACGGAAAATACCTTTGGTGTGCTGACGAACGGGCTGATAAGATCATTCAGTTCAGTCCTTACGACGGAACAACAATAAAATCATTCAAAGCTCCGGCGAATGATCCCCGCGGCATTACATTCGACGGGCAATATCTTTGGATTTCTGACAGAAGCAAGGATGAAATTTATATGGTTTCTCCGGAAGACGGCTCGGTAATTATCATTATGGATGCACCTGGGAAATTCACCCGGGGACTTACTGTTGCCGGTGAATATCTCTGGGCTGCAGATTCTCAGAATGATGAACTATACCAACTGGTTATGAGAGATGATCAAAAAATAAAACGGTCAAATCCTCATAAATCAAAAGTAACTTATACGCATCAAATTACCAATTATGGCCCCGGCAATGTGCAGGAAGCCAATGTTCATATTGCAATTCCCAGGAACAGGCCTAACCAGGAAATTCATGGCGATATTGATTATATCCCGGAGTATACAGATGTCGTACCAGATCAATGGGATCAAAAAACAGCTCATTACCATAGGAAGAATATTGAACCCAATGAAACAGAGCGCTTTGAGATGAAGGTTAACTGCACAACTTATGATACCAGGTATTTTATTTTCCCGGACAAAGTCGGATCTTTTGAAGAAATTCCACGGAAAATTAAAGACAAGTATCTGGCAAATAATGAAAAATATCAACTCAATCATCCGGTGATACAGGATGCGCTGGAAAAAGCCATCAAGAAAAAGGACAATCCGTATTGGGTAGCACGGGATATTTTCAATCACATAATTAACAATATGTATTACGAAATGGTTGGAGGCTGGAATACTGCCCCTGCTGTACTGGCACGAGGCAATGGTTCCTGTTCTGAATACACATTTGTTTATATCGCAATGTGCCGTGCGGCAGGTATCCCGGCAAGATATGTAGGCTCGGTTGTCATCAGAGGCGACTATGCAAGTATGGATGATGTTTTCCACAGATGGGTGGAGATTTATCTTCCAAATTATGGATGGGTACCCGTGGATCCGAGCGGCGGAGATCAGAAATTACCCAGGGATCAGGCAAATTATATTGGTCACCTGTCGAACAGGTTTTTAATAACCACGCAAAGCGGAGGAGGATCAAAAACAATGGAGTGGACATACAACTCCAACGAAAACTGGGTTACAGATCCGAAAACTTATGTGGTGTCAGACAATTTTGCTGACTGGGAACCCACTGAATAATAAAGAACAAAATTCAGCATTAATATTTTATATCCGGGTATTTTATAATTTCTAAGATACCCGGATCATTAAGAAAAATTTTGATCCGAAGCATCTGAACGAACAGTTTAACAGTATGCAGTGTAGTATAAGATAAAAAATCTGTATGAACCAGGAAAAAATAGAAAAAAAGAAATTGTTATACAGCCTTTTGTTCCCGGGTCTGTTTGTGTTGCTCCTGTGGATCATAAAAATAATTGAACTTACCCTGGATGTTAGCTTTGTGGAATACGGACTCTATCCGCTTCGGCCTGAAAAACTTTACGGCATCATCACCAGCCCTTTAATTCATTCAGACCTTTCTCATCTATTGGCCAACACAATTCCCATTTTGATACTGGGCACCGGGATTTTCTATTTTTATAAATCAATTTCACTAAAAGTCGTGATTCTTATCTACCTGATATCAGGAATTTGGCTTTGGTTTGGGGGCAGACCTGCATTCCATATAGGTGCCAGTGGCATTATTTACGGTTTTGCATCATTCCTTTTCATTAGTGGCATTATAAGAAAGTATATTCCTTTAATGGCAATTTCACTTTTGGTCGCATTTTTGTATGGAGGATTAATATGGGGGGTACTTCCCATTGACATGAAAATATCATGGGAAGGTCACTTATATGGAGGGATAGCAGGCATTGTCGTTGCTTTCTATTATAAAAAGAAAGGACCTCAGCGAAAAAAATACGACTGGGAAATTGAAGAAGAATATGAAGAGGAAGGAATAGACGACGAATATGATTTAATGATCAAATATCATTTTGAAAATAAAAAAAGAAATGAAAAAGATTCATAAAGTATTTTTCTTTGTTTTCACCTCGCTGGTTTTTTTATCACACATAAAAACCCACGGACAGGAAGAAAAATTTACTCAGACAGGTTATGCCTCTTTCTATGCCGACAAATTTGAAGGCAGACTTACTGCGAGCGGTGAAAAATACTACCACGCAAAAAGTACTGCCGCCCATAAAACTTTAAAATTCGGAACAATTGTCAAGGTAACAAATCTGGGCAACAATAAAACAACTGCTGTCAGGATTAACGACCGGGGACCTCATGTGGAAGGAAGAATTATAGATCTTTCAAAATCTGCAGCAAAAAAACTGGGTTTTATCAATAAAGGAATTACAAAAGTAAAAATAGAAATAATTGATAATCCCTTCGATACGCCGGAAGAAAAAGAAAAATCCGAAGTTTTTTACAAAATAAATATGACAAAAACTGATGCCAGCGGGTTTGGAATTCAGCTGGCCAGCTACGGAAAATTATCAAATCTGCTTAATAAAATTGATCAATTACCTGGTCCTGTAAAAAAAGATTTTCATGTTCAGGTAGCAGAAAAAGGGACCCATAAAATATACCGTCTCATTTGTGGGTTTTACCGTGACAGAGCAACAGCAGAAAGGCAAAAAGCCAAACTTAAGAATTATTTTCCCGACTGTTTTATCACGGAATATTAATATCCCTGGGTCTTAAAGAAACTCTTGTGATAAAGTTCCTTAGGAGAAATAGTGAGCACAGGAATTTCAGACTTATTCAACATCTGCTGTGCATTTCCTCCAATTACAAGACCGGAAAAATTAACCGATTGTTCTGTCATAATAGAAACTAAATCTGCTTTCACTTTGTCTGCATATTCCAAAGTTAAATCAGTTATATTGCTTCCGGTAAGATAATCTGTCTCATAAGGGAGTTTATATTTTTCAATATATTCAATTGCCTGTTTTCCATACAATTCAACTTTTCGTTTAAACTCAGTTGCATCAGAGTTTGTCACTTTAATAATGTGCACTTTAGCGCCCATATAATCAGCCAGTTCGGCAGTAAAGGGGATTTTTTGCCGGGTTTCAATAGAGGTATCAATAGGCAGCACAATATTATTTATCTCATTGGGACAAGCCGCTTTTCTTATTGTAAAAACAGGTTTGTGTGTAGCTGCAATAATTTTAAAAGTATTAGATCCTATAAAAAACTTTTCGAACCCGGATGCTCCGTGGGTGGACGAAACAATGAAAGAATCTTTAAAAGAATGAGCCTGGTTAACTATTTCCTGGAAAATTTTACCTTCTTTAATTATATAAGTTAGTTCTGAATTTTCCGGAACTTTTGATTTATAAGTCTTTAAAATCTTTTCAAATTCTCTTTTCGCATTTTTTGTTTCTTCTTCCCTGGTTATGTAAAAAATGTCATTACTTTTTTTCTTCACATAAACCATCTCAATTTTTGATGGAATCTTCCGGGCAATTGTTATTGCAAGATTGAGGCCTTCAAGAGCTTCTTCAGAAAAGTCAACAGGAACAATTATATGTTTCATAACAAATATATTTTACTGTTTAAAAATAAGAATTATTCATGAAGATAGAAAGCAGATATTGGAGGAATTTTATTTTTTACTCTCTCAGTTTAAACTAAAATTATTACCTTTAATTTGAAATTATTCAAATTCCGAACGAAATTATCATTTACAGACGACAGACAACAGGCAAAGGAGAATAAGTGAGGGATAAATGGTAAAAAGCAAAAAAATAATTTCATGTCTATGGATTATAAAAGTTTAAAAATAAAAGACTGGGCAGTTGAAGACCGGCCAAGAGAGAAACTACTGGCCAAAGGAATCAGCAGTTTGTCTAATGCAGAATTAATAGCTACTTTAATTGGCAGTGGCAACCGGGATGAATCTGCTGTAGAGCTCTCCAAAAGGATCCTTCATGGGGTTAACAACAACCTTAACGAATTAGGAAAAAGATCTGTTACAGAATTGCAGGTTTATAAAGGCATTGGAGAGGCCAAAGCCATTACTGTGGCTGCTGCACTTGAGCTGGGAAGGAGAAGAAAACTGGCAGAGCTGGTTCACAAGGTCCAGATCAGTTCAAGTAAAGATGTTTATGAACTGATGCAGCCAAAACTTTCAGACCTCTATGATGAGGAATTCTGGGTTATCTACCTGAACCGCTCCAACAAAGTAATAGATGAGCAAAAAATGAGCGAAGGTGGAAATACAGGAACAGTTGTGGACATAAAAAAAATTCTTAAACATGCAATCCTCAACAGAATCTCCTCTGTTATTCTTTGTCATAATCATCCATCCGGGAATATCAGGCCCAGCAATGCAGATAAAAACATCACACGAAAACTGAAAGAAGCATCACAGTTTATTGACGTGCAGGTGTTAGATCATATTATTGTATGCGAGGGAGATTATTTCAGTTTTGCTGATGAAAGCATATTATAAAAAAATAAACCAAAAAAGTGGAACTAACTCATCTTAAAAACAAAGACATTAATACAGTAAAATGGGACAATTGCATTAACAAGTCCTATAATGGGAATATTTATGCTTTTTCCTGGTATCTTGACATAATCTGTGAAGATTGGGAAGGAATAATTGAAGATGATTATAAAACAATAATGCCAATCTTACCCTCCCGTAAATTTGGCTTTCCCTTTACCTTTGTTTCTCCACTGGCAAGACAACTTGGGGTTTATTCAACAAATATCCTGGACAAAAGTAAGGTAAGTGAGTTTGTTAAAGCACTGTCAAAAACTTATAAAATGTTTAACATCAATCTGAATAAATACAACCAGATTGACCAGAAACTTTTTTTTCAAACTTCAAAAAAAACTTATGAATTTGATATTATTGGCAACTATAAAGTAATAAGCAGTAATTTTTCAAAAGAAACACTGAAAAAAATTGAAGGGGCATTAAAAAACAAAATCTCTGTAAGCAAAGGACTGGTCCCTAATGAATTAATAAACTTCTCTCAGAGAAAGGGTGTCATAACAACAAATCTCAACTTAAATGAATTGTCTCAGCTCAGAAGGATTATCTCCTTTATTTTACGCCACGGGCTTGGTGAAATACTTGCAGCATATGATCAATATAACGAACTAGTGGCCACACTCTTTTTCCTTAAGTCAAACCGAAAAATCAACATTCTGCATTCTGCTGTTACAAAAGAAGGGGTCCACTCCAATGCAGTGTATCTGCTTGTTGATGAATATCTTAGGAAAAACAATCAAAAACAACTAACATTGAACTTTGAAAATCTGGAAATTCCCTTAAAAGAAGAGTTTTTTAAAGGTTTTGGTGCCAAAGCAAATTCCTACATTAATGTGAGAAACAAAAATCTGCCGATCCACAAAAAATTAATTCTGAACAAATTTTCAGAGTAGAAGGAAGTAAAATTATTATTTTTTCTTATTTAGCTGTTTTTCAAGCTCCTTAATTTTTTGTTCTGCCTTCTCCAGCTTATCCTCTAATTGTTCTCTTTCTTTATTCATTTCTTCGATTGTTGACTCATACTCCTTCACCCTGCGTGTAGACTCCTCCTGGGTAGCTTTAAGCTCTTCCATGTTTTGTCTCATCTCCTCTTCCTGGGAAGTCATCTCTTCAGCTTGCTGCTGAGTTTTTTCAAGCAGTTCCCTTGTTCTCCTGTTAGTTTCTACGGTATTCAATGTACTGGCAATGCTCAAAGAAGCCTGCTCAACAAAATCAATCATATATTCCTCAAACTCTTTAAAAGAAGCAATTTCTATGACACCATAAACCTCTTCTTCCAGTTTCATAGGAACAACCAGCAGGCATCCCGGAGTTGATTCGCCCAAACCACTGGTAATTTCAACATACTCATCCGGTATATTGGTCATATAAATTCTTTCTTTTTCCAGAGCACAGGTTCCTACCAAACCTTCTCCCAACTTAAATTCTTTTTCCATATACTTTCGCCGGCTATATGCATAAGCAGCTTTCAGTTCAAAAAGAGGTTCTTCACCTTCTTCGTAGTTTCTCACAAATAATCCGCCCTGGTTTGCTTCCAGGTATTTTACCAGGAAACTGATTATCTGATAAGAAATCTCTTCAATATCTTCCTGTTGCCTTAAAATTTCATTCAGTTTGGCAAGCCCCTCATTGCTCCATCGTCGCTGTTCCTCTTCCTGTTTCTTTTCTTTTTCAAGTTTATCTGCCTCTTTTAATTTATCTCTCATTTCCAGCAAAGCCTGGCGTAAATGGTCGGATTCACCTAATTCCTTAATTTCATAATCCAAATTTCCCTCTCCCACTTGGCGGGCAAATTCTGAAGTTTCGCTGAAAGTTTTAAGCATTTCATCGAGAGAGGTATTCATCTGGCCTATTTCATCATTAATCTGCTTAAGATCTTCTTCTATCTCTATATTTAAGTTTCCCTTTGAAATTTGATCAATTGAATCGGTTGTCTTTTTAACCGGGATTTGCACAAATCGTTTAAAGGCAACATTTCCAATTAATAAAGCTGCATAACCAATGGGTATGTACCAGAAAATATTATTAATTCCCAAATAACCCACAAAGTAACCTGCAATAGTAGTAATATAGGTAGCAACTAAAATTGCAAAGGCAGTCTTATAAATGATAGTTCCTTTATATTTATACCAGTAAACAAAAAAAGAAAGAGGCAGTACTCCCAGTGTTAGTACAAGTGTAAATATTAATGCTGGATTCATAACGATAGAGTTTTAATGGAGGGAAAATTAGTAATTTTTTTAAATATTTCAAAGCATTTAAGCACACATCTCAGCGGGTTAAAAGAAACTTTAATTTACAAAAACAGGAATACGTCAACCACTTACCCTGCCCGGATTTTTATTTATAAAGTCTTTCCAGCTCTTATATCCATTTTGGCCTGAAGAAATTCCAAAATTATAACAATGGCAAACAGCAGCAGCCAAACCGTCAGTAGCATCCAGGTTGTCTGGCAACTCGTCTATCTTTAGAATGTGTTGTAAAATTTTGGCAACCTGCATTTTTGAGGCATTCCCATGTCCGGTAATAGCTTGTTTTATTTTACGGGGTGCATACTCTACAATTGGGAGGGAACGCGATAGTGCAGCTGCCATTGCTACGCCCTGGGCACGTCCCAGTTTGAGCATAGACTGAACATTCTTTCCGTAAAAAGGTGCTTCCAGTGCAACTTCATCGGGCTTGTAGGCATCTATAATCTGAATAACACGGTTAAAGATGTGCTGAAGACGATCATAATGATTTTCTATTTTTCGTAATTCAATAAACCCCATTGTGATTAGGTCAGGATCTTTCCCTTTCTTAATAATCAAACCATATCCCATAATAGATGTCCCCGGATCAATGCCTAAAATTCTCATGTCTCAAATTTACAAAAAGATTCAAACCATTTTTTTCTTTTTTATTTCCTGGAGTATAATTCCACTTACAACGAGAATAATACCAACAATAGTCGTATAATGTATCAGCTCTCCAAGAATAAAATGTACAAAAATCAAAGAGAAGAATGGAGTCAGATAGATCAGATTGCTGATTTTTGCAGTTGATGTAGCCATTCTTAAAGCCTTAAGCCACAACACAAAGGTAATCCCCATCTCAAAAAGACCTACATATAACCCGGAAAACAAACCTTCCGGTTTAAATAATGCTTTTTCTGAAAAAATAATATAAACAGGCAAAAGAAAAACCAGGGCAAAAAAGAAATTTAAAAATAATTTTGATACCTCATCTCTCTGATCTTTCACATTAAAAATCCAAAATAATGCCCAAATAACAGAACTGCCTACAGCCAAAAAAATGCCCAAAGGCTCTGCAAATTTCAGATTAAACGGATCTCCTTCTGAAGAAATAAAATACACACCAATAAAACTTAAAAGCAAAGCAATAATGTTTTTAGAGGTAATTTTTTGCTTAAGAATAGGGATTGACAAAAAAACAAGTACAATTGGCCACGTAAAATTCAATGGCTGTGCAATCTGCGCCGGAAGCAAAGAATAGGCTTTTAACAGGATAAGATAATAGGCAAAAGGATTTAAGAAACCCAGTATCACAGAACTCGTATATTGTTTCCTGGAAAAAGAAAAGATCTCCTTCACTCTTCCTTCAATAACCAAAACAGCTAACAAAAATATCAGGGTGGTTAATATTGCCACAAACAGCAACTCTATAAAATCGAGGTGACGAAGCGCTATTTTAAAAGCTGTGGGAATTGTTGCCCAGAAAAGGACTGTTAAACCTGCGAAAAGATAGGATTTCCTCATATAATTCTATTATCTTTCTTCAAAAACTTTATCCATTTCTTTTTTAAACATTAAATATTCCTTTGAAAACTGTTTTTCCAGATTTTTAATGATCTTTTTCTCTTTCTGAAGCTTTCTCAAAGCTACAGAATCTTTATTGTCTTTCTCAAGCTCTTGTTTTAATTCATTAAGATGACTTTTTGTATTAATAATGTCTTTGTAAAAATTACTATACCATTCAAGAATATTTTCAGAAAGTTTATATTTTTTATAATCTTCATCCTCTTGCGAAAATTTCACGGAAGAATTATAATACAATTTCAAAGAATCATTCTTTTTTTGTACCATACTAACATTTAAATCATTTAACTGATGTTGCAGGCTGTCAACAACCTGTATCAGGCTATCAATCTGCTGATCTGATTGTTCAGGATTGTGTGGTTGCCGGCACTGACAAAAAACAGCTAACAGAAAAACCCACTTAATAAATTTATACATGATACTTTAATTGTTGAATATAAAAATAGGAAAAAGTTTTTGCAATAGAAAAAGCCTGCCCTTTAAAACGACAGGCTTTTCCTTAAATATCAGACAAATAAAAATTAATATACTTCTACAGAGTAAGGTATACGAGCCTGAATACCTTGCATCTTAGAAACTTCCTGTAATTTTCTATAATATTTATATTCCTGGCCTAATGTTTCCTTAATAATGCTCATTTTAGCCTGGCCTGTAAAATTTTTCATCAATTGTTCAAAAGGATCTTTCAGTTTAGGCAGTCCTACGGTACGGTATCTTTCAAGATCCGCAGCTTCTGCAGCTAATTCAATAGACTTATCGAGTCCACCGAATTCATCAATCAAGCCAATTTCCTTTGCATCTTTTCCACTCCAAACGCGTCCTTGTCCGATTTCATCAACTTCAGATTTCTTCATGTTTCTTCCTTCTGCCACATGAGTAATGAAAGTATCATAAGTATCTTCAATGCTCATTTTTATTGCTTCTCTTTCTTTGGCAGTCATGGGACGGAATGGTGTACCAAGGTTTGAATATTTATGAGTTTTTACTGCTTCCACATGAACACCCAGTTTATCATTCATCATATTCTGTACATTAAAGAACAATCCAAAAACTCCTATTGATCCGGTAATGGTATTAGGATTTGCTACAATTTTATCTGCAGGAGAAACAATGTAATATCCTCCGGAGGCTGCAACATCTCCTAAAGAAGCAATTACAGGCTTCTCTTTTTTAGCGAGTACTATTTCTCTCCAGATAACCTCTGAAGCAAGTGCACTTCCTCCTCCTGAATTAACGCGGAAGACAATTGCCTTAACTGTTGTATCTTTTCTTGCCTTACGGATAGCTCTTGAAATCCTGTCTGATCCAATGGTGCCTTCTTCTCCTTCACCCATAATAACGGATCCCATAGCATATACCACTGCAATTTTATCGTCAGCCAAACCTACTTCCTTGTCTTTTTTAGGAACTTTTGCGTATTTACCAAGACTTACAAACCGGATTTTGTCTTTATCTTTTTCAAGTCCGGAAGAATCTCTTAATTCCTCTAGTATTTGATCTTTATATTTTAAATCATCAATAAATCCATTTTCTACAGCAGCTTTGGAGGTCCAAAGATCCAAACTATTCACAATTTCGTTTATTTTATCAACTTCAATGGATCTTGCTTCGGAAACACCTTTTGCCATATGCTCCCAGAGCGAACCCATATAAGCCTCAATTTGTTCGCGGTTTTCGGGACTCATCTTATTTTTGGTGAAAGGCTCAATGGCACTTTTATATTTTCCATGTCTCACGATCTGAGGCTCAACACCCAATTTCTCCAGTCCTTCTTTGAAAAACATAACCTGGCTGCTCAAACCTGAAAGATTAAGCCTGCCTTCGGGATTCAGATAAACATAATCCGAAACAGAGGCCAGATAATAAGATGTTTGTGTGTAGTTGTCACTGTAACTAATCACAAATTTTCCACTTTCTTTAAAATCTATCAGGGCCTCCCGTATTTCCTCTATTGTTGCCATTCCAGCAGGAATCCCGGTAAGGTCTAAATAAATCCCTTCTATTTCATCGTCTGTTTTCGCTTTTTCCAGATTGTCTATAATATCATTCAACCCTAATGTTTTTTCAGGCTGAAACCCCTGAAAATTAAAATTGGAAAAAGGATTCTTAGGACTTCTGTCCATGATGGTCTGGTTCAAATCCATTCGTAAGACAGAATTTTCCTTAATATCAACCGGCTTTTGCTTTTGAGAAACCATGGCTCCAACAATTCCCAAAGAAATAAAGAAAAGCAAAACGCTTGTAATTAAAACTCCCACAATTGTGGCCAATGTGTACTTTAAAAAACTTTTCATAGCATTTTTATTTTTATGTTTACTAAATTAGTATCTTAAATATGAATAAAATTACAACTTTTTAATATAATTTACCTTAAATCTGCATTAACATTTTCATAAAAGGATAAAATATATCATAATAAAAACCGGTTGAATATGAAAACAAACGTAATTCTTTTGCTGGGAAGTAATTTAAATGGTCCCTTACAGTTTTTGATAAAAGCAAAAGATCAAATAATTAATAAAATAGGTCCTGTAATAAAGGAATCTTCGATTTACGAATCAGAACCCTGGGGATTTGAAGATCCAAATGTTTTTCTTAACCAGGTAATAACTGTTGATTCAAAACTATCAGCTTCTGAAATACTGTACATCATTCACCAAATTGAAGAAAGCCTCGGAAGAAAAAGAAATATGCGAGGTGGTTATAAAAGCCGCACCATAGACATTGATATCCTTTTCTTCGGAGACCAGGTTATTGAAAACAAAGAATTAACGATTCCGCACAAACTAATGCATAAGAGAAAATTCACACTTTTACCATTGCAGGAAATTGAACCGAATATGGTCCACCCGGTATTGAATAAAACCATTACAGAACTTGTTAATGATTGCGAAGACACTTCGGATGTGAATCGCCTGAACATAAGCTAATTCCAGGCAACACCAAGCGTTGCAATATATACCTTTGCGCCGGTTTCTCTTTGTATAATATTTGCGCAAGCCTCTAAGGTAGCGCCGGTTGTAACTACATCATCAACAAGAATGACCCTTTTATCTGTCAATAAATTTTTATTATTAACAACAAACGCTTCCTCAACGTTTTGCCACCTTTCAAACCGGCTTTTTTTTGTTTGAGTGGCGGTGTTTTTATTTCTTTTAAGGAGTCTGCTTTTTACAGGAATGTCTAATCTCTCTCCAATTCCCTTTGCAATCCATTCACTCTGGTTAAAACCCCTTTTGCGCTTCTTTTTTGGATGCAATGGAACCGGAATAATCATGTCGGCCTGTATAAAAGAAGAACCCATCAGGTCCTCTCCAAACATTTTTCCCAGGGAATAACCGATCTCTTTTAATCCTTTATACTTCAACTGATGAATCAAAGCCTGGTATTTACTCCCTTTGGTAAAATACATAAAAGCAGTGGCCTGTTCAACCTGGGTACGTCCCCAAAATAATTGCTCAACAAAATTATCTTGTTCCAGGTGAAAATTTGTTCTTGGTATATGAAGCAAACATGACGGACATAAAAAACCATGTTGTGCAGGAAGATTATCTCCACAGGCAAGACAAATTCCCGGATAGATCAGGTTTAAAAGATCTCTCCATAATCTCTTAAAAAATAGCATCTGTATATGATATTTTGTAATTGCTTTTAGCTTTCCTGCTCAGGCAAAAAGTAACTGTATTTCCTGGTAAACTCTTTACATTTCTGCCAGTCTTCAGCATAAAACTCTCTTACTTCATCCAGTTCTTCCTGCCTAATTACCGGATCCTTAGATACATATTTCTCGGGAATCATTTTTCCAACAAGTAATAAAAAGTGACAAACCAGCCATCTCGACCGAAAATCCAGCCATTTATGAAGCTTATTCCTGGTCTTTCTCCTTTCTTTTCTCAGTAACCGAGGGCTTACAGACCGTATGTATCTCAATTGCTTGTCGTTATAAGATTTATGCTTCGGATTGATGTCTATTTTTTCTTTTTCATAGGAAGCACCAATGTAATCAGCTATTTTATCAAAAAAAGCGTACGGATGTTTTTTCAGTTCATCATGAAAGAGCACAAGGGGCTTTTTCTCAAATAATTCTTTTAACATCTGTAATTTAGGATAAAAATAAACATCCTTTTGTTCCCACAACCCCTTGTCATTCTTAATATCCAAAAATTCCCTGAAACTATGTTGCCCCCCATTCTTCACATGTCTCCTGTACTGAGAAGCAATCCAGCTTTCATTTCTTCTCAAAACAATAATTATCCCGGCAAAAGGATAAGATTTCGCAATTTTTGGGACTTCTCTCTCAAACTGGCGGTCAAATTCACGTGAAACAAAGTATTTAGGATAACTTGGTTTTTCAAGGATACGGTCTAAGTTTTTATATTTGGTCCTCTGAATATACCTAACTCCCCTTAGTTTTGGAAAAAATTTATACTGAAGATAAGTGGTTCCGGTTTTACCAAGTCCCACATGACAATATAATTCAAAGTGCTGCTCATTCATAAAATTCATTTTTCGCTTTTCTATCCTGAATCAGGTCAGAAATTCAGGGAATCAAAATTAAAGATTTTTCTCGTTCAACATTTGATTTCTGGCGAAATAATAAAATTAATTCAAAAAACGTTTTGGTTTTGAACATATGTTCATTATATTTGTATCAAAATTAATTTAAAAAGGAGGTTATTATGCCACGAGGAAATCGAACAGGACCAGAAGGAAGAGGCCCAATGACAGGAAGAGCAATGGGTTTCTGCACGGGTTATAACGAACCCGGATTTACAAGTAATGCACCTGCCATGGGTTATGGCAGAGGAATGGGAAGAGGCTTCAGAGGAGGCTTCGGAAGAGGATTCGGACGAGGCACGGGAAGAGGTTTCGGACAAGGAGTCGGTTATAATTACCCAATGGACTATGAGGCCGATTTCACTCCCACAAAAGAAGAAGAAATGAATATGCTTAAAGATCAGGCAGCAAGGTTGAAACGATCTTTAAATGACATTCAGAAACGAATAGAAGAACTGGAAAAAGAGGAAGACTAATCAACATTTTTATGTTCTTTGAAATAAGATGTTAAATAATAGTTTTTCGTTTACAAACAATCATTAATTTTGTAAATAAAAGTTTTGTCCCCAAGACCCAAAAAACATAGAAAACTGGGAACTCCGCCAAGGCTGAAAGGTTTTAAACCCATAGGGGTTCCTATGGCATTAAGTGATAATATCTCTGTTCAGTATGAAGAATACGAAGCACTGAGGCTGGCAGATTATGAAAACCTTTCTCATGTTGAAGCGGCAAAACGAATGAATGTCTCCAGACCCACTTTTACGCGTATGTACGAAAAAATACGCCGCAAACTGGCTGAAGCATTTGTAGAAGGTAAAGCCATTGTAATCGAGGGCGGAGATGTTGATTTTGATAAACAATGGTATCGTTGCAAAGACTGTCACAATATTTTTCACAGCAAAAAGGAAACAAATCCTGAATGTACTTTTTGTCAAAGTCATAATATTGAACATATCAATGCATCAATACAGAATTGGAGAAACAGAAACAGGAGGGGGCAAAATTTAACGAACCAGGAAGAAATGAAGCAAGAACAATGTATTTGCCCATCATGTGGGTATTCAACATCCCATATCCCGGGAATACCATGCAAAGAAATACAATGTCCGCAATGTGAAGTACACCTGGTTCGCAAATAAAAGAAAGGAGGTATTTTATGCCGGGACTAAACAGAAAAGGACCGAACGGAGAAGGCCCTATGACAGGAAATCAACAAGGCCTTTGCAATCCGAACAAGAAAGATAAAGACTTCTCTTCTGTACCTGGAAGAGGACAAAATAAAAAGGAGGGAATAGGTCTTGGTTTAAGAAAAAGGAAAGGACGAGGCCTTGGTAAAAGGTTTCGAAACAGGCAAAGCAGTTAAAAGCAAGGGTGTTCCATTATGGGACACCCTTCAAATAACAAATATTCACTTAAAACAAACATTTATGAAAAAAATAGCGATTCCCGTGATTGAAGGAACACTATGCAAACATTTCGGACATTGCCAGGAATTTCATGTTTTCACGATCGAAAATTCAGAAATTAAGGAACAAACGGCACTAACTCCACCACCCCACGCTCCTGGAGTAATCCCCGACTGGATCAGCAAAAACGGAGTAACAGACGTAATTGTTGGTGGAATAGGACAAAGGGCCATAGACATTTTCAACAATAAAAGTGTAAACGTGTATGTTGGAGCTCCGAGCAAAAAATCTGAAGCCATTATTAATGATTTTCTGAACGGAACTCTTGAAACACAGGCAAACATGTGCGATCACTAAACTTTACTTAAAAATAGCTACTTTCTATGGATCCCAGATGCTTATTCTGCTTTTCCAGGGCTTTTGAAAAGCTACTGGATCAGCACGTTAATAATAATAATGAAAAACACAAGTTGTCCAAAAAATTTTTTGGATTTCTGTCTGAAATTGAAATAAATCAACCAACACCCATTGTTGCCAGGGAAATTCATGCAATGATAAGAGATTATCTGAATGAACCGGACCCTTACAGGGAACAAAAAATACAAAGCAATGACCAGGCAAAATCACTTGTAGATGAATTAAAAAACAAGATCGAAAATGCACGGGATCCATGGAACTTATCACTCCGTTATGCCATAGCAGGCAACATTATAGATTATGGACCGGGACACAAATTTGACATTAAAGAAACAATACAACAAATTGAAAAGGCTAAACTTGCAATAGATCAGTCGGACCAATTAATTAAAAAAATTAAAAACTCCGGTAATGTTCTCTATTTGGGAGATAATGCAGGAGAAATCGTTTTTGATAAGTTGTTTCTTCAGACACTGAACCATCCGAACGTTACCTTTGTAACACGCGGAGCTCCGGTAATCAATGATGTTACGCTAAAAGAAGCGAAAGAAGTGGGGATGAACGAAGTAGCAAAGGTTATAGACAACGGATGGGATGCCCCGTCAACGGTGTTAAAAAAAACAAACCAGGTATTTAAAAAAGCCTTTGAAGAAGCAGACCTGATTATCGCCAAAGGACAAGGAAATTTTGAAGGTTTAATGCATGAGGATGATCCAAGATTATGGTTCCTGCTTATGGTAAAATGCCAGATAATAGGTGATTTCCTGGGCGTTAAAAAAGGAGATATTGTAGTGAAAAACAACCATATATAAACTATTTATTAATTCTTAAATCTTACACTATGAGTCATCATAAAATTGGAATTATTATATGCGACAGATACCACCGTTGCGGTGGTGGTAAATGCTTTAAATCTCTCAGAGAAAGAGAAGGGGCTTTCGATATCTACAAAAACGACGAAGTTGAAGTAGTGGGTTACACAACATGCGGAGGATGCCCGGGTGGAAACATTGAATATGTTCCTGAAGAAATGGTGAAAAACGGTGCTGATACCATACACCTGGCAACCGGAATGATAGTTGGATATCCACCCTGCCCAAGAGTCGATTATTTTAAAAAATATATTGAAGAAAAATTCAATGTAAAAGTAGTAGCAGGCACTCATCCCATACCAGAAAAGTATTATTCCATGCACCAAAAATTAAAAACCTGGGACAATGACTTATGGCAGGAACTTATACAGCCCACCCTGGCAGATGAAAAAACAAGACTGGCCTACAATTAAAAATTTTTTATAATCTTATATTAATCAAATCTTAATAAATTTTGTGTTATGCAACAAACAGATGTACTAATTATTGGTAGCAGCGCAGCCGGACTGGCTACAGCTGTATCAGGAAAAAATAATGCCCCTGAAAAAGAATTTACAGTAATAAGAAAAGAAGAAAAAGTGATGGTCCCTTGCGGAATCCCTTACATTTTCGGTTCTCTCGATAATTCAGATCAAAATGTGCTTCCGGCAGATGCCAAATATGAAGCACTGGGAATAAAAAACAGAATAGGTGAAGTAAAAACTATTGACCGTGAAAACCAGGTTTGCGAACTTACAGACGGAGAAAAAATCAAGTATGAAAAATTAGTTATCGCCACAGGATCCAATCCTAAAATACCTTCCTGGTTGAAAGGTACGGAGATGGAAAATGTGTTCACGATTCCTAAAAACAAGGATATTCTGGACAATATTAAATCGAAAATGCAGGATCTGCATAAGGTTGTGGTCATCGGTGGTGGCTTTATTGGTGTCGAATTATCTGACGAATTAAAAAAAGCAGGGAAAGACGTGACACTGGTTGAAATCCTCCCCCATATTCTCAATCTCGCTTTCGACAAGGAATTTGCAGAAAAAGCGGAAAACATCCTGAGAGATCGTGGAATAAACATTGTTAATGGAAAAGGAGCTAAAGAGATCAAAGGAAAAAACGGTAAGGTAAATTCCATCTTACTTGACAATGGCGAAGAACTGGAGGCCGATGCTGTTATTTTATCAATGGGCTATAACCCTAATACAGAGCTTGCAAAAAAAGCCGGAATAAAACTTACAGAAAAAGGTTTTATTGCAGTTGACGAATACATGCGAACCAGTGATGAAAACATTATTGCTGTGGGAGACTGTGCAGAAAAGAGACATTTTGTGACCAGGAAACACAACGAAATCATGCTGGCTTCAACTGCGTGCGCTGAAGGCCGTATTGCAGGAATGAACCTGTTTAAACTATCTGCTATTAAAACTTTCAGCGGGACTATTGCAATCTATAGTACAGCCATAGGCGATTATGCTTTTGGAACAGCAGGATTAACAGAAGAAGAAGCTGTTAAAGAAAATTTTAGTGTAGTAACAGGAACTTTTGAGGGAATGGATAAACACCCCGGGAAATTACCAGGAATGCACAAACAAACTGTTAAATTGATTGTTGCAAAAGAGTCTGGCATCATCGTTGGAGGGGAAGCATGCGGAGGAATATCTGTCGGTGAGTTAACAAACTTGCTTGGCTTTATCATCCAAAGCCGAACCAGTATCCATACTCTGCTAATTTCCCAGATAGGAACCCAACCTCTGCTCACAGGGTCACCGGCAGCATACCCTCTCATGAAAGCAGCGGAAATGGCAGCTAAAAATATTAAATGTAAAGAAGATTAACGTAAACCCGGGTAAAATTAGCAACTTATTTGAAACCACCCTTCTCAGGGAGGGTGGTTTTAATTTTAAACATAAATTATAAAAATATAAATCCTCAACAGAATGAAAATTACCATAGCCAGTGGCAAAGGAGGAACAGGTAAAACCACACTATCAGCAAACCTGGCTACTTTATTAAGCAATCTTGTAACTAATACTAATGTAGTCCTGGCTGACCTTGATGTGGAAGAGCCCAACTCGGGCATCTTTATTAAAGGAGAAAAAGTAAAAGATGAAAAAAAATACAAACCCATCCCGGAATGGATCCCGGAAAAATGCACTTTCTGTAACAAATGCAAAGAGGTCTGTAATTTTAATGCAATTATCATGCTTCCTGAAAACGTTTTGGTATTCCCGGAGTTATGTCATTCCTGCTATGCCTGTGTTGACCTTTGCCCCGAAGATGCTCTTAAAATGAAAGACCACCAAATAGGAAATTTAACTCATTTTAAACAATCTAACCTTAATTTTATTGAAGGAGAGCTGGCCATTGGAGAACAACAGGCAGTCCCGATGATTGCACAAACAATCGATTATACGAATAAAAACTACCCGGAGGATAGCTTGTTCATCTACGATGCCCCTCCCGGGACATCCTGCCCTGTAATCGAATCAGTCAAAGATACCGATTTCGTTGTCCTTGTCACAGAACCAACACCATTTGGTTTGCATGACCTGAAACTTTCAGTAGAGACTATGAAAAAAATCGGGAAAAAATTTGGCGTGGTGATTAATCGCCATGGAATAGGGAAAAAAGATGTGGAAACTTTTTGCAGAGAAGAGAATATTCCTGTTCTCGGACGCATCCCAAACATGGAAAAAATTGCAAAAGAATATGCCAAAGGTGAACTTCTTTTAAAAATACCTGAAGTAAAGGAAGAACTCATGCATATTATTCAAAACATTGAATCAGAAACCAATAGTCATTTTAACCTTAGAGATCAATCCTAGATAAAGAAATACCCTATGAAAGAAATAGTAGTTATATCAGGAAAAGGAGGAACTGGTAAAACATCCATTACTGCATCGTTTGCAAAAATCAATGGCAAAGAAGCTTTAACAGCCGACTGTGATGTGGATGCTGCAGATATGCATCTCCTGCTCCAGCCGGATTTTGACAATAAGAAAGACTTTTACAGTGGTCAGCTGGCATATATCAATCCTGAAAAATGCATCAATTGTTTTAAATGTAAAAAAGCATGCCAATTTGATGCTGTGGAAGTAATAAACGATACTTTTCAAATCAATGAGCTCAACTGCGAAGGTTGTGGGTATTGCTATCACGTTTGCCCGTCGCAGGCAATTACAATGAAAGATGCCCTTGCAGGAGAAACATATCTTTCCAAAACCCGCATGGGAACAACACTTGCTCATGCTGCCCTGGGAATTGGAGCCGACAATTCAGGGAAACTGGTAACTGAGGTCAAAAATATGGCAAAAAAAGAAGCAGAAAGACAGAATAGCGCATACATTCTTGTAGATGGTACCCCGGGAATCGGGTGTCCGGTAACTGCTTCAGTAACCGGGGCAAATTATGTGGTAATCGTAACTGAGCCTTCGCTATCAGGTCAGCATGACCTTGAAAGAGCTTACGAACTGGTAAAAAACTTCTCCATCCCGGCCGGATGTATCATAAATAAAAATAACCTTAATCCTGATGTCACAAAAAAAATAAAATCATGGGCCAAAGAAAACGGGATAAAAATTCTGGCAGAAATTCCATACAATGAAAATTTTGTAAAATCTCTTACAGACGGAATGACCATAATCGAATATGATGAAAAACTGAATAAATTAATTCACCAGGCGTGGGATAATATTGTTGAGGATGTTGGAGGGTTATAGTAGAGAGTAGACAGTAGATTATGAATACAGAATTTAGAATACAGAGCCGAGCGATGTTTTGTTGTTTGTTTTATAACTATTATTCACATAGTTCATGAAGGGGCACGTTGTTCATTTCTCATTGTTTACTGCCACTGCAACTGCCTCTGCCTTCTTATGTGATCTTATATGTCTTATGTGGTTCAATTTAGTAGTTAGTAGACAGTAGTCAGTAGTCAGTAGACAGTAGTTAAGTAGATGGTGGATTATTCAGTTCGTTCATGAATTTCTAAATTGTTCTATTACTCACTTCGTTCATGAAGATAGACGTTGTTCAATTGTTACATTGCTTTATTGTTACATTGCATTCTACTACTGCCATTGTTCGTTTAAAACCGCAATGGCGCAAGGGTCGTCCCTTCGGGACTCCGGCTGAAGCAAAAGACTGTGTATTTATTATAGTTTTTTGGCTGTTTCTACGAATCAACCTTAAACCTTAAACATTGAACGTTAAACTATCAAAACTCCCCCTAACTTTTGCCTACTGCCTTTCTCATCCTCCGTAGCTTCAGCGAAGGAGGACTGCTTCCTGCCTCTGCTCACCACTCATTTCTCACCACTTCTTTCTGCCTACTGCCTACTGCCTACTGCCTACTGCCACTTTTTTTTCTCGCAAAGACACAAAGACGCAAGGGTCGTCCCTTCGGGACTCCGGCTGTAGCAAAAGACTGTGTCTTTATTATGGTTTTTTGTCTTTTTCTACGAATCAACCTTAAACCTCAAACATTGAACGTTAAACTATCAAAA
>Ga0209925_1000419_pt1 | contig 21929 bp, 14 predicted proteins | sample SalPonR2_A_D1_MG_FD_185702 | JGI IMG/M metagenome (GOLD analysis project Ga0209925, IMG submission 185702) | Salt pond soil microbial communities from South San Francisco under conditions of wetland restoration - Salt Pond MetaG R2_A_D1_MG... ... | reverse complement strand
CCTCCCGCCCTCCTTCCCTCCCGCCCTCCCCCCCGCCCTCCCCTTCTTCCTCTTGCTCCTCCTCCCCCACATCCAGGGTCGGCGTCCGACTCACACTCCCTCCACCCCTCCCGAACAACAAAGAGGACCCACCTCCAAAATTCGCCACAGCCCTCTCTACGGCTGTCGCGGGCGCCGGGGGCGGACTCGCTCGTTTCCCTTTTCCCGCAGGATTCACCGAGGCCGAAGAGGGGTAAGGCGGGACCATGCCCGGGCCCACAGCGGACGAGGAGGGGGCCTGCGAGGAGGGCGAGGGTCGATCGCCCTCAAGTGGCGAAGGAGACGGCACCGGTGGCTTGAAGCCTCCCTGTCCACGCCCTCCTTCGGCCCCTCCCACCATCCCTCCCATCCCCGACAAGGGCCCCTGCAACACATCCTCCCAGGCCTGCACCAGCTCCTCGCACGCCTCCCCTCCATGGCTGATCTCCAAGGACTGCGGGTCTTCCGCGAAAAGGACAAAGGTGGTGCAAACGGCGCTTTCCACTAAACCTGACACCACCCCTGCAAGTCCCACGCCGATAAAAGCGCCGGACACTCCCAGAATCGCCACGTTCGCCTGGCTTATGCCCCAATCCCTCCCGTACAAGTACCCCGTCAACGCACAGAGCAAGCCCACGATCACCACGCCCAGGGATAGGACGCCTTCGATCATGGTGTCGTTGACCAGGGCGGTGACCCCGCGGGCACGAAAGAGCTCCGTCGTCGCCTTGCCCGCCGACATGAAATCCAACCCGTACAGAGCCACATACACGAGGGCGTATCGGTTGAACCAGGCCAGCGCCCGGTCGACCAGGACGAGGAGACAGCCCAGCATGGCCGTGATGGTGTTGCTCTGCACCGTCCGTTGGTTGGCCCGGTGGGCGTTCAAGAGAACATGCCGGGCCGTCTGCACGAGCGCCACAAGCAGGGAACCCAGACAAATGGATCCAAACGAGGTGGACAAGGACCGTCGGAAATGACTCCCCACCGACGCAGCTCCCCGCTCCCTCCCCGACACCCACCAGGTCCCCACCGTCCCGGACACGGTGCAATGCCCCACGTTGCGGACCACCGCGCCTCCCCACAAGAAGCCAGCCAGCAGAACCACGAGCCAGCCCGCGTACAGCTTGTAGGCAAAACACGAACGATCCTCCCAGACGGTCACGGCGCTAATCCCGCTCCCACACACGCATTTCAGACAGGTCTGACCCGTGTGGAGACAGGCGGCCGTAAAATTCCCGTTGGGACCCAGGGTCTCATAGGTCGTGCATTGACTCATGGGGTACACCTGGCCCGAAACCGGGTCCCGCAGGGTCGCCAGGTCCGCATTTGTCGCCGCACCCATCAAAGCCAGTGCCCAGAGTATCCCCCAGCACACTTGCAGAAGCAGGAGACCCACTCCGACGCCCAACAAGGGGGGGCTATCCCATAGGGCCCTGCACGCGATTTTCAAATTGGCTGTTGCAAAGGCCATGCGCCTCCGGAGCTGCTGGAAATAGACCAGAGCGATCACTGTCACAAGAAGGGTGACAACGCCCGCCCAAGGGTTGGCGCCTGCGAAGAACGCTGTGCCAGCCAAAAGACCAAGGAGGGCCACAGCCATGAGGGTATAGGTCAAGAGGGCAGAGGAGCAAGTCACCATCACCTGCAACCATAACGCAGAAAGCACCACGCCCAGAGTACAAATCAGTGCGAGGCCCGAGAAGAGCTTGAAGCCCTCGTAGGTGGCGTGCCGAGTGCCGGGATGGGCGGGGTCGTCCACGCTTGAGGTACCTTCATCCAATACAACCACAGCCGGCGTCCGCCTGTTGATCACCGCCTTGACGCCTATCGTCAAGGCCAAAAGAGTCATGACGAAGGCAAATATACCAAAGATCACCCCAAACACGTTGTCGAACCATAGCCGTCGCCGCCGCACCGTGGCAGGGACGTACGCTGCACCAAAACCCCCTTGGTCTCCTCCACTTGCTGATGAGCTCGGCAGCAAAAGAGGAGCCCCCAAATCTGCTCCACACTTGCCCCCTACAGCACGACTGTCGAGGAGGATGTCCTCATCGTCCATTGTGTGTAGATCGATGCCTGTTGATACCTTGCAAAGGTGCGAAAGGGAAAAGGAGAGCACGTACAGAGGCCGTCCCAACGGCTGATTGAGCGTTCGGGTTGAGGTGGTCAACAAGTTGTCGATTGCTCAAATTGACCGTACATGAATCGCAACAAAATTTCCGTTACTACCACTTCAGCGCTTTCAAAATCAATGTAGCAGTCTTGGAAAATGAGCTCAACAACGCAAGGACAGATATCATGACCGGACGATCATGGTTGAGGAAATTGAGCTCAAGAACGCGAAGGGCTGAGAGCATAAATAAAGCAATCATGGCTAAGGAAATTGAGCTCAACAACATTTCAACAGATCATACTTCGGGGCTATCAAAAGCACCGATCACATCTAAGCGTGAATAGTGAAGCATATCGCATAAATCGGTCACATTATCGGTCATAGCCAAGCAAATGTTGAGTCCTGGAGCAATCGTTTCGTCGCATTTTCCGATCGATATATCGATCCATCGTTCACGATTTCTATTTTTTGTTCGTCGATTTATCGCTCTGTGTGTATTTTATTGCGCTAATTATATCATTTTGTTGTTGCTGCCGCAATCGACGTACTTGCATGTGTAGTGGCAGGGTTATGAAACATGGGGGGCGACAGGATGGGCTCTCCTCCCCCCCCCCTTAGCTGCAGGGATATACATGTATAGAGACACCCAGAGACACATATACTATGTCCTCCATGTCCTTCACCTCTCATCCCTCCCTATTCTCATCATTTTTCTCTCCCTGTCCCTTACAGCCATGTCAGACTCCTCCTTCTCCCTTAGTCCTCCTTCTCTTCTTCTTGTGCTACTATTGTTACCATCATGACGTCGGCGCTCTCCTACTCCCTTCACCTAGCCTTGCTCTTTTCTCCTCTCCTTTCTATTTTTTCCCTCATGCTCTTCCCAAGATTCTTTTTGCACGCGGTGGCTCTCTCTTCATTTCGCTACTCTTCCTCCGTTTCCTCTTCTCTTCCACGTCTTCCTTCGTTTTGTCCCCCACCTTTCCTTCCTTCGTTTCGTCCTCCTCCTCGTCCTCCTCTGTTTCCTCCTCGTTTTCCTCCTCCATCTCCTCCATCTCCTCCTTCATCTTTTAATCCTCCTCCTCCTCCTCAGCCTCGTCCTCATCCTCCGCGTCCACGTCCTTCGCGTCCGCCTCCCTCTTCCTTTTCATTTGCTTTGGCGTGCTTTCCCACGAGTCCTATGACAAGCGTGAAATGGCTCCCATTTCGTCCTCGGAAACATCGGACCTAAAGTCCATGTCATCAGAGTCTAGGTACCTACTTTCGAATAGGTCCTCCTCCACCGCCTCTCCAAAAAGCATGCACGCTCTTTCTTCGGCCTCATTTTTTATCCGGTCTGATCTCACACCTCTAAAAATTTCAACAAATCTATTCCAGTACATCTGAGTCTTCCTTCTTCCTTCTTTATTTTCCATCCGCTTTCCTGTATGTATACGTATTTGTGTATGTGTTTGTGAGGAAAGTACAGAAGAGAGAAACAGGAGAGAGAAAGAAAAAGGGAGAGGAGCAGAGAGTGCGAAAGATCGAACGAGCGAGCGTGACGAGCATAACTGTCTGCTCTATGTATAGGAGGGTGAATGCCTCTAGATTATTCTTGATCGACGTCCTTGAAAGCCATGCTAGCCTTCAGAGAGCTGAGGCACAGGCCCGCCCTCACGCAGGCGCCACCACCTGCGACTCGCTGTCAGGAGGAGTACGAAACTACGTGTGATTGGTCAGCGTCGTCCTTCTAACCTGTCTCCTTCCTCCGTCCCTCGTACTAAGAGCAGGCTCTTTGCGATGGGTATTATGCAAGGAATCCTGGAAGAGCCTTCCAAAGTCGGTCGTAGCGTGTCGTACAGGGAATGGTTGCGGCACTTCGGCATACATTGGCAAAGCGCACGAATACTACTAGTAGATACTGATTGATACCTATTGGGGCCGGTAGAAGTTCTGAAGTTGGCAAGGCACATAAAAATGTAGGTGCTGAGTGGTTGCTACAGGGACGAGGAGGTTGGAAGGCGGTTAGGGGAGGTTCGGGCAACCGTTACTTTGAAAGGTAACGGCCCCGTGAGTCACGCCGAACGAGGCATGCGGGATTCCGGGCCAATTGGATAGTGCTTCCGCGCACCACGAAACTAAGAATTTCTCTTTGTCTAATTACTTGAACTGCTTCTGATGCGGAGAACTTTTTCTTCACAGAGCGAGCAAGACTCAGTGGTGGGTTCAACTCGCATGAAAGACTCCGGGCGAAAGCGACTTCGATGTGGCTACGAGGACGCACGCAGGTTTCATATACCATGCTTCTATATCACTTCGCATTTAGGTGATCCCTATGGTAGGTTAGAGCGTCACACCAACGCGATGCACCCCGATAAATCTGTCAGAGTGTGGCGTAAAACCGACGACAATTGTGTTAGATCATGCCGCCAGCAATTCCAAAAAACACGCTCTTGAGAGCTACCCTGAGCTCAAGTTTGGCAAGTGAAGGGAAACTCGGGTACAGAAAGCATTTTGCATTGCACGTTCACTTACGGGGAAAAATGACAGCCGTGACAGGAATTTATCGTCTACATGGCCACCTTCATTTGGGGGAGATTTGGGCCTTTTTCAAGGCTCTAGATAAATCCAAGGACAGCATGCGGGGACCTGGCCAACATGAACCGCACACTAAGTTGTTGCTGCGCCGCTACAGGCATGTCCCTAGGACCGGGACGGCCGAGGTAGGCAGTTGCCACGTGACGTCCTGGCTTGGCACATCTCGGTAGCGGAGGAGGGGTGTACCTGGGCTGTAATTGACTGGAAGTGGGAGCATAGTACAGCTTTTGTCTTGTCGTTTGTGGCGGATGGCTACACGTCCCGGCGACGCATCTATTGGCTGACAAGGACCTTTCCCATAAGATGGGAACGTATCCGGCGGTTCCCATAAACTGTGGCTCCACGCAGTCTTGAAAAATAACATGAAAGAAAAGAAATTATAACGTTGCGCTGATTGCTTTATCTACGCATCCAATTTGAGTCACCATCACCTACCCGACACGTGATAAGGTAGGCGTCGACCACCAAGAAACAAGGAACTTGGAAGACGACGAAAGGAAAGGAATGTCGTTGTATTCCCTCAGCAGATCGACAAACTTGGATCCGTATTGAAACTGCACGAATCGCTTTAATTGCATTCCATGGATTTCATGAGCACAAACACACAATCAAGATGAATAATTCCTGTGTTCCAAGTGATATATTCGCATGGCCGCGTCCTTGGTTGCATTCCAGAAAAATCATGAGTTCAAACGGACAATCAAAATGATACATCACCTTTTTCTATATAGTTGAACCATACAGCCGCGACCTTGAATGCATTTAAGTAATATCATGACCTTGAAGATATCGAAAACGCTCCTGCAGATATTGGGACGAAATATTACATTGAGTTTACAAGTCTCCAGCTGGCTTCGTTGCGTACACGCTCCGCGAAGTCTAACCCATCGAGAAGGAAGACTGGCTCGCACAGAAACGTGTGGTACATGGTAGCTTTGTACTCCTGCTTTTATGCTATTATTTTTCTTTGGTGGTAGGCGCTAGAAAACGCCGATGTCGTCGACGTGGCCCTCATATGGGCGACAGATGGCTTAATAAAAGCAAGCCAGTAAAAATGCGAATCAAGAATTCACTATGACTTTCCAGCAACCATCACGGTTTTGTTTCCAGTCATATGCCTCATGGCCAAAGTATTTCGGCGACCAGGCACTCGAAATATTTTACATGTAATTACGAGAAACATGGAACCAGCACAAGTAAGTATGGTCACAAACACGAAGAAACGTTGATAAATATATCAATGACAAAAAGTGAGCACAAGGAGGGTCATGTGTACAAGTATATCATTGGTCACAAACACGAAGAAACAAAAGTTGATGAATATTTGAATGACACAGGTTGAGAACAAGTTGGAGTGTACATAGAAATAATGTTAAATTTTGACTGCGCAACAGCTCGTGATGTATTCGATTGTCCGAGCTCATAAAGACGTATTTTTGTTCATGCCATGTAAATCATCAGACATTACAAAAGAAAATGGTTCTGTCCATAAGCTTCATATAGATCATCCATCAGTGCTGCTCACTCCGCAATAGTGTCTTTTTCGGCATCGCAAAAGCGTCTGCTTTGTAAGCGCTCGATACATCTCCTCCTGATGAATTCGATGATGCCCCCGCCGTTCCTCCGACTTGAATTGCATGGTTTCGGCCTTCGTTTTGCCATCTATGGATTTCCCGCCGGACAACAAAATCACAGCACCTTGGTGCCTGTCCATTGTCACCCCAGTATGTGAAGACTGTCGAAAATCCGTGGTCCGAGTACCACTTTTTGTGCTCGCGACACACATTTGCCACAGTATCTTGCAGACGATTAAATGCGGCTAACGTAGACGCCATGTAAGCTTCACCTCCACATTTTTCATTTATGCCCGCAATTTTCTCATCCAAAAGGGCATTTGCTGTGACCCATAGTTTTACATCTTCCTGGCTATTGGTCCGTATCAGGTCGTTGAGCGCCGGTGGCATCTTGGCGGCGCCGGGATACTTTCCCGTGCGCACTTTTGACGATAAATGGACGATGTCGGCGAAATCCAGTCCATATAATATCATGAACACTACCAAAGACTCGTCGAAGCGTTCTCGGACGAAAATGAAGTCGTACTGAGCTACTGCACTCTTGATGTCTGTTGCGTTCCCTCGAATGACAGCTAGCTGAGAATTCGGCTCCATTGTGGTAGCCATTTGGAGTTTCTCATCCACTGCTTCACCAAAGCAGTCTACATTTTTTCCGAATTTCGAATTTTGGCATTGCTCAATGAAGAAGGAATAAAATCGATCAATTGGCTCCCTCACTGAGGTAAATAACAAGAGAGGCCCGTTCAACTCTAGGGTATCACGAATTCCTGAGTTAAATCGTACATGATTGGACAGGCCCAGTCGAGGTGGCTCACTGTGGCGACTTTGTACTGCACTTATAACCTTCTGCTTGGTATCTTCCACTTCTTTGACGCTCATATGTGTTTTAGCCGGATTGAGCATGATGACAGCGTGATGCGCGGCTACGCTACGAAATACGCCTGCGAGGGTACTGCTACTTGTCTTAGGATTCTTCACATACCAAAAGTTAGAGGGGAACCTGCTTGGCCGGTCGTCAAATGCTGGACAAGCCAGATTTGTCATATTTATCCCGCTAGCTGTTCGAGCATCGATGCTGCTGCTTCCGATGCCGCTAGCGTTTCCGCAGTCAGTGACATCGGAGGCTGTGTTGTGTAATCGTTCGTAAATGAATTCTAGACTTCGTCAGAGCTTACACTATCCTCATCCCCGAAAAGTAGGAGGGAAAAAAGGCATACCCGAGAGGTCTTTTGCTGTCATCGTTACAGCTTTGAACAAGAAATTTTCACCTCTTGACGTTCCGCTGCCCGTGATGATTGAATACCAACAAATACAAGATGCTCCTAGCACTATGCTAATCACCTGCGTAGACCGGGAGCAGACCATTTTATGGACTAGGGCAACTAAGACGCCACTATGTTGCCTTTTTCAATCGATTGCAGTATTGATATACTTTCATAGAGCTGTGGGATAATGGAAAAAGAAACGAGAATGTCGTCACGTCCACATAATCACACTCCCATTTCGTAGTAGACAATGACAGGACACACGGGTGTGAAATACTTAAAAACCTGACCAAGCGTGTTCATCGTAAGACGAACTTTAGCCAAGCATCACCAACGAGGTAGCACAGTGGTCATAAAGTTCTCATCAGAGAACCCCGTTGTTCGGGCCAGGATGAAAAACAGAATGATGCGTATATTGTTTATAATGCCTCCATGTAACGGCAGAGCTGAGACACTACAATCGGAGGTTGATTTAGAACACCTAGGGGTTATTTCTTTCCCCATGTCGCTTAGTACCCAATCTAACACTGTAGGCCTGGGTAAAGTGTGCCCAAGTGGACTTCCTGACGCCTTCACCAGTGTACGGTGCGCACAACGACCTCGGGGCGGTCGTCCAAGGTAAAGAGGGAAAACCTGATCTCCGGCCTCGCCCACACACCCGTGAAGGAAAGCAGTTTCGGCGAAGAAAAGAAAACTAGGCGATCGCCAAGACTCGTCGCTCCCGTGAGTCCTCAGATGCTGCAGGGTTGCTCCCAAATTGCGTGGTACCATGCTCACTGGCTGCGACGGTTTCTCGTAGACTGCCGGTGCACTTATCGAGGCTGGCATGCTCGTCATCTTACGGTCTCCTGGTGTCGTGCAACCTCCCGTTTTCTTTTCTGTAACTTCACTTTCCCTCCACTACAGCAGACACGGACTCCCTCGGAGACCTCCCCAGCTCCCCCACCATCGCGTGTATATTTGATACAAGCTTGGATCTACTGACAGACTCGACAGCATTGCACAACTTGCGTGGACGCAGGCTAGACACACATGCGGTCTTACCAAGTCGGTGGGCTCGGTACGCCGCACTACACAGGATCAGGACACTACCGTCGACACAGTAGCAGCGGAGGCGGGGGAGGAGGGAGCAGCGGCTTGCTGGAGTATTTGCGGAGGATTGTTGACCCCAACCAGATGGACTTCGACGCGGCGTTTGAAGACATCCTGATGCTCTGCTCTTCTCACCCTCAGCGAATGTACAAAATGGCTTCCTACAGAAAACATACTAAAAATCACTGGGCGAGGGATGACCCGGCTTTGGCCGTCATACAGATCGCCTTCTTGCTTGTTTCTTCTTCAGCCTACGCCCTAGCCTTCCACGTGCGGGGAGGTCCAGTTCATTACCTCTTTTTGGCTCTGCGTGCCATTCTTTTCGACTGGCTCTTGGTAGGCTTGGTCGTGGCGACAGTGTGCCGGTCAGTGGCAAACCGGTACCTCTTAGAGCTCCGGTCGCACAGCGTCGAACAGGAAGTGGAGTGGCGCTACGCTTTCGACATCCACTGCAACGCGTTTTTGCCTTTCTTCCTCCTCACCTCCGTCCTCCATTATTTCCTCCTTCCCCTCCTCCTCCGCCCCTCCCTCATGGCTTTGATCGTCTCCAACGCCATCTTCGGGGCTGCCTTTGCTGTGTATTTCTACGTCACACACCTGGGCTACCGCGCCCTGCCTTTCCTGCACCGGACCGAGGTGTTCCTCTACCCGTCCATCCTGGCTGTGCTCCTCTTCTTCCTGTTCCTAGTCCTAGGCATGCTCGGGGAGCCCTACCGGATCCAAGCGACGCGGACCATGGCCAGGCTCTACTACCGATGAGGCGGCTTCAGCCGCGTAGAGGTAGCATGTAGGAAGAAAATAGCGGAGTAAAGCAGTGCCTCCACCGAGACGCGGCCCGCAAGGACAGAGAACAAAGTAATGTTGGATAGGATGAGAACTTTCCCCCCATGGCAAAGAGGATCTGGAGGAGGATCAGGCGATGCTAGCATCCCCGCGTGACAAATCCGCACTTGCTTGTCTATCGTTACTTTTTGTCTGTTTGGTTTGTCGCCCATCAGGCATTCATCGCCGTTGCCTCTCCCACACTGTACACCCCCTTTACTTCCAAACCCATCCAGACCTGGCCCCTCCTTCCCCCCTTCCTTGACCAATCACCCAAACAACAACTACCACCCTGGAAGTGTCCGGTCACTGACACGGCATGCCTGCCGACTACTACCCCTTCGTAGTCTTTTCCCGTCTGCCGCCCCAAGGAGGTGCCCCCCCCCTTTCAAAACAGATGCAGCTCCCGGTCCGGGTATCCAAAGGCAGCCTTATTCCGCTCAAATAAGTCCGTGAGCTTCTCGATATAGATCGCGTGGTATTTGTCGATGTCCTCCTGGGTCGGGTCGGCGATCCGAGGCAGGTCGATGGGGTTTCCGACCACGGCGTTAAGGGGGGTGGCCCGTTCGGGCAGTAGGGGGAAAAACCAGCGTCCCCGGGCGAAGAAGATTGGGATCTTGAAGCGCTTGAAAAGGGCAAGCCGGAGCTTCCGGCCCCAGGTGATGGTGTGGTACAGGTTGCTCTCTCCGAACAAATACCCCAGGGCGATAGTATAGCCGTGCTGTAACGCGTATTTAATGAAGCCTTTTCGCTCCAAAATGTAGACATTCTCTCGTTGATACTCCATCAGCAAAATCTCCTCCGAGCCTCCCACCTGTGAGCACATGGGATCCAAAGCAGACACAAGGTGAGATTCCTCTTCCATTGCCCCCAACCACACCCGCCAGTGAGCCCGAGGGTCTACCTACCAAAATGCCAAAAGGCACCTGCCGCTCCAAGATGTTGTGCATCATCGCCTTCGACGCCGGCTCCGCGCATCCAAAAAAGTACAGAAAGGCAGATATCAAAGGGATGCGAAAGAGGAGCGGTTCCGCCACCCCCGTCGATTTCAGGGACATGTCTTGGTAGTGGGGGGGGAGGTAAAATTCGGGTTTTTGGGCATGAATCCGGCCTGCGCCGTTCAAAAGGAAGGAGTGCGGCATGATCCCATGGGGATGCATGGCCAGCATGATTGGACCGTTGACATTCCTGCCCTTGAAAGAATTCTCGACGTACATGGCGGCCCCACCCTGACGGGTGAAAGAAGGAGAAGATGAGGGAGGAGGAAAGCGGTTAGGGAAAAAGAGAATGGTGATTCACGCAGACTCGATCTGCGCGATCTCGACGCCCATGCTCACGGAAGACAAAGATGATCAGCTTTCCAGACCAACTCCTATTGGGAAGGACATTTTCTTCCGCACTCCGCCTCACTTTCTCTCTTGTCCTCCCCCCTCAATCGACGGTGTATTCGTACCTCAAAATAACCGGCCATGTCCAACACGAAACGAACAAATGCAGGCCAGGCTGGGACAGGAAGGAAAAGCGGATAGAGTAAAGGGCCCAACAGGATCCAGAATGCAACTCGGTACCCATGCATGTATAAACAAGCCATCCATACGGGTGAAGTGCCCCCCCCTAACCAGGTTGCCCACACTGTTAAAATGGCAAGTGTGCCTTTCAAGAAGGTCCACCAATCCCCACCATGCCCAAAACGTGTGTAGCTTCCCTCGGGAAAAGAACTCCAATCGACCTCCGTGGGGGAACGCGCAGGTTTCAGGTTGCTAGATGGGGTTCGCAAGTCTTTCGCTTCCTGCTTCTTCCCTTTGCGCTCTCGCAGCGGGGCGGGGACGCGCTTCTCCTCGGTCGCTTTTGCTGGATCGGTCGACATGCCATCAGTTTTTTTGCTACCCTCCCCAAGCACCATGATCACGCTGTCCCTGTCCGAGTGATGTAATTGGTCATTTTCCGCCGGGGCGGTGAGGAGACGATTTCCGTATCGAGAAAATGCCGGCGAGGCCTCAGCGACGCCAACGTCATCGGATTTGAACCAACACAAATGCATGCCCTCTTCCGACTCCTTGTCTTTTTAGGCCCCGTGCAGACCGTGGTACGCTACTCGTATTGTTATGTGATGAAGTCTGTTGTACGCCTTCTCATGGGCGCAGGAAAATTATGCCAAGCGCTTCATGATCTCTTTTCTTACGTAAGCTTGAGTCCTGAGATCACCTCTTGCGAGTATTACAGCTCGTAAAATAATCCTTCTTTTTCCGATCATCATTTGGATTTACCAGGCATCAAATCATGCGTAACACGTTCGGCTTGGGGATGCTTGCTTTTTGTGTCGGCTCCTGTTCTGCTTTCACCGTGCCTCGTTTACTACGTGCATCATCAAGCCCGATAGCTATGGCCAATGCTGCCGCTGCTCGGCGCGGAAGCTCATCTATGATGGCCACGGTGGCAACGCCTGGAGCTGCATCGGTCAAGCGTCTCACATCCCCGGAAGAGGAGCTGCTGAAGAACACCGACGTGTTTATATTCGATTGTGATGGCGTGATATGGCGAGGAGACTCGTTGATCGACAAAGTGCCATCTGTGCTGGAGAAATTGCGAGCGATGGGGAAGCGGATGTTTTTTGTCACCAACAACTCAACTAAAAGCCGTAAAGGCTACAAGAGTAAATTTTCGTCTCTTGGGCTGGATGTGCAGGACGAAGAAATTTTTTCCTCCTCTTTTGCGGCTGCTGCATACCTGGAGCAGAAGAATTTTAAGGCAACTGGCAAGAAAGTCTACGTTATTGGAGAGGTAGGGATCGGGGAAGAATTGGACCTCATCGGTGTTCCGCACATTGGCGGTCCGGCAGATAAAGGTAAAACGATCGAATTGACGCCGGGGTATGCCCTGGAGATCGATCACGATGTGGGTGCCGTGGTCGTGGGCTTTGATCGTCACTTTAACTACCATAAAATCCAGTACGCTCAATTGGCCATCAATGAAAACGGCGCGGAATTCATCGCAACGAACATGGACGCCGTCACGCACTTGACTGACGCCCAGGAATGGGCGGGCGCAGGATCGATGGTGGGATGCATCAAAGGATGCACAGGAAAGGAGCCGACCCTCGTAGGGAAGCCGAGCCCGTTGATGATCGACTACATCGTCTATAAATATAAGATCCCCAAGGACAAGATCTGCATGGTTGGTGACCGACTGGACACGGACATTTTGTTTGGGAAGGACAACGGATTGAAGACGGTCCTGACGCTGAGTGGGGTCACCTCTGAGGAGAAATTGTTGGGCGCGGCCAACAAGATCCATCCCGACTTCTTCGTCTCTTCGATCGCCGACTTTTTCCCTTAGGCCACTGGCGTATCTGGGGGGGCAAACTGGAGCCATATGTATTGATGCATAATACGTCTCTGGGGGAGAAGGGGAATGTAACGGCGCGGGACTATGGAGGGATTGGCGGGTGAGAGCACGCTAGGTATGAAGGTACTGCGAGCAGCGCATGATTGTGATGTTGAGCTTCTCTCCCAACGGTTATTGTGCGTCTACACATTCTTTTCTGTGAGCTGGTAGTGGAAGTTGTCTTTTCTCTCTGCCCATCACTCCTATCCAGGGACAGGGTGGCCGCATGGCAGTGTCGAAACAGATCGAACCCGAAAAATACAGATCAAACCCGAAAAATCAAGATAAAAAAAGAGCACTTCCACCGTCTACGTAGCATGAGTTGTTTTCCTCGTTTTTCGGGTTTCTTTTCTCATAAGGTCGTGGGCTCTTGCAGCAGAGGGGAGAATTCATAACACATCCTACATACTACCATCTTTCCTTTCGGCCTCTGTTCCTTCTCCTAAGATCGCCCTCAGGCGTTTGGCATCAGGATACTCCTTGACACGGCAAGATCGAGGAAAAAAGAACAACGTATGCACTTCTCTTTGCAGATTCTGTGACTGGTTCTGATACGCCGTTAGTTATGAAACATGCTGCGGCACCTGCCTCGTTTCTCCCTGTTCCCAGCTCTCGCCCTTCCCCCGACAGCCACGTGAAAACGAGTTATTCACCTCGAACCTCTTTCGTCTCATCTGTAAAACCCAATTTCTCTCAAAGGGTCCTCAGATCTAAGACTCCAGAATTTGACAAGTAACACATATTTCCCCCCGACTGCCCGTCTTCGCTCACCCAGCCACCAACCTTTAGGCTTCCTTTTTCCTCTCCTCACATATCACATCCTTAATCGACCGTCTCCATCGCGCTCTCTCCCTCACCTCCCTCTTCCAGGGGGGGCAACTCGTCGTCCTTGCCGCCGGCACCCTCCTCCTCCTCCACGTCCTCGTCGATGGACAAGCCCAGCTTGATCAGCCGATGGATGCGGGAGGCGAACGTGTTGGGGTCGTCCAACGAGAAGCCCGAGGTCAAGAGCGACGTGTCGTACAGCAGCCAGGTCAAGTCCTTGAGGGTCTTGTCTGTTTGATTCGCCTCCGCCTTTTCGCGCAAGGCCTTGACGATGGGATGTTTAGGATTGATCTCCATCGTCTTCTTGCTCGTCATGTACGCCGAGGTGGAGGAGTCACGCAAGGCCTGTGCCTTCATGATCCGCTCCATGTTGGCCGACCATCCGTACTCCCCCGTGACTAGGACGCAGGGGGAGTCCGCCAGTCGGGGCGACACCACAACCTTATCAACCTTCTCGTCCAGGACCTCCTTCATGAGCTTGCACAGACCCTCCGTCTTCGCCTTGAGCTCCTCGAAGGCCTTGGCCTCCTCCTCGTCGTCCTCATCGATCTTGAGCCCTTCCTTGGTCACGCAAATCAGTTTCTTCCCTTCATACTCCTTGAGCTGCTGCACCGCGTACTCGTCGATGGGGTCGATCATGAACAGGACCTCGTACCCCTTCTTCTTCAGCCTCTCCAGGAAAGGGGAGTTCTCGACCGCGCGCTTGCTCTCGCCTGTCACATAGTAGATCCCCGGCTGCTTCTCAGGCATGCGCGCCAGATAGTCGTCAAAGCCCGTCATTTCCTCCCCCGACTTGGTCGAGTAGTACCGCAAAAGCTTGGCCAGCTTGGCCCTGTTCGTGGAGTCCTCGTGCACGCCCAGTTTGATGTTCTTGGCGAAGGCTTCGTAGAATTTCTTGTACTTCTCCGTGTCTTCCGCCAGCTCGTTGAAGAGTTCGATCGACTTCTTCACCAGGTTCTTGCGGATCACCTTCAAAATCTTGTTTTGCTGGAGCGTCTCGCGGGAAATGTTGAGAGGCAGATCCTCCGAGTCGACCACGCCCTTGACAAATTGGAGGTATTCCGGCATCAATTCCTCGCAGTTGTCCATGATGAAGACCCGCCGGACGTACAACTTGATGTTGTTGCATTTGCGCTTGGACCCTCCCTCGAACATGTCGAAAGGCGCACGCTTGGGAACGAAAAGGACCGCCTTGAACTCCAGCTGCCCTTCCACCGAGAAGTGTTTCACCGCCGCGTGCTCCTCCCAGTCATTGGTCAAGGACTTGTAGAAAGCCGCGTACTCCTCCTGCGTGATCTCCTCCGGGTTCCGCATCCAGATCGGCTTCTGCTGGTTCAAGTGGACCCACTCGTGCGTCACTTCCTTGATCTTCTTCGTCTTCTTCTCTTTCTTCTCCTTCTCGTCCTCCATATCCATCTCCTCCACCTTGGGCTTCTCCTCCCCTTCCTTCTCCTCCTCCTCCTCCTCTGCCTCGTCGTCCGTCACCTCCTTCTCCGTAGTCTTCTCCACGTACAGCTTGATGGGGAAACCGATGAATTCGCTGTGCTTCTTGACCAGGTCCTTGATGCGGCGTTCCTCCAGATATTCCTTCATGTCCTCCTTCAGGTGCAGGACAATGCGGGTTCCCCTCCCCAACGGCTTCCCGGAGGTGTCGGGGGTGACAGTGAAGGAACCTCCAGCCTCGGACACCCAGGTGTATTGCTCGTCGTCATTGTTCTTGCTCGTCACCACCACCTTGTCCGCAACCAGATACGAAGAGTAGAAACCCACGCCGAACTGCCCGATCATGCTGATATCGGCGCCTGCCTGCAGGGCCTCCATGAAGGCCTTCGTGCCGGACTTGGCGATGGTCCCCAGATTGTTGATCAGGTCGGCTTTGGTCATCCCGATCCCCGTGTCCTCAATGGTCAGGGTCCCATTCGCCTTGTCGGGAATCAGGCGGATCTCTAATTCAGGCTCCGAGTCCAGCACGGATTTGTCCGTCAGAGACATGTAACGAATCTTGTCCAAGGCATCCGAAGAATTGCTGTCAAAGTGCGAAGGGTCTGTGAGCTCAGTGATCCAACTTGAAAGAAACGGTAAACCTGTCGCCCGTCAGGCTAGCTTCACTAGACAGAAACCAGCAGCGCCCCTCACATGATGGTGCAAAGGACTCAGACAGACAGAAAATCGTCAGAGGTGCAGGGCTAGACCGCAGTATCCAAAAAGAACTTGTGCGTTCAGAGCACGAGCATTTTCACCTACCTGATGAGTTCGCGAAGGAAAATTTCCTTGTTGGAGTAGAAGGTGTTGATAATCAGGGATAGCAGTTGATTGATATCCGCCGAGAAGGCAAATGTTTCGGCATCGCCAGACATGGTTGCTTCTCTTAGCTTACTCCGAAAGAATCTGTGTAGGCTGTTATGTATACATAGAGGAAACAGGGTAAGTATCTCGATGAAGGCCGGGCATGGGAATAGGACGGGAGTTCATTTGCCCCCCACCCTTCCCCTTCCTTAGGGGCGAAGACTTTCGTATTTAACCCGCCCATCATTTCACATCCAGTGACTACCTCCAACATTACGACGAAGGCGTGGGCAGACATATCTTCATCGACACGGGAAAATATTACTGGCCTCCTCGTGTCAAGGGTTGTTTTTATTTGGTGTCAAAAACAGTGCACCCTGCCCCACCCACACACCCACACAACGGCATGAGAAAATCCTTGTCTGCACCAAAAACCCTACAGAACTGACCGCACGTCAATAAACAGTACAACGCGAGAGAGTATATGTTACCTACAACGTTGCTCTCGCAAGCAAGTCGCTGTCTTACAGACTGCTTGCAAGAAATATCGCAAGAGGAAAAAGAAAGAAGCAGCCTTCGTTGCTTCCTGCGCTTTGTTCGAGCAAAAAAAGTGATGCACGCAGAGTTGAAATCCTTCCCCAATGCATACAGATTGAGTAATTTATGCTCTCAGAAGACATACCAAATGTACGCACCAGTACAAGCGTAGACAGTGAAAAAATGCCACCACCACTCAGAGAGACTGACGTCGAAAATAGAACAATTGTGGTGCCCACGGAACATGTCAGATATCCAGAACATTCGATGGCCTTCGTCGAAGGAGCCGTCGACCGTTCCGAGCTGTTCATCCCGCTCGTTCCGAGCCGTTTACCCCGACCGTTCCGAGCCGTTCTACTGGGACCGTTCCGAGCCGTCCAATCGGGACCGTCCCGTCGCCTCGGGGGCGATAGAGATCGCCGTCTGGAGAAGCTTTTGCTCGTTTTGTTTCCCTCGTGTCAAGGTTATGTCAAACTCACTGCTTTCTCCTTCCTCCTAATCTTACAAAGGGTTGAGGGATGGTGGCATTGGACCTGGACCTTGCTCTTATAATTCATGGCGGCTTTGAGGGTATCGTCGGCTTGATCCTCTTGTTGCAGCCGCACTATGTCTTTCCGTACATTGCTAGGCGTGCATCTTACAACAATAGTGAACGATCCCTCCTTCGGTGGTTCGCCTTCAGCATTATCGTCCAGGCTATTGTCGCATATGCCGCCATCATGAAACTCGACGCTAAAACGAAACGCATCATTTTGTCGGCCTTCCTCTTCTACCACTCTGTCATCGTAGTGGATGCATCCTATGGGTACTACTTGGAAGGCACGCTTGATGAGGCTGCCACGGGGTTACACGCGATTATGATGGTTGTGGTCGGGTTTTTATTAGCCGCCGGTGGACGACGTGCCCGAAGTTCGCCGCGGAAAACACGGTAAGAGACGGTGTGAATTTTCAAGAGTGCGTGAAAATGACAAGTTGGGTCTGATGGTGTGGGCATTAATTTACGAAGAATAAAAGAGCATGCAAAGAAAGAATCATCAACTTTGCCATTAAGCACGAATTACGACTAAAACGTGTATGACATTGACGAGAAAAATAGACTCTAAGATGATTTTATCGTACAAACCTCACCTTGTTGTTCTGATCCACTGCGGACTAAGCTTGACCGGGGCTAAGGGTTGTTAGCCGCGAGCTTTGAATGGCCGAAAGCGCAGAATATGGATGTATACCCGTCGTGCTCACAAGCTGTGAGTAGGTGAGGCTCTTTCCAGCCCCATTTCCCACACACAATTGCCCATTCATGGCCACTGCAAATCCCTCTATCACCTCTCCCGCGTGTGGGCCCAGATAGTGCAAGCCGAGCACGCAGTCATCCGATCTCCGCACCACCACCTTGAGAAACCCGTCCCTGGTCCCTTCTGGCCCCGTTCTTTCCGGGACGATGGCCCACTCCAAGGGTGTGAAAGAGGCTCGGTACACTTTCAAGTCCTTCCCCTCCACTACCGCCCTCGCCTGTGCCTCGCTCAGACCGACACAGGCGTACTCCCACAATGTCAGGATCCTTCGCGGTATGACAGCATCGTTTCCCCCTACTTGAGAGCTTCCGAACATTTTTCGGGCAAGCAATTTTCCTGCTTGAGCTGCACAAGTCGCCTGCTCCGGGCTCCCGGTGCGCACACTGCCAATCGCGTATATATGGGCCTGGGTCGTTTGCTCGCCTTGGCATCGCAATCTTCCATTCTCTGGGTCCACTGCCAAACCTATTCCGTCTGTATTCAAGGCCTCCAGGTCGACAATTCGGCCTAGGGCTGCGATGACGGTGTCAAACACGCATGCGTTCCCGCTCGAAAAAGTGACGCGCACCTTTTTCCGACCGCCCGCCTCCTCCAGAGCCAACGACAAGGGCACAACACCTTGCAAAAGGCGCAAGCGCCGGGCCTTTGTCAGGTGCTCTTCCAACTTCTCAACGCACTCTCTGTCGTACTCCTCGTCCTGGAGAATGGTGGAGCGTACCGCCAGCGTCACGGTATGGCCCATGCCTCGAAGAAGATCCGCGCACTCCACAGCGATGTGGCCGACACCCACCACACACGTCTCACCGGGTGCCCTCTCTAAGGAGAACAGCTCGTCTGTTGTGATTGCTAGCTCCCCCCCGGGGCAGTCTAGAGGCTGGGGCCGATCGCCCACTGCAATCACGAAGCGGGCTCCAGTCAGTCGCCCTGTGCCCCCGTGATCACCTTGAACGTCCAAGGTATGCGCGTCCCAAAATCGACCAAGCTTGTTAAAGTACGTCACACGCGCATCACGAAGCTTGAGACGGAGTTCAAACTTGAGGCGGCGGGTGTATGCTTGTACATTATCCCGCAGAATGGACCAAGAGTGGTGGTGCATCTGCTGTCTCTCGTCCTCTGCCTGCGTTGCTCTCTCGTCCTGCCTCGTTGCTCCCGATTCCACCCCAAACTCCCAACCAAACGCTGGCAAATCTACTGCAATCGTTTCGCCCAGAGCGCTTCCTATGTGGAATAGATGGCGCGGAATGCAACTCGCATTTACGCTTGTACCCCCTAGTCCCCATGCAGCACCTCGGGGAGAGGGGTTTTTATAATCCAAAAGTAAAACTCGAGCGCCTAAAAGGGATGCCTCCTCGGCACAAGCACAACCTCCGCTACCTCCACCGATCACAATCAAGTCATAATCGTATGTATGTTGCTTGTCGAAGCCGTCGGGAGCCTGCAAAACCTCCGTCTCGGTATCCTCTGCCCGGCTGACCCCGCCGACGCTTTTGTCAACAACGAAATTATGCCGACAGAAGGCAATCGTATCATCGCAACCCCCTAAAAATGTGCCATTCAGTACGACAAACGGGCTAGAAGTATGCGCTTGCGCTCGCGGGTCCGCATTAAATTGAGGCGCCATCTTGCGCTCAGACAACCAAGCCCTGTAGGCGTCTCGAGTTGGAAAGTTTTGCTCCAGGCATCGTATGTAGCCATCTGGATATAACAATGTCAGTGCCGATACCAGCTTGGTAGCTTTTTGAAAAAAACTGCACGAATTATAACCCCCTACCTCGAACGTGAACTCAAGGGGAGGCTTCGTCCGCATTTTCTGCGGCAACTCGTCGGAAGGTGGGACGTGCGCAATTATCGATCCAGCATCTAGTCCATCCGGAATATTAGTACGGGGGAAATTCTCGCTCATGGGTAGCGCTAGTCTGGATGGCAGGAATTATGGCACCTTTCCATCAGTTTATGCGCGGATTATACGCTTTTTTAAACGCTCCGTCTTCAACGGCGATCTTACGGTACGTGTCCCCAGCCTTTCACCCGTGCCTGCCCTTTTCCCGATCGTGTTATGCACCTCCATGAGACTAATGACATCTTAATCAACAGAGAACGTCATGCTGTATGCCTCGGCCGGCTGGGATGGGCGTTCCTGTCAAGTAGCCTTTGTGGTCAGTGTGCTTATCTTAGTTCGCGCAAGACTGCCTCAAGCCTACTCCTCATCTCGCCCTGCCAGCTTCATCTCTGCCGCATTCAAAAATCGTGGAGGCCTCTTCACGACCAACATAAGGGTACAAAGGAGCCTACTCTTTCCTCGGACGTCTGTGGCTGTCTGTGACACTCGACGTAAAAGAAAGCTCCACTACGATGTACCCAAACCCGATTCGAATGACGGAAACTTCGATAATTGGGAGTTCGGGGTCAACGCGGGATGGAGTGGAGAGAACAACGGTCGCAGTCTTAGAATAAAGCAACATGGTGACGGTTCTACTCAAAGTGTCGGTAAAGAAGCTGAAGAAAGGGAGGGTGAAAATCACAATATGGATCACGAGGAGGAGGATGACCGACATATCCGAGACGTGGCTGCTGCGACAGAGTGCCTATCCAGATTCTGTACTGCTGCTCGTTTAGAGCGTTTGCGAGATATTGTGAACAAGCGCACCAAATCTGTCCAATTTGTCTTCGAAAATGTCGCCAACCCCAACAATCTATGGGCGTGTCTTCGATCTCTGGATGCTTTCGGAGTTCAGTATGCACACGTCATCCTCGATACTGCTCACTACCGCAAACCGCACCGCCTCGCTCAAGCAAAGAGCGCTATGGGCTCACAAAAATGGTTGACCGTCAGGGAGCACCCGAGCGCGTCAGCTTGCGTGGCCGCATTGAAGAGAGAGGGATATTACGTCTTGGCGAGCGACTTGAAGCCGGGCACGTCCCCGAAACCAGTGCAGGAGGTGAATTGGGCGGCTCAGAAGGTGGCGATTGTGATGGGGAACGAAGAAAGGGGCATCACGGAGGAAATGCGCTCCTTATGTGACGGGACGTTCCAGATTCCGATGATGGGCTTCGCGGAAAGCTTCAATTTATCCGGGAGTACTGCAGTGACGTTGGCTTTCGTGAGCTCCATGGGAGGTCTGAAGCACGGAGACCTGCCGACAGCCGAGAAGAACCTGTTGTTGCTACGGTGGCTGCTGAGATCGGTGCCGCAAGGGTCGGCGATCTTGAGGCGGGAGGGTTTGCTGATTGAGGACGAGCGTTTCTTGCCGACATCTAAGGCAGTGCTTGGTTACAACCTAGGGGGGTAAGCGTCGCAGGCAATGCCAGGCCGAAACTGAAACAGTTTGAACCCGAGACATACGGGAAATGTGAATAATTGCCTAGGACGGGAAAGCCAAAAGAAAGACATACGAAACGTAGAAAATCGAACGAGAAATCTGGAAGCTCCGAACTTCACATTTGTGACCTTTTCCGCCATGAGACGACTAGGCAGTCGTCAGTAAGGTCAATTTCTGCCCGTCAATACAGGACAAATGAGTCAAAAGAGTGTTAATGTCTTCGTACGTATCCATCAAATATCGACAATCGTGGGCCGCCATCATCCAAGAACATAACTCGACGCCGCGATAGACACGTGTGTTGCACTCTCTCGGGGAGAAGCTTTTACATTCAAAGAGTCACCAACTTGCGCGGATCAGGGAGGGAAGCGGACTCTTGGTCAGGGTAAGCCCCCCCGCCGCCGTCCCCGTTTGCGTCCTGGTGGAGGGGCATCTCGTGATCATGCGCCCCCCGTGGCTGGTCCTCAACCAGCCCCTCCTCCCGAAAGCTAGCCTCGTGAACCACTCCTGCGTGGTGGGAATGTTCTTGCGGGTGGTGGTGCTCCAAATCCACAGGCACGCCGGCCTCCATGGCCATGCTTGCCAGCGAGGCCATCCCGCCTCCGTCCTCCGCGTCGGGTCCCTCCACGTGGTAGACCCCGTACTCGCCGGATTCCTCCCCTCCTCCCACCAGGTGCACGTCCTGTCGGTCCGTCGGTCCGTGCTGTAGGAAAAACTCAGGCTGGGGCCCCGCCTCTCTCGAGGCGGAGGGACTCAGATCCTCCCTACGGACATGGTCACCGCCGTGGGAAAAAGGAGGGTTCTGGGGCGCGACCAGGTGCAGG
>Ga0209925_1000418_pt1 | contig 21950 bp, 18 predicted proteins | sample SalPonR2_A_D1_MG_FD_185702 | JGI IMG/M metagenome (GOLD analysis project Ga0209925, IMG submission 185702) | Salt pond soil microbial communities from South San Francisco under conditions of wetland restoration - Salt Pond MetaG R2_A_D1_MG... ... | reverse complement strand
TCAGAAATCGAGTTTGTCAATAGGTCTAAAGTACTAAATTAATAGGGATATTAGCAGTTCTTGTGGAGGTGAAAAAAGTAAGTAAGGGCCGTGAGCCCTTATATATAGAGTGATGATTTAGCCGAGAAGATTAAAATTACCATAAGGAGGTGATTTAGAAATAATATTTCAGATTAAAAATATTTTTGGTATTTAATCAGAAAGTGAAAGTTGAGAAGTTAGTAGATTAGCATAGTTTTATGTCTAATGTGTTTTATAATAATTTTGCAATAATACATTAATCAAAGGAGGAGTTTAATTGAGTAGTGAAAAAAATCTTCTTGAAGTAAAACCTCTTAGAAACCTAAAGTTTTGGCATATTTGGGCTCTTGGAGTAGGTTCTGTTGTAGGTGATGGGATTTTTCTCTTATTAGGTGAAGGTATACAAACTGCCGGACCAGCTTCTATCGTGTCATTTTTTATAGCTGGAGTTTTACAGTTATTCTTAATGCTTGCACTTGTTGAACTAGCTGTAGGGATGCCTTCTGCAGGTGCTATGGGGCCCTGGGTTAAGAGGTTTTTTGGTCCCTGGTGGGGTTTTCTTGCAGGTTTTTCCTGGGCATTTGCTTGGATTATTGTTGGTGGTGCTATTTCTTTAGCACTCGGTAGATTTTTATCTTATTATATTCCAATTAATGAACTTGTGCTGGCTGCTATAGCAGTATCAATATTTGCTATATTAAACATACTTGGTAGTTTAATAGCTGCTCGAGCCCAAATGTGGATGACATTTGGACTGGTTGGGGTCATGGCTGGATTAGTTGTTTTTGGATTTCCAGAAGCAATAAAAGGAATACCTGAAAATTTCACTCCATTTTTACCTGAAGGATTAGAGTCAATGTTTTTAGTAATACCAATGGGTGCATATGCCTTTATGGGAACTGCAACATTAACTACTGCCGGTGCAGAATGTGAAGATGTTAGAGATTTACCTCGTGCATTAGTTTGGGCGAGTGTAACATTTATTGTACTATATATCGGCGCTCAGTTTATTGCCTTGGGAACAGTGCCTTGGCAAGAATTATCAATGGCTGAATCTCCTTTTGTAACTGCTGCAGCTAGAATATTTGGTAGTGTTGGGGGAGGAATTATTAATTTCGCAGCTATACTGGCAGCTTCAACTTGTCTATTGATGGGGACATTTTATTCTGCTTCCCGTATCCTTTTCAGTGAAGCTAGAAAAAAAAGAATGCCCAAATTTTTTGGGAAGCTACATCCAAAATTAAGGACACCAATATGGGGCATAGTATTTATTTGGGCAGCTAATATTGCATTTATTATAATTGCAAAATTCAACACAGATTTTGTATATGTAACATTGACAATGCAATTTACTGTTGCTGTTTTTATATCTATGTTATTATCAATCTTTTCTGCTATAAAATACAGAAAAGAATTTCCAGAAGAAGTTTCAAATTTATCATTTAATATGCCATTACCAAAACTCACATTTACTATAGCTATAGGCGGTACCTTATTCACCATGTATTATGCATTTAAAGGTTCTCCTTTAGTTATACCATTATCACTTGTTTGGATTATTCCACTTTATATTTGGTTTAAGACCAGACCAGAAGAAGCTAAAAAAGCAGATATCACAGCATAAAATTAAAAATCGCGGGAAGAGTTCTAAATCTTCCCGCTTATTTCCTACTGTTTTATAATTTAACCTTATATTTATTAGAAAATAGATTATAAAAAAGTGTAATAAATCTTAACTCATTAAAGAGTAAGAAGGAGGATTAAGTAAAAATGAGTGTAAAAGATTTAATTGATAGAGATGAAAAGGTAATAGGTACTTCAATGAAGATAAGATTATTCCCCCTTGTAGCAGATGAATCTAAAGGTAGTACAATAACAGATGTGGATGGAAATGATTATTTAGACTTTTCTGCTAATTGGGCTGTAGCTAACACAGGATATGGACATCCAGAAATAGTTAAATCAGTTGAAGAGCAAATTGAAAAAAATAGTTTTGCTTCTTTTACCACAACTATTACCGAGCCGTCGGTAAAATTAGCTGAAGATTTAATAAAAAAAGTGCCCGGAGATTTCAAAAAGAAAGTATGGTTTGGGTTATCAGGGTCTGATGCTAATGACTGTATTTCAAAACTGGCTCCAATAGCCAATGATAGAGCTCGGTTAATATCATATTTTGGGGCATATCATGGACAAACAATGGGCTCATTATCCCTTTCAGGACACACAGCTCAGGCAAAGTTTATTGGCAGTGGAAATGTAACAAAAATACCATATCCATATTGTTATCGTTGCCCATTTGATAAAAAAGAAAGTGAATGCAATCTTGAATGTTTAAAATTTTTAGAAAATCAAGTATTTACTTCTGTATCTCCGCCTGAAGATACAAGTGCTATCTTACTTGAAGCTCTTCAATGTGATGGGGGTATTGTGCCTGCCCCTGACAAATATTTACAAGAATTAAGAAAAATTTGTAATAAGCATGGTATTTACTTAATATTTGATGAAGTAAAAATTGGAGTAGGAAGGACAGGTAAGTTTTTTGGATTTGAAAAATCTGATGTAGTTCCTGATGCAGTAGTTTTTGGAAAACCGATTGCTTCTGGTATGCCGTTAAGTGGAGTTATAGGAAGAAGTGAAATTTTAGATGCGGGTGTGGCTACACATCTATTTACGACAGCAGGTAATCCAGTAAGTGCTGCAGCGGGACTAGCAACAATCAATGTTGTTGAAAAAGAAAAATTAATGAACAAAGCACAAGAAGTAGGAGAATTTTTACACGATAAGCTACAAGATCTAAAAAATAAATATGAAATAATAGGAGATATAAGAGGTAGAGGACTTGTTCAAGGAGTCGAACTAGTAAAAGATAGGAAGACAAAAGAACCTGCTAGTAGAGAAACTGCTAAAATTAGTTTCAGGGCTTTCCAAAATGGACTAATTGCACCTTATGTAGGTATTCACTCTAATGTATTAGAATTCACTCCACCCCTTGTTATTACTAAAGATGAGATAAGCAAAGGAATAGATAAGTTAGATCTAGCTATAAAAGAAGTAAAAGAAGGTAAAATTACTGAAGATGATTTAGCACGTTATGCAGGATGGTAAATCAATGGAGGTTGATGTTAATGAATGTAAAAGATATTCCTGTAATTGATAATCATAGTCATCTATTTGATGTCAGTGATAAAAATCGTGAAATGATTAATATATTGAGTTTATCGCTTAATGAGATACCAGAAAAACAGCTTAAAAACTCTCTTATTTATCACAAATATATATCTGAATTAAAAGATCTGCTTGATTTTGAAGGAGGTTATGATGATGTATTAACTAAACGTAAAGGATTATTGGAAACTGATTATAAAGGATATGTGAAAAGATTATGCCAAGATGTAAATATACGTACTTTTATAATTGATTTGGGTTATAAGCCTGCAAGTGTTAGTTTGGAAGATTTTGAAAACATTTTACCTTGTGATGTTAAATATATGTATAGAATTGAAAGTATTGTTGATGAATTATGGGAAGATAAAGTTTCCTTTAAAAAAGCAGAAGAAAGATTTTATGATGAAATAGAGAAAGCTAAATCAACACTTGATGTCGTAGCTATTAAAAGCATTATTGGCTATCGTACAGGTCTTAATATTGAGAAAAAAGAGAGGTCATTGATGAAAAAAGAAAATTATACTGAAAAAGAATTCAGAGATTTCTTTTTTATTTCAGCTTTAGAGAAAGCTGGACAATTAAATATTCCAATGCAGGTTCATGCTTCTTTTGGAGAGTCTAATATAGATCTCTTAAAAAATAATCCATTAAAACTAAAAAGTATTATTGATGATCCCAAATATAGCAAGACGGATATTGTACTTGTACATGGTGGTTATCCTTATAGTTTTGAAGCAGGTTATCTTGCTGCTATGTATCCTAATATTTATCTAGATATGTCCGAAATGGTTCCTTTTGTTCCTTTAGGGATGAAGAAGGGATTACGCGATATGATAGACATGTGTCCGTTTAATAAACTGATGTTTGGTTCAGATGGATTTGTTTTACCTGACATTCATTGGCTGGCAGCAAGGATGGCAAAAAAGGAAATGTTAAATATTGTTAAAGAACTTATTGAAGAGGATTACTTTAATGAAAAATATGGACAGGAAATATTAGAAATGGTATTCTGGAAAAATGCTAAAAAGGTTTATAACATATAAAAAGGTGTTGGCGACTTATGGAAGGTTATAGAACCTGGTTGGAAATAAACAAAGAAGCAATATATGAAAATGTAGATAAGATCAAAGGTGATTTTTTAAAAGATCAGTATCTAATGGGGGTAGTAAAAGGAAATGCTAACGGATATGGGACGGTTTTATATTCTCAAACCCTTCAAAAGGCTGGTGTTGATTGGTTAGGATTAACGAATATAAAAGAGGCTTTGACTATTCTAAAAGAAGGAATCAAATTACCAATTTTAATCTTATGTGATATCCCTTATTCATATATTAATATTGCTTTAAAAAAACAGATTCGATTGACTGTATACGATAAGAGGACAGTTAAAAGAATTAAAAACAAGGCAAAAAACTTAAATTTATCAGCTAAGGTCCATATTAAAATTAATACGGGATTAAATAGGATAGGGGTTTCACCTGATAATTTTACAAAACTTGCTGAGACTATAAAAAATTCACCTCATATGGAAATAGAAGGAGCTTTTACTCAATTTTCTACTACCCATCATTTTAAAAAAGAGAAAACAAGAAAGCAGTTAAATTTATTCTTGGGGCTAATAGAAGAAGCAAAAAATATTGGTATTGATATTCCAATATTACATGCAGCATCAACTCCTTCAACTCTAAAAATGCCCGAGACTCATTTGGATATGGTTAGAGTCGGAATAGGTTTGGCTGGCCTATATCCGAGCAAAGAGTATAGAAAAATTATTGATTTAAAATTTCCTCTTGCCTGGAAATCAAAAGTTTGCCAAGTGAAATTGGTAAAGCAAGGCGAATATGTAGGCTATGATGATGGATATAGATGTCAGAAAAAAACTTTGATTGCAACAATACCTGTTGGCACTGCAGATGGATTAACTATAAAATTAGCAGGTAGAGGCTATATCTTAATTGATGGTCAAAGATATGATATAGTTGCTGTTTCTATGAACCATATAATGGTGGATTTAAAAGAAGTTGATGGTAAAATAAAAAAAGGAGATGAAGTTGTTATAATTGGTAAACAAAAAAATTCATTTATAGATCCTGCTCATATTGCTAAAAAGATAAATCTAGATATGGAAGAGTATCTGTGCCATATTAATCCAATGTTACCAAGGATATATTATTAAATTAATAGGAGGATGATTAAATTGGAAAAAGAAGATATTTTAAAAATTGTTGAAGAAGAAGATATACAAATAACAAGATTACTTTATATTGATAATGATGGTATTATTAGAGGCTATTCTTCTAAAAAAGAAAGTTTAGAATCTGCTGTTAATCAAGGTTTCTGCATTGCTTCAGGAATGCCTTATTTTACTGCCTTTGATGAGTTAGTAGATGGTAGTAATTTGGGGGCAGTAGGAGAGTTCCGTATTGTTCCTGATCTTGATACTTTTAAAGTATTACCATATGCGAGAAAAAATGCAGCTTTAATTTGTGATATTAAAGAGCAAACTCTTGAAGATAGTGGAGTATGTGCTAGAACAATATTAAAAAATATTATTGAGGACAGTGAGTTTGAACCATATGCAGCATTTGAGAATGAATTCTATTTTCTAAAGCATGATGAACAAGGAGAATTGCAACCAGCTGATAATAGTATTTGTTATACTACCAAAGGCATGAATGAAATGAATGAAATCACTTTAGATGTATTAGAAGCATTAGATAAACAGAATATTGAAATTGAAAAATATCATCCTGAATATGGTCCGGGTCAACAAGAATACTGTTTAAAATATGATAAGATTTTAAATATGGCTGATAAACAGATATTTTTCAGAGATACAATAAGAGGCATTGCAGAAAAACATGACTTGATTTCTACTTTTATGCCAAAACCATTTAATGGTCTTGCAGGTAGCGGAGCACATATAAATCTAAGTTTATGGAAAAATGGAGAGAATATATTTTATGATGAAAATGATGCACATGCTTTAAGTGAAACGGCATATTATTTTATAGGTGGAGTTTTAAAGCATATAAAAGCAGTTTGTGCATTTACTGCATCAACTATAACTTCATATAAAAGATTACAACCACATAATTGGGCTTCTGCTTATGTTTGTTATGGCCATAATAATAGAGAGGCGGCAGTAAGAATTCCTTCTACAGATTTCAATCGTCAGATGCAGTCTAAAGATAGTACTAGAATAGAATTTAAGCCAAATGATCCTTCTAGTAATCCCTATTTAGCCCTAGCAGCAGTTTTAACTGCTGGTTTAGATGGTATCAAAAACAAAATAGATCCGGGGGAATCCGTAGAAATTGATCCTAGTAATTTGAGTGAAGAAGAAAAAGAAACTAAAAACGTTAGCTCTCTACCACGGGATTTAAGTAGAGCTCTCGATGCCCTTGAAGAAGATAAACTTTTTAGGGAGGTATTTGGTGAAACTATGATCAGTGAATACTTAAAAATGAAACGGCAAGACTGGTCAGATTTCATGAATCATGTTACTTCCTGGGAAAAAGATAAATATGTAGAGATATTTTAAATATAAAATTAATAGGGAATATATTTATTGAAAAAAGGCATAATAGGAGGATATAGAAGTGGATCAGTTAGAAAGAAAACTATTTGCTACAAGTGAAGAGATTTCTCAGGAATTAATTGAGCTGAGAAGAGAAATTCATAAAAATCCAGAACTAGAACTAGATTGTTATGAAACATCTAAATTATTATTAGAAAAATTAAAAGGATTGAATTTAGATATAAAACATGGTATAGCTAATACAGGTATTACAGCGTTATTAAAGGGGAAGAAGAAAAAACCAGTATTAGCAATAAGGGCTGATATAGATGCCCTACCTATTGAAGAAGAAACAGGATTACCATTTGCTTCTCAAAACAAGGGTAAGATGCACGCTTGTGGACATGATGGACATGCAACTTTGGTCTATGGAGCTGCAAAAATTTTAAGTGAACATAGAGATTTACTTGAAGGATCTATAAAATTCATATTTCAACCAGGAGAAGAATATCCTGGCGGAGCAAAGATTATGATTGAAGAGGGAGTATTAGAAAATCCTAAAGTAGATGCTTTGATTTCCGGCCACATTTTTCCAGGAATAAAAAATGGTAAAATAGGAATCAGATATGGTGCTTTAACAGCCAGAAATGATGAATTCACAATAGATATAATGGGGGAAGGTGGACACGGGGCACATCCTGATAGTACCCAGGATACTATTGTAACTTCCTCGTTATTTATAGTTGAATTACAGACTATTGTTTCTCGCATAACTGATCCTGTGAAACCACTTGTGATTAATGTCGGCGAGATATCTGGAGGTGGTGGACATAATGTTGTACCTAAAAAAATTACTTTAAAAGGTACAATTAGAAGTATAGATAAGAAGACAAGAGATATAGCTATAGAGAAAATAGAAAAGCTATTAGAGGGACTTAAAATGTCATATAATATTAAATATAATTTTGAATTAGTTCCTGGAGAGCCACCACTTTATTGTGATGAAAATTTAACAAAAAATACAGAAAATATACTAATGAAGATTTTACAAGATAAAGATTTAGTAAAAATAGATGAACCTTCATTAGGATCAGATGATTGTGCATTTTTTTCTGAAAGGATACCAGTTGTTTATATTAGATATGGTAGTTTTGATGAAAAAAAAGGTTATACAAATGATTTACATACTCCTTCTTTTGACTTTGATGAGAATTTATTATTAAAAACATCTAAAATTTTAAGTTATCTGTCTATTAATCTGTTAAAAAAGATATAATCAATTAAATATAATAATATTAACTAAATAATATAAGAACATAGTTATTACTTTGTAATTAGGACAATAAGTTTATTTAAAATTACTTATTAAAAATAAATAATTAAAACTCCTAGTTAGGTTGGAATTTTTTAAGGATTAATAACTTTAAGATTTCGAGCTAATTATAAAAGGAGCCCCTTTTTTAATTTGCATCCCCTTAGGTAGACAGATTAAATAAAAAAACTGTTTACTGAAAGGGGATTTTCCTTTGTAGATATTATTTTTCATTAAATAAGCAAGTTTCATAAAAATAAGCCTTGAAATGACAGTAATTATTGGGGCGTAAAAAAGGTTTCACCTTTATTTTTGTTGAATATATTTAATAGCAAATAAAAATACACGCAAAAAGAAGCTAAACTATTACCTATATTCGACAAATGAGCTTATTTTCCTTAGAAGATTTATTCAAACATCAAAGAAAAACAAGATTAGAATTGATTTTTGAAAATATTGACTTATTCAAACCACTAATAAGTTGTCGAATAATTTAAAAAGGGGTCCAATTAATACTCTATCCAACCAATTATTAGTGTATTTTTGGCTCAAGGGGTTGAAAATATGCCTATAGAGCTGACCATGTTCGCAGGTTTAAGAGCTATTCTGCCTTCAGTTATGTCTTTGGTTTTGGATTTTACGGTAAAGTGCCAAGTTAAGTTACCTTGTCCTATTAATTTGAAACATTAGTAAAGTCTGATTGTTTAGAAAAAAATTTTCAATTATTGGATAAAGCAAATCCATTAGACCTAATTAACTCTGAAAAAACAGCTATTGATGCTTCCAAATTAAAATCATATGAACGAGCTATACCAAAATCTCATTTTGATGAAAACGATTGTGGTAATATAAATTGGGGAACTAAGTTTGATAGCTTAAAAAAACAAGATATCCTGGTTCAACTGAAAGTATACCTGACCGTTGATACTAAAAGTGAACTTACAATTGCTGTTAATTTTCCACGAATAATGAAACTAAATGTAATCAGACATAAAAAAGGTAAGTGAAGAATTAAATGTGAACAGACTAAATATCGGACCATGGACTCGTATTATTATTTTAATAGTATCTATAAAATATACTATTTAATTACAATGAACAGCCTGTGTACCTATCAACAAAAGAAATGCTAAACAGCCTCCCGCTGAATCACGATTTTGATTGCATTCCCTGCTGAACTGCTGACCATAAAGTGGTTTACTGAGGTTATTACAATGAAGTTAATAAATTTAGATGTCTTGATGCCTGCAGTAAAGTAAATTGTGTCCATGGATCTGCCTGGTGTTCTAATTCTAATTATGGACATGTAACTAAGACGAGACCCAAAATTTATCTCAGATATATTTTGTCATGATATCGTAGATCTAAAACCTGACAGAAGATATATTATAAAAGGACTAGCGTAGAACGTAACTTTACAAGGTTAAAAGAAAATCTAAGTTTGAAAAATATCAGAGTCAAGGGTAAAAAGAAAGTAAAAAACCATATTTTATTAAACTGTAACACTTTAATCACTGCCAAGATTACGTTAGAAAGATTAAATAATCAAGGAAAAGAAAAGGGAGTCTAATTTAATTTTTTTAAAAATATTACAACAGTTTCTAGGGTAAGTAGATTTTAATTTAGATGAAATAAGTTGTAAATAAATATATTTAAAAATATTCATATTATTAGATAAAATTTTGATTTATCTATTTATATTTTTCTGATTGTATTAAAAGGGAATTATGAAAAAGCCTTAATTGATTATCTCACAGAAAAAATGGAGTAGTAACTACTTATCTTGTCAAAATTATAAATAATGATGTGAAAATCAGCATTACCAATAATGCACCTGAAAATAAGATTGAGGAAATCGAAAATGCAAGTGACGAAGTAGTAATATATGGAATAAGTATTTAGGTTAAAGTACAAAATAAAGCAGAAGAATTAAAAAAACTAGCCTTACTCAATTTGATAAAGAACACATAATATAAGATCATGAATTTATCATGGACTAGGCAAGAAGAGCACAGATATTTTATGATTACGGGGAGATTTATTTTGAGTATCTATACAGTGAAGAACAGTGAAGAGTTTTCCATCAAAGAAAAGATCGACAAGATCGCTAAAGTGATCTATGGAGCGGATGGAGTAGATTACAGTTCGGCGGCCGAGAAACAGATCAGTACCTTTGAAAAACAGGTTATGGTGATCTACCGATCTGTATGGCCAAGACCTAAAACTCCATATCTGATAAGCCAGAGATTAAGGGAAGACCGACTGACTTTACGGTCTCAGTCTCCCAGGTAACCCTTTCAGCCGGGGCCGGCTTTTTAGTACCTTCGACCGGACCGGTACTTAAGATGCCCGGTTTACCGAAGAGACCTTCCGCTGAAGATATAGATATCGATGAAAATGGTAAGATAACTGGACTGTTCTAAATAAATGAACCGGGGTTAAGTTTAATAGCTTAACCCCACCCTCTCAAATTGCAGGTATTTTTAAGGGGCAATTTGGATTTTACTCTTGACAAATAGGCTAAAATATATTACTATAAATAAGGATTGAAACGCTGACATATTAAGTTTTAAAGCGTTTTTAAATTAAATAACACATATTTGGAGGGGTGCCCGAGTGGCTAAAGGGAGCAGACTGTAAATCTGCCGGCGATGCCTACAGAGGTTCAAATCCTCTCCCCTCCACCATTATATATTTTATATAAACCAGGCGGAAATAGCTCAGCTGGTAGAGCATCTCGTTGCCAACGAGAAGGTCGCGGGTTCGAGTCCCGTTTTCCGCTCCATTTTTTATATTAAATAGTGTGAAAATTGCAAAAACTATATTTTAAATATTAATTGGGGTGTTATAATGTCTATTTCCTATGAAGCTGGTGAAGATTTTTATAAAAACTGGATTATTGAAGAAACAGCCTTTAAAAAAGAAAATCAAGCGAAATTTGAAACAATTTTTAGTCTAGGAAATGGATATATGGGACTTAGAGCCAGTGCAGAAGAAACATATCCTAAGGAAAGACGCGGTTTCTATATTGCCGGTATATTTGATGAATTTTCCGGTGAAGTAACGGAAATGCCGAACTTGCCGGACTGGATTAGAACTGAAATTTACATTAATGGTGAACTATTTAAATTAGATAAGGGACAAATATTCGAATATAGTCGCAAACTAAATTTAAAAGACGGTTTGCTTATCCGAGATTTCCATTGGGAAAGTCCAAATGGTGAGATGGTCGAATTTTCCTTTGAAAGATTTATTTCGCTAAATAATCTACACACCGGTGTTTCTAAGATTGAGATAAAACCGTTAAACTTTTCGGGAGAGATTAAACTTATTTCAGGCTTTGACGGACGGGTTAGCAATAGTGGGACTCAACACCTAAAAGAAGGTGAAAAAAGATTAATTGAAGATTATATCGTATATCAGCCTGAAACCCAGCAGTCTGAAATAAAGATGAGCTTTGGTTTACACCATGATTTTTATAAAAATCAGGAGAAATTTGAACCCCAAAAAGATTTTAAAGCGGAGCGCAGAAGGATTAAAAGGGTATATGAATTTAACTTAAAACAAAAAGAAAAAGCCACCATAATTAAAAGATTAAGCGCTTTTACTAATAAGGATAAAGATTTTCGAGAAGATGAAGATTTAGAAGATAAAATGATAGATAATTTAATAAATATTAGAGATACAGCTTATAAAGAATTAAAGGAAAACCACTTACAGAAATGGCGTTCAGTCTGGGAAGAAAGCGACTTCAAAATTTCAGGTAGTGATTTTGACCAATTAGCCCTACGTTTTGCTATATTTCATTTAATCCAGATGATCCCTGTCCATGACGACAGGATAAGTATTGCCGCCAAAGGCTTAAGTGGGGAAGGATATAAAGGTCATGTATTTTGGGATACTGAAGTATTCATTTTACCTTTCTTCATCTACACCCATCCCGAAGTAGCCAGAAATCTATTAAAATATCGGTATCATACACTTGCGGGAGCTCGTCAAAAAGCGCAAAATAACGGTTATCAAGGTGCTATGTTTGCCTGGGAAAGTGCTGAAACCGGCCAGGAGACCACACCTAAATATGGAGCGGTAGATATCCTAACGGGAGAGGAAATTAGAATCTGGTGTGGAGAAATTGAACAGCATATCACTGTTGATATTCAATATGCTTTTGATCAATATTTCCAGGCGACCGGAGATATTGAATTCATGAAAGAATATGGTTTTGAAGTTTTCCTTGCAAGTACTAGGTTTTGGGCTTCCCGTTTGGAATACAATCAAGGCCAGGATAGATATGAAATCAATAATGTGATGGGCCCGGATGAATACAAAGAACATATCGATAATAATGCTTTTATCAATTATATGGTTCACTGGCAGTTTGAAAAGGCCCTTGCCTATATAAAATATCTAAAAAAAGAAGAAGAAGCTTATCTAAATGAAATAAAAGACGAGCTTAACTTAAAAGAAGAAGAAATAAAAGACTGGGCTAACAAACGAGATAATATCTTTATTCCAAAGTCCGATGATAATAACATTATTCCCCAATTTGAAGGGTTTCAAGATTTAAAAGAAATAGACTTAACAAAGTATAAGCAGGGGGATGTGGGAGATATATTTGATGACTTAGGTTGGGAAGAGATTACTGAGTCAAAAGTTTCTAAACAGGCTGATGTAGTTATGTTAACCCATCTTTTAGAAGAAGTATTTGATGAGGAAATCATTAAAGCCAACTTTGATTATTATGAACCCCTAACCCTACATGATTCTTCTTTAAGTCCAGGAATTCACGCTGCAGTTGCCGCTAAATTAGGTGAAATTGATAAGGCATATAATCTTTTCCAGAGGGCTGCCCGAATTGATCTAGGCAGAAATATGGCAAGTAGTGATGCCGGCTTACATGCCGCTTCTCTCGGGGCATTATGGCAGTCTGTTGTATTTGGATTTGCTGGACTTAGATTAAAAGGAGACGTTCTTCAAATCGATCCTCACTTACCAAATAGATGGAATATGGTTAGTTTTAATATTAATGTAAAACAGAATAAATACAAGGTTTCTATTACCCAGGAAAATATTAAAATAGAAGCTATCAATATTAAGGAAATAATACCAATCCAGGTTAATAATCAAGTATATGAGATCGAAGATTCTCAAAAAATTAAATATTAATCCACCCATAAAGGACATCCGTTAGGATGTCCTCTTGTACTCTCTAAAATGTGGATATAATGACAAATTTGTGTTATAGTATATGTTAAGTATTAATAGTGGAGGCATACTTTATGGAGAAAAAGACAAATTATTTATATATAATATTGGCAATAATCGCCTTACTATTTGTAGTAGGGATAATATCATTAAGTTTTGGTTCAATTAATCTTTCCCCTCTTAAAGTTTTAAAAATAATATTCTTCGGGGAAGATGTAAAACAGTCCTTAAATGTAATAATAAAGCAGATCAGATTACCGAGGATTATATTGAGTTTTTTAGTGGGAGCCGGTCTTTCTATTGCTGGAGTAGTCTTTCAGGGTGTTATCAGAAACCCGATGGTAGACCCCTATATCGTTGGTATTTCGGCCGGGGCCGGTACAGGTGTCACCCTGGCTATCGTTTTGAATTTGCAGATAAGTTTTCTTTTCTTTAATACAATACCACTGATGGCCTTTTTTGGTTCCCTTATCACGGTTTATATTGTTTATAACTTAGCGAAAACCAAAGATAAGGTACCGGTTGTTACCTTTCTTTTAGCCGGGGTAGCGGTCGGTTTTGTCTTAAATGCGGTCATGTCTTTTTTTATGGTTATAGGGACCAGGGACTTAAGTAAGATTGTTTACTGGTTATTGGGTAGTTTATCAACTGCTAGCTGGCAAGATATAAGGTTAATGTTACCCTATTTTGTAGTAGGCAATTTCATAATAATTTTCTTTTTAAAAGATCTAAATTTGATATTATTAGGGGAAAGGGATGCCCAGCATTTAGGTGTAGATGTTGAAAAAAGCAAAAGGTATCTGATAATCGGGGCTTCCCTGGTTACTGCTTCTGTTGTTTCAGTGAGCGGTAGTATCGGTTTTATTGGTTTAATTGTACCTCATATTGCCAGAATGCTGGTTGGACCTGACCATAAAAAGCTGTTTCCAACAGCTGCAATCTTAGGCGGGATATTCTTAATTGTAAGTGATGATTTAGCCCGCATCTTATTAGCTCCCATGGAGATACCGGTCGGAATAATTACAGCCCTTACCGGCGGCCCTTACTTTATATATTTACTAAGAAAACAGAAAAAAGAAATATGGTGATGAAGATTGCTAAAGCTAGAAAATATTAATTTTTCCTATGCAAAACAGAAAATACTACATGAAATTAATTTTCATTTAAAAGAGCATGAGTTTATTGGTATTATCGGGCCGAATGGTTCCGGTAAGTCTACGTTACTTAAGAATATCAGTAAGTTACTGGATCCTGATGAAGGCTATATTTATCTTGATAAAAATCTTTTAAATGATTATTCATATCAAGAACTGGCCAAGAAGATGGCAGTGGTCCCCCAGGATACAAATGTCAGCTTTAATTTTACTGTCTATGATCTCGTTATGATGGGTAGAAACCCCTATCAGGACCGCTGGGGGCGGGTAAGTAAGGAAGACAAAAAGAAAGTGGAAGAAGCCTTACAATTAACCGATACAGCCAAGTTTAAGGATAAATCTATTAAGAACTTAAGTGGTGGGGAAAGACAGCGGGTAATCATTGCCCGAGCAATTGTCCAGGAGCCGGAACTTTTACTTTTGGATGAACCAACCGCCAGTTTGGATATAAATTACCAGAGAAATATCTTTGATTTGATCTCTGATTTAAATGAAGAATTAGAGATGGCCGTTTTAGCGGTTTCCCATGATCTGAATTTGATCAGCCAGTACTGTGAGAGGTTAATTCTCTTACACAAAGGCAAGATTTACAGTATGGGAGAAGTAGAAGAAGTAATTACTAAGGCAAATATCAGTGAAGTGTACAACACTGATGTTGATATCAAATATAATCCTATTACAGAGAGACCCTATGTAATCATTATCCCCCGGCAAAAAGGCAGTCAGCAGATGCGAGCCCATGATTTTAAAGTACATCTCATCTGTGGGGGTGGAACCGGCAATGATATCATGAATATTTTAAATGACCTCAATATTGGGGTTAGCACAGGGGTTTTAAACCGCGGGGACTCTGATTGGGAATCGGCAAAGAGATTTAATTTTGAAGTGGTTGAAATTCCGCCCTTTGCCCCGATAGATGAAAGGGCAGTCCAAGAAAATAAAGAAAAGATGCAGAAAGCAGACCTGATTATCATTTCTGATACTCCATTTGGTTGGGGTAATTTGGATAATATAAAGGTATTAGCAGATTTCAATGATAAAGATATTTTATTTATGATGAACAACGATCTGCAAAAACGGGACTTTACAGAAGGTAAGTTTACTGAATTATATGAGGAGATCAAAGAAAATAACAATGTTAATGAAATAGACAGTAATAAAAAACTCTGTAATTTCATTAACTCAAAATATGAGGAGATTCTATATGATTAAAAATTCTTCTTTTAAAGACGAATACTTTATTATATTAAAACCGGAGGGAGATGTACTAGACTTAGCTCAATACCTACAGGATAAGCTCCATTCCCAATTTGACCTTTATCCAGATGACATGTACCCTGAGATTCACATTACTTTAGACCGTATATATAAGGATAGAGTTGAGGAAGCTATTGAGATCATTAATTCTCTCACCTTAAAGTATGCAAAGATAGATATTTTGGTTAAAAACTTCGACTGTTATTCTTTTAAGGAGAATAATTTTTTGGTTTTAAATGTGGAAGAAAATAAGCAGTTGGTCCAGTTTAGTAATGAGCTACATGACAAATTAGCTGAAAAAAATATTTCAACAATAGCCAATTATGAGGATTGGAAATTCCATATTTCCTTAGCCAGCACTGTTTTTACTGAAGAAAGACAGAACTTTGATCAAGCCTTTCAGAACCTTTGTTACAGATTTGAAGGAATCCATACCCCCAGAGAATGTAAGGCGGAAGTGATTGAAATTTGGCGACCAACCTTAGACGAAGATATCAAGTGTTTAAAACAATTCCAATTATAGGGAGGTAGACAATAATGGCTGAAATAAAAGGATTTATATTTGATCTAGACGGTGTCATTACCGATACAGCCGAATACCATTATTTAGGCTGGAAGAAGTTGGCCGAGGAGGAGGGCTTAGCCTTTGACCGCGAATTTAATGAAAAATTTAGAGGTGTTTCCCGTATGGAATGCCTTGACTTATTACTTGAGGCCAATGATAGAAAGGTAACTCCAGAAGAAAGAAAAGAACTAGCAGAAAGAAAAAATAATTATTACAGAGAGTATCTAAAAAGTATCTCGCAAGATAATTTATTAGAAGGGATCGAAGAGATATTAAAAAGAGTCAAAAAAGATGGCTATAAGATGGCGATTGCCTCCGCCAGTAAAAATACAAAGATAGTAGTGGGTAAGTTAGATATAAAAGATATGTTTGATACAATTTCTGATGGCTATAGTGTAAAAAATTCGAAACCGGCCCCTGATCTTTTCCTTCATACTGCCGAAAAGATGGATTTGAAGCCGGCCGAATGTGTAGTATTTGAAGATGCCGAGGCCGGTATAGATGCCGCGCTAGCAGCTAACATGACTGCAGTGGGAATTGGCCCCGACTCTCGGGTAGGTCATGCTCATTATCGCTTTGATAGTGTGAAAGATGTAGACTTAGATGAGATAATAGGGTCTTAAAAAGAATAGGTGGTTACGATATGGATGAACATGGCCGGTTGTTTAATAATATAGCCCCTTACTACCAACTTTTCTTTAAATACCAGGTCTGGTCCTACGGCAATATAGTAGATGAAAATATTAGTCTAATAAAAGATGAAAAGATAGATACCATTTTGGATATAGGATGTGGAACCGGAGCCTTTGGTTATGTATTTCAGGAAAAGGGCTATTCTGTCACGGGGATAGATGTGGCCCCGGAAATGGTAAAAAGGGGCATAAATAATGATCTTTACTGTGAAAAAGGTGATGTCAATGAAGGCCTTTCTTATTCAGATAACTCCTTTGACATGGTAATTTCAGCCATGGTAGCACATGGACTTGATGAAAAGACCCGCCAAAAGTTTTTTAACGAAACCAAAAGAATCGCTAAAAATGTGGTTTTAATCCAGGATTATAAGTTTCAACGTAAATTTTACGTCGATATAATTGAAAAATTAGAAGGCGGCGGATATTTTAACTATATAGAAAACGGCTTAAGACAATTCAATTCCATCTTTGACAATCTCTCCATAAAAGAAGTTTCTCGCAACCTTAATTGGTATATTTCTAAATAATTTTTTTAAAATTAAGAAGGATTTTTGCTTTTTATGTTGAAATAATTATATAGAGTTGCGCAAGCCCTTGCGTAAAAAGGAGGTTTTAACTTTGCCGTTGACCTTAAAGGATATAGCAGAGATGGTTGGAGTGGCCGAGTCAACGGTTTCGAGAGCTATTAATGGTAAACCGGGCGTGGGAGAAAAAACAAGAAAAGAGATTTTAAAAATCGCGAGAGAATATAATTTTAAACCTAATAAATTAGCTCAGGGACTGGCCAAACAGGAAACCCATATTCTGGCCTTATTACTACCGGGCCTTTCTCAGGGCAATTATTCTCAGATCATTGAAAATATAGAATCGGTAGCAGAAGCAGCTGGTTATCAAATAATCTTATGTAATACTGATAATGATCTAGAAAAGGAAAAATCATATTTAGATTTATTAGAAGAAAAAAGGGTAGATGGAGCAGTTATCTTGGGAGGCGAAATTGCTGATCAACACATAGTTAATACTAAGTTAAGGGGCCATGATAATATTGTACTAGTTAATAGACTATGTGAGGAGATTTTAATTCCTACTATTCTTATAGATTCAAGCCAGGGGGCCTATCTTGCCACAAACCATCTATTAGATTTAGGATATGAAAATATAGCCCTGATTACGGGTAATAGTAATGACTATATTGAAAGCGAAAAGATAAAAGGTTATAAAAATGCCCTTGTAGACCACGGCTTGAATTTTAATTCAAATTTAGTAATTGAGACGGACGGAACCAGAGAAGCAGGCTATCAAGCCTTTTTAAACCTGGTTGATTTACAGACCCCGCCGGATAGTTTTTTTGTAACTGATGAGTTACTTTCAGTCGGTTTAGTAGAAGCTATAAAAATGGGCGGCTACTTTATCCCCCAGGATTATCCGGTTGTATCTTATGGAGACACTATTATAAATTCGATAGTAGAACCAGAACTGACAAGAGTTAAAGAACCTCTCAGTCAGGCCGGCCGCATGGCTGCAGAGGTATTAATAAATTTAATAAATAATGAAGAGGCCGAAGAAGAGATTAAAGTTTTAAAACCCGAATTAAAGAAATGCGAATCCACAAAAATTAATAAAGGGAGGAATTAATTAATGGCTAGTGTTACTTTTGAAAATGTTACAAAAAGATTTGGTGATGTTGTTGCGGCAAAGGATCAGGACTTAGAAGTTAAAGATAAGGAGTTTTTAGTTCTGGTTGGTCCCTCCGGTTGTGGTAAATCCACTGACTTAAGAATGATTGCCGGATTAGAAGAAATTACAGAAGGTAAGATTAAAATAGGAGATACAGTAGTAAATGACATTCCACCCAAGGATAGAGATATCGCTATGGTATTCCAAAATTATGCCCTTTATCCCCATATGGATGTATATGATAATATGGCTTTTGGATTAAAATTAAGAAAATTCCCCAAAGATGAGATAGAGAGAAGAGTCCAAGAAGCAGCTGAAATTTTAAGTATTGAGCCCCTCTTAGACCGTAAACCCAAACAGTTATCAGGTGGTCAGAGACAGCGTGTTGCTCTAGGTAGAGCTATTGTAAGAGAACCTAAGGTATTCTTGATGGATGAGCCTCTTTCTAACTTAGATGCTAAGTTACGTGTACAGATGAGGACAGAGTTAAGTAAGTTACATGATAGACTAAAAACTACTGTTATCTATGTAACTCACGATCAAACTGAAGCGATGACAATGGGAGATAGAATCGTTGTCCTTAAAGACGGCTATATCCAGCAGGTAGATTCACCGTTAGAACTATATAACCATCCCAATAATATGTTTGTAGCCGGCTTTATCGGTAGTCCCGCTATGAACTTCATGGATGCTAAAATAGAAAAAGATGGTGACGAATACTTTGCAGATGGCTTTGGTGCCTTTAGAATTAAAGTTCCGGAGCAATTTACAGATAGGATCAAAGATTATGCTGGCAAAAGAGTTGTTTTTGGAATTAGACCAGAAGATTTAACAGATGCCAGAATTACACATGATCTAGATATAACACCTGAAAACTCTTTTGAAGCTGAAGTAGAGGTTGTAGAGCCGATGGGTTCTGAAATATATCTCTATCTCGCAGTTGATGAGCATGAAATGATTGCTAGGGTAGATGCAGAAAGTGATGCTGAAGTTGGCGATAAAATCAAATTAGGTGTATATACTAAGAAGATGCATATCTTTGATAATGAAACCGAAGAAGCAATATTTTAGAAAATAAACATCTTAAAAATTACTTGCAGCCGGGTAAAACCGGCTGCTTTAATCATTATAAGGGGGTAAAAATATATGGATATAATGGAAACTGCGGCTGAATTAATGGCTGTTTCAGCTAGAACCGCACCAAAAACCGCTGGTCAGGATTATGTAGAAATTAAGGTAATCGGCGGAGATAAGATTGAAAAACTTGCAGATGAAATGATAAACTATGGTAAGGAGAGTGGAAAAGGAAACTTTGATAGAGATGGCGAAAATGTAAGAAATAGTGAACAGGTACTTCTACTTTCCCTTAATGAGGCGGCTGTTATAGGTCTTGATTGTGGAGCCTGTGGTTTTGATAAATGTGAAGAACTGAAGTTAAAATCAGGACCAGAGTTCGATGGTCCGATCTGTGCCTGGCGATTAATGGACTTAGGAATCGCCTTAGGATCAGCCGTTAAAACAGCCAGCCTATTAAATGTAGATAATAGGATTATGTATAGAATTGGGGTAGCTGCTAAAAAGATGGGTCTAATTGAAGGAGAGATAGTGGTCGGTGTCCCCATTTCCGCTTCCGGTAAAAACATATATTTTGATAGATAAATTAAGGAGCAGATAAAATGAGTTTTGAAACTTTTTTTAAAAAAGCTATGGTCTATCTTTTAATCATTGTGATTGTGGTCTTTGCCTTTAAACTGATGATGAATATCCGTAAGGTAAACCAGATGGAAGATAGATTAAATAGCTTACAGCAGCAGGTACAAAACCAAATAGAAGAAAACAAGGAGTTAAAAGAAGAAATAGAGAGGGTTAGAAGCCCTGAATATGTTGAAAAAGTTGCCCGGGAAGAACTGGGCTTGGTTAAACCGGGTGAAATTCTTTTAATACCTGTTGAGGAAGAACAAGATAATAATCAAGAAGAAAACACACAACAACAAAATTCAGAAGAACAGGATGATAATTGATGGGTAAAATTGCAAAAAAAATATCAGATAAATTAGAGATAAAACAAAAGTCGGTTAAATCAGTAATAGATTTAATTGAAGATGGTAATACAATTCCCTTTATTGCTAGATATAGAAAAGAACAGACCGGTGGTCTGGATGAAACCCAGATTAGAGATGTCAATGAGGAATATGAATATTTAACCCACTTATTTGAACGTAAAGAAGAAATAAAAAATACTTTATCTAAAAAAGAAAAATTAACGGAAGAAATTGAAGAAAAATTAGAGCAGGCGGAAACCCTTCAGGAAGTTGAGGATATCTATAGGCCCTTTAAAGAAAAAAGAGAGACCAGGGCTACTAAAGCCACTGACCGCGGTTTAAAACCATTAGCAGAATATATCTTAGCCGGTTATGAAAAAAATAAACTTAACCAGAAGGCAGAAGAATTTATCGATGAAGAAAAAGAAGTAGAAAATGTTGAAGATGCTATTCAGGGTGCTTCTGATATTATCGCCGACATGGTATCGAATAATAATGTGGTACGGAAAAATTTAAGAGAAGAGATGAAAGAAAGAAGTTTAATCACATCTCAAAAAGATGAAGATATTGAAGATGAAAAAAATAAATATGAACTATATTATGACTATAAAGAAAAAATTGCTAAGATACCTGATCATAGAGTGTTAGCGATTGACCGGGGAGAAAGTGATGAAGTCTTAAAGGTAAGTATTGAACATGATGAAGAAAAGATGTTAGAGATAATTAAAGATACTATCTTATCAGAAGAAATGGCAGTTGAGTCTGAAATATTAGATGATACAATCAAAGACTCTTTTAAAAGACTAATCGAACCTTCTTTAAACCGGGAACTTAGAAATCTTTTAACCGAACGGGCCCAGGCCGGGGCAATCGAGATTTTCAAAGACAACTTAAGATCTCTCCTGTTGACACCTCCCTATAAGGGTCATAAAATCTTAGGTATTGATCCCGGTTTCCGTACGGGTTGTAAAGCAGCTGCCATAGATGAAATGGGTAACTTTTTAGAATATAAAACGATTTTCCCTCACCCACCCCAAAACCAAAAAGAAAAGGCAGCTCAAAAGGTTAAAAACCTTTTAAATGAATATAATATAGACACGATTGCAATCGGCAATGGTACAGCTTCACGCGAAACAGAGATGTTTGTGACCGAGATGGGAGGAGATATAGATTTCAAATATATCATTGTAAATGAAGCAGGTGCTTCTGTCTATTCTGCTTCTGAAGAAGCAATTAAGGAGTTTCCAGATCTGGATGTGAGTGTGAGAGGTGCCATATCTATTGCCAGAAGACTGCAGGACCCGCTTTCAGAACTGGTAAAAATTGATCCCCGCTCCATC